>Ga0222712_10000126_pt1 | contig 103540 bp, 92 predicted proteins | sample C33_657DmetaG_FD_165043 | JGI IMG/M metagenome (GOLD analysis project Ga0222712, IMG submission 165043) | Estuarine water microbial communities from San Francisco Bay, California, United States - C33_657D | ecosystem: Environmental > Aquatic > Marine > Unclassified | place: USA: California... | reverse complement strand
AACTGTGTTTGCAAACAGTACTGTATGCGTGTACAGTACTGCTTATGGTCACTGACCAAACAGTTTTGCCGGTTCTAGGTCCCCGGCAACCACCCTGGGTCGCTACGGCAACCAAGGGTGGTTACTTAAACGCACTGCATTGTTAGTCTAAAGGAGCCACACCATGCGTCAATCTCATGCACAGCAAGCCCCACGCGCCCAATTCGCACCATCTTTCGCGTCTTCAGCCGCACGCCAGGGCGCACCAAGTGCAAAAGGTATGTTGTCTGACATCCTCTTGCTGTCTTTTTGGGTAGCGATGATCCCTGCAGTCCTCTTGATCGGTAACGCAGCGGGCTATTAAGCTCAGCACGGGGGTTAGCTGCCCGCTAGTAGCACGACGCCTAAGGCGATGCCGCAGCAGCCCACTAAGCGCCCCCAACCAACGGGTTCACGCAGCAGGTAAAGCCCCGCAAGCGTCACCAGCAGCATAGACATTTCGCGTGCGGGCGCCACCAAGCTAACGGGTGCGCCGCCTTGTAAGGCGTACAGCACCAAAATATATCCAAGCGGTGATAGCACGCCGATTCCCCAAGCCAGTGGCCAGTACCCTTTCATCGCTGCCCAAGCCTGCCGTGGTTGTCGAGCAGTGTGCGGCAATAGCAGCACAGTGCGGGTCGCGCAGGTTGCCCAGTCAAACACGACGGGTGCAATCAAAAGGGTTTTGACTCCATAGGCATCTACCAAGGTATAGGCGGCAATAAATGCGCCAACCAAAGCTCCCCAACGGACTCCCACCATGGCTGCCGGTTGCATGAGACGACCAAGCTTGCCTTGAGTCGCAATCAGCAAAACACCAGCCACCACGCACAACATCCCGCTGATCCCACGCACCGTCGCAGGTTCGCCCAGCAACAGCAAAGCTCCTACGGTCGAGAGCATTGGCCCAGTGCCACGCGCAATCGGGTAAACAACCGATAGGTCGGCCAGTTGGTAGCCGCGCTGTAAACACAAGCTGTAGGCCAAGTGCAAGGCGCCCGACAGGGCGATGCACCCCACGATTGGCCAACTCCACTCGTTTTGCTCAAAGACCAGCACCCACAGCACCCAGGGGGCGTACACAATGGTGCAACAAAGCCCATAGGCAAATACGAAGGGCGAGCCAACGTGCGCTGCGCGCTTGGCCAACAGGTTCCAAGAGGCATGGGCAATTGCCGCCGCGATGACAAGGAGTAGGGCAGAAGAGCTCATAAATATTTAGGATTCAATATGTGGCTCAAGCTAGGATTCAACTTAGCACTCAAACGTACAGTTCAAACTGGGATTCAATTGAGAGTTCAAACCAAGGTTCATTCAACGATACAGTCAAAAATTTATCCGAGGCAGTTGTTGTCACAAACCAGTCACATCTAGCTTTGTAACATCAGGCGAGCCTCGTGATTGGCGTAACAACCCAAAAATGTTGTAGAATCAACGGCTTTGTTAACACATCCTCTGCCCGGTAACGGCATCTGAATAGGTCAGATGCACGTCAAACAATACCGATCCAGGCCTCGCGCAGTCAGCTTATTTTTGGCTGGTTCGTTTGAGTGCACTGGTGAAACCACCGAGAGCAAGATGACTTGGAGTTCATATGAACCTAATCGCTATTCTTGAGCAAGAAGAAATTGCTCGCCTCACCGGCGGTAAACCGGTCACAGAATTCGCCCCTGGCGATACTGTTATTGTCAGCGTCAATGTGGTTGAAGGTGCTCGTAAGCGCGCCCAGGCCTTTGAAGGCGTTGTGATTGCCCGTCGTAACCGTGGCCTGAACTCATCGTTCATCGTTCGCAAGATTTCTTCTGGCGAAGCTGTTGAGCGTACGTTCCAACTGTATTCAACTCAAATCGCCTCGATCGAAGTTAAGCGTCGTGGTGATGTGCGTCGCGCAAAACTCTATTATCTGCGTGACCGCTCAGGCAAGTCAGCACGTATTAAAGAAAAACTCGTACGTAAAACTGTTGTGGCTGCGTAAGCAACCCTCAGTCTTTATCGTTGCGATCGAAAGGCACCCGAAAGGGTGCCTTTTTTTATATCGATCTTTTGCTACGACTGCAACGTATAACCGCAGCGTGAAACGTACAGTACAACCGCAATATCCGACTGCAGCGCACGGGCTATCGATGACCCAGATACAGCGCTGTCATTTGTTCATTGGCCAATAAATCACTTGCACGTCCAGATAAGACACAACGCCCTTGATCCAAGATGTAGCCACGCTGACTAATGTCTAGTGCCTGCCGCGCGCGTTGCTCGACCATCAACACAGCGACACCTCGTGTCGGAAGTTGACGCACAAGTTCAAAGACTTTCTCAACCAAGCTAGGGGCTAAGGCCGCAGTAGGTTCATCGAGCACCATGAGCTTGGGTGAGGGCATCAAGGCACGGGCAAAGGCGAGTTGCTGTCGCTCTCCGCCCGAAAGTTGACTAGCCCGTTGTGACATTTTTTCGGTGAGTACGGGAAACAGTTCAAGCACTTCGGCCAAACGTGTCTCGATTTTTTTGACACCACGCACGACAAGCAAGTTTTCGCGCACGGTCAGCGAGCCAAAGATATTAGCAACCTGTGGTACGTAAGCGAGCCCCGCATAAAAGCGCTCTTCTGCAGCCAGTTTCGTTAGCGACTGGCCATCAAGCAAGATCTCGCCACGCACTCTGGGCAGCAATCCAAGCAGCGCTTTGACCAAGGTTGATTTGCCAGCGCCGTTGGTGCCAGCAATCGTGACAATCTCTTGCGTCTCGACCGTTAAATCGATTTCAGACACGATATCGACTTCGCTATAGCCACCAGAGAGGTTTTTTAAAACAAGCAAACTCATGCCACACCACCCATGTAGGCTACCTGAACTTGCGCATTATCAAGAACGCTTTGCGGGTCGCCTTGCGCCAAGATGCTTCCACGATCCATCACGATGAGACGTTTCGCCAATCTTTTAAGCGCTTGTAAGTGATGTTCGATCAAGATAAAGGCAATGCCTTGTTGATTCAGCGTCACGATGTGTTCGCTCAACTGATCAATGAGCACGGGGTTTACGCCAGCAAAGGGTTCATCTAGCAAGATACAGCGCGGTTCAAGCATTAATACCCGGCCAAGTTCAACGAGTTTTTTTTGTCCACCTGAAAGATTCAGCGCAGGGACATTACGGACTTTTGCAAGATTGAGAAACTCAAGCACCGAATCAGCTTTTTCTGAAAGCTCGCGCTCGCGCTGTTGTCGGGCCTGAGTGTTCACTAGAGCCGCAAATAATTGCTCACCTTCTTTGTTGGGAGCCCCTGCCAAGAGATTTTCGTGAACAGTGAGGGATTTGAATTCGCGCGGAATCTGAAAAGTACGTACCAGTCCAAGTCTTGCTCGCTGATAGGGTTCGAGTGCTGTGAGATCGGTACCATCAAAAATGATTTTTCCGGCGCTCGCGCGTTGTTGCCCAGCGATGGCAGCAAAGAGCGTACTTTTTCCGGCGCCATTTGTGCCGGCGATACCGAGTAGTTCGCGCGGTTGCAGCTCAAATGAAACGCTATCCACCGCTTTAAAGCCGCCGTAGACACAACTGACTTTCTCGACAGCAAGTAAGTGCTCTGAAGCGCAGGTGCTGGTCGGGTTCTTCATGTTTTTGAGTTTCCACTGAACAGACCATTAGGCCGGTAAAGTGTTACCAAAATTAACGCCAGGCCCACTGCTGCAAGTCTAACGCTAGCCATCTGCACTTCCGAGACGCCAGGGATCCAGTCCTTGATAAAGCGTGAACCTTCTAAAAAAATCATTAATAGAACCGCGCCACCCAAAGCGCCCCGTACGGTGCCCGAACCGCCCATGATGAGGCCCATCCAGACATAAAAGGTCACTAAGGGGAGGAATTGTTCGGGGCTAATAAAGGTGATGAAGTGGGCATAGAAGGCACCCGCTAAACCGGCGAGTCCAGCGCCGAGCATAAAAATTTGCACCTTAAATTTTGTAGGATTTTTACCCAAGGCCATCAACGCCGGCTCGTCATCGCCAATGGCCCGTAACAAGCGCCCAAGTGGGCTGCGAGTGAGACGAACCGTGCCCCAGGCGACTAGAGCCGTCAATGCCAGTAACAATACGAACAGGGCGTTATCGGCCTGACTCGTGCCTAGAGAGGCAAAGACTTTGGGTATGCCTGGTAGTCCTTGCACACCTTTGGTCAGCCATTCTTCTTGTTGAATCGTGATGCGAACTGCCTCTGAAAAACCCAGCGTGGCAATTGCCAGATAGTCTTCGCGTAGCCGCAAAGACAGTAACCCAATGGGTAAGGCAGCGAACCCTGCCAGCAAGGTTGCGCAGATAAAAGAGATCAGCAGTGGTACACCGGCAAGGGCCAATAGCGCAGAGGTGTAAGCCCCGATCGCAAAAAACGCCACAATGCCAAAATTGACCAGGCGAGTTAAACCGAACTGCAGGTTTAGCCCTAGGGCCAGCAACGCATAGATGAGCGAGACGATGCCAATCGCGACAAAGTAGGCGATCATGCGATATACCGGTTGATCAAACGTTGCACCTTTGCCATTGTCTTACCTGACTAACTCGGTTCGACCCATCAAACCAGAGGGCCGTATCAACAGCACGAGGGCTAAAACGCCAAAAGACAAAACCAATTTATACGATGGTCCAAGCAAGGGAACAGAAAGTTCTTGCGCGACGCACATGATCAGTGCGCCCAAGACGGCACCGACCGGACTACCAATGCCGCCAAGCACCATCGCCGCAAAGGCTGGTATCAAATGGTCCCAACCCAGTTCAGGCATCACAACTGCTTTCATCCCAAGCAGCACCCCACCAATCGCTGAAATCATCCCGACTAACAGCCATAAGCCAATCATCAAGCTACGGGCGCGGATACCGCTCGCGCGCGCCAAATCTGGATTGTCAGAGACGGCGCGTAATTGCCGACCAAAACTGGTTTTGTACAGCAGAAAAAAGACGAGTAACAAACACACGAGGGCGGCTGCCGCAATATTGAGATCAGAGGGCAAAATGCGAACACCATCGAAATTCCAGGCGCGAACAAGCGGCAGTTTGAAATTGCGTTGATCGTGGCCTGCAAAAAATGAGATCACGCTACGCAACAAAAATCCGAGCCCAATCGCAGCTAACAGCGAGGCAATCATGGGTTGTCGCGCAAGTTTTTTAAAAATTAACTCGTAAGAGATCACCGAGATGATGGCCGTACCCAAGGCCGCCAACACGGTGGCACCAAGCAAGGACGAGACCCCGAGCGCCTGCAGGATCACCGCGGTGTAGGCGCCTGTGGTCATGAGATCGCCCGTCGCGGCGTTTGGAAACCGATTGACGCCCATCACGAGTGTCATGGCCAAGGCCGGTAAGGCGACTACTAGGCCTTCAATGACACCGTTGATGAGCAGGTTTAAGAATTGAATCAAAACATTACAAGCTTAGGCACCGGAAGCGATTGACACCACATCGCGACGCACGAGCTCACCTTTTTCGATGACGTAGACACCAAAGTCAGGGGTGACATCACCAAACTTATCAAAGTCGAGTTTGCTTGAGGCGCCCTCGTAATTGATTTTTTCTTTTTTCGCCAGCAGCGCTTTACCTTCGGCAAACGTATAGACTGCGGTCCCACCTGGGTTGCCGACTTCACGAATTTTTGCATTGACTTGCGCGACCGTTGCGCCGGGGCCCGCGGCCTCGATAGCAAGCCCTAACACAATGGCCATGTCGTAGGTCATGGCGGCGTAGACGTTGGTCGAGCCTGCCTTGCCCGTTGCCTTGGTGTACATCTTATCGAAGTGAGCGTAAGACGCGCTCTTTTCGTTCGAGACGCTATCGACCGAGATCAGGCCTTCACAGACTTCATTGCCTAAGGCCTTGACCAGATCAGGGTTTGCAGCCCAGCCGGGCATGATCCATTTGACCGGCACACCAGACTGAAACCATTCGCGCAAAATAATAGTCGAGTCAGGCAAATAAGAGCCCGTAACAATGACATCTGGCTTTGCATCGAGGATTTTTTGTAGTTCGCTGCGATAGCTTGGCCGATTGGGTTCGTATGTCACATGGGCGACCACTTTGCCACCAGCGGCCTCCCAGGCCTTAGTGAAGCCCTGCGTGTTGCCTAGGCCCGAAGCATTGTTAAAGGCCATGGTGGCGGGGCGCTTGTAACCATTCTTTTTGCAAATCTCGGCAAACGCTTGACCGAAACGATCGTTAGTAGCTTGGTAGCGCCAGACCAAATCTTTGGTATCAAGATTTGAGATCGCTGGCGCACCTGAGGTGTTCATTTGAATAATGTTGGCCGCGTCAGTTAAAGGCATGACGGCAAGCGTGACCCCCGAGGCCCAGGTACCCAACAGCGCCTGAACCTTGTTAATTTCAATCAGTTTCTTTGCAGCTAAGACAGCGGCATCGGGCTTGGTCTGACCGTCTTCGGTAAATAATTCGAGTTTGACGCCACCTGCACCACCGGCTGCATTAATTTCATCAACCGCCATGCGAATCGCCTGTTGCATACCAGGGCCATAGGGGCTGCCTGCACCCGTGACAGGGCAAAGACTGCCAACCTTGAATACGCCGCTCGCTTGAGCCAGTGCCAAGCCGGGCAACATTTGCAACGCTGCGCTTGTGGCTGACAGTTTCAGTAGGTTTCTACGATTCATGCTGCGGTCTCCGAAAAATTAAAGTGAAGTTTTGTAGGTTTTGCCATCTTTGATGATGACTTCGATGTGATCACCCTGGCCTAGCAAGCAACTGATGTCGGTGAGCGGGTTGCCGTCCACCACCAACAGATCAGCAATCGCACCGACTTTGACCACGCCTAGTTTGTCGGTCATTCTGATGATTTCAGCGCCGACTAACGTCGCCTGTTGAATCGTCATCCCGTTGCCTAAAATATCCGCCCGTAACTTAAGCTCTTCAGACTGGTGGCGATGTAGCGCGCCAAGCAAGTCTGTGCCCAGGCCCATCTTGACGCCAGCTTTTGCCAAGATCTCGAGCGCCTTTTTGCCGTCGCCTCGCACAGCTTCAATCTTAGCAACTGACTCAGGCGGAAACCCAAGCCCGAGTCCTTCGTTTGCTAACGCCTCGTAGGTAATCAGGGTGGGTACCATAAAGGCTCGATGGTCGTGCATGACGTGAGCCGTCGCAGCATCCACTAAGTTACCGTGTTCGATGGTGCGAACGCCGAATTGCACGGCTCGTGTAATAGCCTGCGGCGTGTAAGCGTGGCCCATCACATAGGTACCCGCGTTTGACGCCTCTTCAACGATGGCGCGAATTTCGGCTTCTGAATAGCCTAAGAAATGGATTGGATCATTGGGCGAGGCGACACCGCCTGAGGCCATGATTTTGATCTGTGTGGCACCTTTTTGAATTTCTTCGCGAACGGCCAAACGGACGTTATCAACGCCGTCTACCACGCGCCCGATATTGCCGACTTTTTGCACGCAGGCGCACGGGTCAAGAATATCGTTACGTGCCCTGAAGTCGCCGTGTCCGCCCGTTTGTGAAAGCGCGCGACCGGCCAGAAAAATACGTGGGCCGTCAACGACGTCGGTGCGAGTGGCCTCAGAAAGCGCCCAGTCAGCCCCGCCTGCATCGCGCACCGTTGTAAAGCCGCGCATCAGGATGCCAGCCAAAATCGGCACAGCCCGCAGCGTGGCCAAGGCGTTAGGCAGATTGGCATTTAAGCCCAAGTTTAGTTGCGAGGCCACGATGTGCGTATGGCAATCAATCATGCCCGGCATCACTGTTTTTCCTTTGGCATCAATGATTTGCGTGCCAGCAGGGGGCGTCAGTTTGGGGCCGATCTGAGTGATGTGACCGTCTTGCACCAGCACGTCGGCGGTCGCGAAGGTTAAATTCACTACGTCAAGAACATTACCGCCTTGAATCAATAAGCTGTTCATATAGGACTTTTAAAGGTGATCGCTGAGGGACTCGCTTGATTATTCCACAAGCAAGGCAAGTTTCGGTTAAAAAGGAGCCAACTTTTGCTTTGAAATGATTCGCTGTTATGTCTGCCACACCTCCTGAAAGCCCGCGCGTGCGCCGTCCGCCAACTCGGCCCTCTTTTGATCCAATGACCCAGCCCTGGGTGCCCTCGTCGTTAAAGTTTGGCCCGGTTCCAGCCAAACACTTGAATCCCGACTGGTTGCGAACGGTGTTATCAAAAAATATTGAACGCCAGCTTGATATTCCGAACGAGTCGCTGAGGCGCATGCCGGGGCGCGAGGGAACGCCCGTTGAGGCCGCAGTGTTGGTGCCCATCGTGATGCGTCCTGAAGGGTTGGCAGTGCTGTTAACTCAGCGCACGGCTCACCTCAATGATCATGCGGGGCAAGTCAGCTTTCCGGGTGGGCGCTGCGAGGCCAGTGACCTTGATGTACAGGATACGGCTTTACGCGAGACCGAAGAAGAAACGGGCTTGCTGCGCGAGCATATCGAATGTTTAGGGGGGCTGCCGCGTTACCTCACGGGCTCAGGTTTTGCGATTAACCCAGTGACCGCCTTGGTACGTCCTGGCTTTACGCTTGCTCCCGATGAGTTTGAGGTAGCCGAGGTGTTTGAAGTGCCCTTGTCGTTTTTGACAGACCCTGCGAATTATCGTTTTCATCAGGCCCAGCTGCCTGATGGCGGCTTGCGACAATTTTATTCAGTGCCGTACAAACAGTTTTTTATCTGGGGTGCAACCGCTGCGATGTTGCTTGGGCTGTGCCAGGTGTTGTCTGAGGCGGCTACCGAGAGTTGAACGCCATTGTGTGAACGCAGATCACGTGAGCGCCTGTGTGAGATCAGTTGACGCAAAACCTTCAAGCGGCCTGTGGTGATATCGAGTCGACGGTGTTATTCAGACCTCAGTAAGACTCGTGTGCAGCTTTGGCTTGCACCAGTCTCACGTACAAAGCGTGGCGGCCCGCATCGATCTCGTGGCGCGCTAACGCCGCGAGCACCCCACAGTTCGGTTCGCGTTGATGGGTGCAGTTATAAAACCGGCACTCTGGGACATACGCATCAAACTCAGGAAAACCGCGTTCGATCTCTTCGCGGTCAAGGTGCAGCAAGCCAAACCCCTGAAAGCCGGGGGAGTCTATCAAATCACCTCCAGCTTCTGGCAGATGGTACAGGCGGGTGCTCGTAGTGGTGTGTTTGCCGGCACCAAGCGCAACAGAGTGCTCGCGTGTCGCGGCTAAGGCCAAAGGCACCAGCGTATTGAGCAAGGTGGATTTCCCCATTGCGCTTTGCCCCAAGAGCAACGAGGTTTGCCCTGTGAGCAAAGGCAAAATCGTCGACATCACTTGCTCGGTATCCTTTGCACAGATATCAATGATTTGGACGCCAAGCTTGTAAAAGGGTGCGAGCTTCGCGCGAGCGGTAGGTAGGCCGTCAAGTAGATCGACTTTGTTGAGCAAAATGATTGGCGTGATGCCAGCAGACCAGGCGCCCGCAAGCGCACGGCCTAACAGATCATCCGAAAACGCCGGAGCTACCGCGATCACCAGTAACAGTTGGTCGACATTGGCCGCAAACTGCTTGCTGCGATTTTCATCCGACCTGAACAATAAATTTTTACGCGGCAACACAGACTCAAGCGAACCTTCGTCTAAGCCCTGGCGTGTGAGCTCAACATAGTCACCCACTGTGGCCTCATTTTTTTTGCCACGCGGAAAACACTTAATCAGAGACTGGTCTTGCAATTCGACCGTGTAGTGTCGGCCGTGTGCTGCAATGACGCGCCCCTGCGTGCGTTCAGTCATGACGCAAGCAGATGCTGGATACGAATCGCTACGGGTGGATGGCTGTCATAAAACGCTGAGTGCACAGGATCTGGAGTTAGCGTTGAGGCGTTGTCATCCACCAGCTTGACCAGGGCAGATACCAGTTGTTCGGCCGAGCTTTGCTGGGTGGCAAAGTGATCGGCTTCAAATTCATCTTTGCGAGAAAACCAGCTAAACAAAGGCGTTAAGGCAAAGGTAAAAACGGGGACCACCATAAAAAAGAGCAATAAGGCCATGCCATCGTTACGTCCGCCTAACTGAGGGATCACGCCCAGATCGGTATAAAACCAACTCTGTTGGGCGATCCAGCCCAAGATCGCAAAGAAGAACAGGGCACCAGCAAAACTGAAGACGAGTCGCTTCAGAATATGCTTGTGCTTAAAGTGCCCGAGTTCGTGCGCTAGCACAGCAATGATTTCGTCGGGTGTCAGGCGTGCGAGTAGAGTGTCAAAAAAAACAATTCGACGGGCTTTACCAAAGCCTGTGAAATACGCATTGCCGTGCGCCGAGCGCTTAGAGCCATCCATCACAAATAAGCCATTGAGCGCAAAGCCGCAACGGTCAGCCAGTGCACGAATGCTGCTGGCAAGCGTTTCGTCAGTCAGTGGTGTGAACTTATTAAAAAATGGTGCGATCCAGGTCGGAAAAATAAACAGCACCAGCAGATTAAAGCCGGACCAGAGCCCCCAGGCCCATACCCACCAATAGGTGCCGGCCTCGGCCATCAGCCATAACACTGCGGCCAGCAGGGGGAGCCCCAACGCCAGACCAAGCAAAAGCCCTTTGAGCATATCGCTGACAAACACCCCTGGGGTCATGCGGTTAAAGCCAAACTTGGCCTCAAGCTTAAATTGACGATAAATCGAGAAGGGCAGGCCAAGCACACCAAGCAGTACGCTGACGACCACGATCAGTAACACTTGCCTGAATAAGTCTTGGGTGGTGAGTGAACTGACCCAAAGATCAAGGGTTTGCAAGCCACCTAGCAACGTTAAACCCACCAACACCGCCGCATCGAACACCAACTCAAGCATGCCCAGACGCACCCGAGCCGTCGTGTAGTCTGCCGCCTTTTGGTGACTAGCCAAGCTAATGCGAGTCGCGAACTCGGCCGGCACCTCGGCCCGATGCGATAGCACATGTCGTATTTGACGATTGGCGAGCCACAACCGTACTCCAACCATACCTAGCAAAAAAACAACAAATAAGAGTGTCAGCATAAGACCTGTTGGCCACGTGGCCGTGTGTGAGAAAATCACGGTTTAAACGGATTGATTATATGGCTAACACTCGCGCTCAGGCTGCAACAAAGCAAACTACCAAGTCTCATCCCAATGAGTTTCGTCTGGTTTGGCTCGATATGGAAATGACGGGGCTGGATCCCGAAAAAGAGCGGATTATTGAGGTTGCCGTGGTGATTACTGAGCCCGATCTGACCATTGTGGCCGAAGGCCCGGTGCTGGTGGTGCATCAGCCCGATAGTTTGCTTGATTCGATGGATAGCTGGAACAAATCGACTCATGGCAAAAGCGGCTTGGTAGATCGCGTGAAAGCCTCGACGCTGAACGAAAGCCAGGTCGAAGACCAATTGATTGCCTTTATGTCGCAATATGTGCCTGCGGGTAAGTCACCGCTCTGTGGCAATACGGTCAGTCAAGACCGACGGTTTATGTTTAATTACATGCCTAAGCTCGAGCAATTTTTTCATTACCGCACGATTGATGTCAGCACGCTTAAAGAGCTTGCGCGACGCTGGAAGCCAGAGTTATTGAAAGGGTTTGAGAAGCGCAGTAAGCACGAGGCGTTGGCAGATATTTATGAGTCGATCGACGAACTCAAGTATTACCGCGAACACTTTATCAAACTATAGTGCTAGGGCGGTGCGTTGCTTAAACTGGCGCACTGCCTACGCGAAGTTTTTTGCGAATGATAAGTCGGTACCAGCAATGCAGTAACACGGTTGACGTTGCCAGTCCGATGGTGGCCATTAGCCACATGCTTCCTGCTCCAACGGGCGACCCAGCCAATAGTTGATTGCGTACCGGTTCGATCAAACTCTTGCCCGGGCCAAACCCCATCCACCAACCACCTAAAAGCCCCACGACCATTAGGGCAAATGTTTGTAATAGCATTGGCACAAAAGCAATTTTGTGTGCGCGTAGCAAATAGCTATTAATGCATTGCATCGCGTCCACAAGATGAAAGAAAGGCAGCAACACAAGTAGCGATAGCGCAACACTCGCAACAGCGGGGTTATTGGTATAGGCAGCGACGATCCACTCGCGCCCAAAGTACAACACCAGGGCTGTCACGACCGCGCCACACAGGCCGATGACCAGGCCCATCATGCTGGTGCGATGCGCCTGATGAAGTTGTTGTGCGCCAATTGCTTGCGCGGTGAGGGCGGCAGTGGCCACACCGATCGACATCGGCATCATGTACGCTAATGCTGCTAGGTTAGACATGACTTGATGCCCGCCGATCGCTGCAATGCCTTCTTGTGCGACGAGCAACGACATAAAGGTGAAGGCGCAGACTTCAACCAGATAAGAGCCACCCATCGGAAGCCCTAGCTTCAAAATTGTGCCGATACTTTTAAAATCGGGCATACCAAGGGTTAAATGAAATTGTCGATAAAAAGGCTGGCGAAAGACAATCCATAATCCGAGTGCAAGGGTGATCCAAAATACGATGGCCGAAGAGATCCCGGCACCAGTTGCACCGAGCGCAGGCAAACCCCAGTTACCAAAAATCAGTAGCCAGTTCAAGAACGCCTTAAGGGCGATACCGATCAGGTTCAGACTCATCACGAGTTTGGGTCGAGATACAGCGTTAGCTAAGCCATAGATGGTGCGAAACATCAACGCAGCGGGTAGGCCGAACGTCAAGGCCCAAAGGTAGTGATGCACACTTGTGCGGACTTCGGGCTCGATTTCACCCGAGAAACTGAGCCAGACGTCGGGAAACAGCATGACGATTCCGCCGATGACCGACAGCAGTAGCGATACCCAGACGCCTTGTCCCCAAACTTGTCCGACCTTTTTAAGCTCACCAGCGCCAAAATGTTGTGCTTGTATCGGGATCAGAGCGTGCATGACGCCGATCAGACCGATAAAGACTGAGATGTAAATGGCGATCGAGAGCGCCATCGTGGCCAAGTCGGTTGGGCTCGCGTGCCCGGTCATCGCCGTGTCTAAGACACCAAAGGCCATGCCCGCCCACGAACTGATTAATACGGGCCACGATTGCTTGAGAATCGCCAACAGGGTCGCTTTGCGAGACTGCGGTGCCGAATGTAATCCGGTCATTGTGTCGAGACACGCAGCAGTCGATAACGGTCATAGCGATCAGCGCCGCGCGAGCCTTGCCACAACACTTTTGCGACGTCACTGTAGCCTGCCGAGCCATCTGTGATTCGTTTGAGCGTTGTTTGCTGAAGGACGAAGGGGCAGCGCGAATCGTACGTAAAGTTAATGCCATCAAAGACGTAGAGCGAAGCACGTGGCCCCAGCGATAAGCCTTGCGCACGCATGCAACTCGGTAGCCCTGACTCAGCGACTGCAAGTGCCAATGCTTGCTTGACCTGTGCTGACATGGGACGATAACTGCGTACATAATCAAGCGGGGGCAACCACAGCAAAACCAACAGCACCCAGGTGAGTGTTAAACCAGACGCGCATAGCAGTGAGCCACGCCATAACACGGTGGGCCGCAAACGCAGACGCCAAATGACCAGTGCAATCCAACACAAAGTGACCATTGCAGCGGCAAGGACCGGCCACCAAAGCAGTTGTGGCTCGTAACCAACGGTCAGGCGAGCGATGTTCAGTGAGATTTGTTTGGGAATCCCAAAGTGCAGAGCGAACCAGCCCACCCACACACAAACGATCGTGACTGAAAAGCACATCAAGGCAAACCAGTCGAGCGCATTGATCACACCACGCCGCATAGTGGGCAGCGCAAACGCGGCCAGCGCGGCTAGGGGTATGACAAATAAAACATATTCTGGTTCGCCGGGCTCTTGCAGTACGGGTAAGGTAAGTAACACACCTAAGAGAAAAGCGAGTGGCAACCAAATGTGAGGGGCGGTGATCCAGCGTCGCCACTGCCAAAGTGCGAGCATGGCCAAAGGCCAAATCGGCCAAAGAAACCAGGGCAAGTCGCGCAGCGGGCGCATGGCGACTTCGAACTCTGGCAGACCAAGCCGAGTAGAGTTCCAGTGCCGCCAGGTTTCGATCCAGCTGAGGTCTGCGCGCGTGGCGAGGGTCCACCACGTTGTAATGATGGCGCTTGCGATCACAATCGCGCCCAAAATATAGTGGCGCTTTTGCCACAAACCACTTCTGGGGTGAATAGCAAACAACAGCGCAAACAATATTGGGATCAGGCCGGGCCAAGCGCGGCTAAAAAAAGCGCCGGCAAGTGCGACAGCTAGCAAGACTGCCCCAGATTTTGGCTTATCTAGCATGCGTGCCAAAGCAAAAAAGGCCAATGCATGACAAGTAATGTGCGCCGGCACAATTGAGGTTTCGTGCAGCCGAGACAAAATGCCAATTGTGGCTAAGAGCAGCAGCGTGGCCGAGTCGGCGAGTAGTCTGCCGTAGTCTTTGACAGAGGGTTCGCCTCCGAAGGGGAGTGCCAGGGGTTGCGCTTCGGTACGTCGGCCAAGCAAATACGTGCCGTACCATAACGACGCCAGGGTCAGCGAAAACCAAACTAAGTTCGCAAGTCGGGAGGCCACGATATCGCCAAGCAGTGGCCCGAACAATGCAATGAGTCCACCCCCTACCCACATTGCCAGTGGGCCATCTTGCGCTAATCCTAGCGACCCAATATGCGGAGTCAGCCATCCCGTGTCGCCGTGCAAAGCCGAGAGCATGCTCGCTAAGCCGACCACATCGTCGGTTTTCCAGGGATCACGCCCCAGTAAACCCGCTACGATGTACGAGAGTGCCAGCACAAACAATAACAGCCGCGGCAATTTAACCGTGGCTGGTGCAGTCATTCGAGCGGGAGTCGAGGGGTGTTTGGGTGACACGTGTTAACTATAGCCTGCCGAAGCGTTCTGACAAAAAAAAGGCAGCCAAAGGCTGCCTTGGTTTACGCAAACTGATCGTAGCAGATCAAATTACGCAGATGCCTTTTTAGTGCCAGTGGTACGAGCAAAACGCGCACGGAATTTCTCGACACGGCCGGTTTCAACCAAGCGTGTTTGCGCGCCGGTGTAAAAGGGATGTGATTCGGATGTGACGTCGCATTTGAACAGGGGCATGGTCTTGCCATCGATTTCGATGGTCTCGCGGCTTGTGAGTGTTGAGCGCGTTACAAATTTGTTGCCGGTTTGCAGATCAACAAAGGCCACGTCTTGATACTTTGGATGAATGCCGTCTTTCATTTTGAATCCTTAAAGGTTGGTCGGGTCGCCGGTGGGTGAGCTGGTGTCTAAAGTAGACTGCCACTGTTAGCCCGCCACGTATCCTAAGTTCAGCCAACTATTCTACAATAAATAGGTGTTTTTAGCAAAGTAGCGATGGTATTCTGCGAGTGGCGTCTTTTAAAAAGATCTATTCAAAACAAGCCCTTGGAGTCCTTCCGGTGTCACGAAAGCATGAAATCCCGACAATATCCGAAGCCGCGGGTGTGCGCTATCTGCATTTTGGGACCGAATGGGTGCAAGGGGCGATGTGGGTTGACCAGCCGGCCGAACTCGTGCTTGAGTACACCGCGCAGTTGATGGCCTGGCTACTGTTTTTGAATCCGTCTCGTGGGCAAGACCTAGGGTTGTTAGGGCTGGGCGCAGGTTCGGTGACGCGGTTTTGCCTCAAACACACCTCACATCGTTTGCGTGTCGTCGAATGGAACCCGTTGGTGACGTCAGCTTGTGAGTTGTACTTTAAGTTACCGAGGCCGGCGCGTCTGAAGATTGAACATTGTGATGCAGCCGATTGGGTGGCTGATCCCGAGCAACAAGGCAGTTGCGCGGTATTGATGGTAGATATTTATGATGGGCAAGCGCGCGGGCCAGTGCGAGACTCGTTAGAGTTTTATCAAGATTGCCGCGCGGTGCTCAGCGAGGTAGGAGTCTTGACTGTGAATTTGTTTGGTGCCCATGCCAGTTTTGAGCGAAATATTCGCAACCTTAGTCAGGCCTTTGACGGGCGACTCTTGTCTCTGCCGCAAATTGATGCCGGTAATCAGATCGTGCTAGCGTTTAAAGGCCCCAAACTTGAGGTCTCGATCGAGCGGCTCTTTGCACGCGCCGAAGACGTTGAGAAGCAATACGGGCTGCCAGCAAAAAAATGGGCCCGCTCGATGCTGGGCCGCGCTGAACATGCAATGTTAGTGATTTAGCGAGAGAGCAACGCTCTATGAAAGACGGATTGGTTCAATGATATATCGGGCATGCCTGGTGGCTTTACTCTGTGGCCTTTCACTGTTCATGGCGCCGGGCGCTTGGGCGCAAACAAAGTCTGTGTTTGTCTTGGGCACCGAGCGTGGCCCGGGCGCCGAGGCAGTGCGAGACGGCCTACGCGATGCCTTAAAGGCAGTTGGCTTTGTCGAAGGGCGTAACCTCAAGATGATGTCTGAGACGGTCGTTGACGACGAGCAGAAGCTCAGTCAGCAAGCCTTGAACTTAGTCTTGGGGCGCCCCGATGTGCTGGTCGCACTGTCAATCCCTGCCGCTCAGTCACTGATGAAGCACACCAAGCAAATGCCAATTGTGTTTGCGGGCGTCGCCGACCCAGTGCAGGCCGAGTTAGTGCCGAGCTGGTCCGCCTCAGGCACGAACGTTACGGGCATCTCGGATTTACTGACGATGGCTCGCAGGGTTCAGATGATTCGACAGTTTGTTCCCCAGGCTCGAAAAGTGGGGGTGGTGTACAACCCTGCCGACGCAGCTTCGGTTGTTGTGATTCGCGAGTTTCAAGAGCAGCTCACTAAATCTGGGATGTTGATGGTTGAAGTGGCTGCCCAGCGCTCGGTAGACGTCGCTGCCGCCAGCCGCAGTTTGATCGGAAAGGTCGATGCGCTGCATACGTTTTGGGATTCGCATACGCAGGCGGCCTACCCGGGCTTGGTGAAAGTCGCCAACGATGCCAAGATGGCATTGCTGGCTGCCGATACCGCTAGCGTGCAGGCGGGGGCGTTAGCGGCCTTGGTGGTGACTGAGCGCGATGTGGGGGCGGCGGCAGGCCGCCAAGTGATCAGGATATTGCGTGGCGCCAAGCCTGGGGCGATTGCCCCAGAGGTCATTAGCCGACCCCAGATCCAACTCAATCTGGCGGCCGCAAAAAAGCAAGGGGTCAGCCTGTCTGAGGCCGTGCTCAAAAACTCGACTGTGATTGTCAAACCCTAGTCGCCGCAAAAAAACAAGGGGTCAGCCTGTCTAAGACCGTGCTCAAACACTCGACTGCGATTGTCAAACCGTGATTGGCGGCGCCTGAGCTTTGTAAGCGATAATGTGACAAATAGGCTAGGATTTCAGGCCATTGATCGTCTAGCCAACATATTGAATAAGCTGCTCTCATCATGATCGATCTCGGTATTAACATTGACCACGTCGCGACCCTGCGACAACAGCGCCATACGGCCTACCCCGACCCCATTGCTGCAGCGTTGTTAGCAGAAGAAGCCGGGGCTGATCTGATCACCCTGCATTTGCGCGAAGATCGTCGCCACATCCAAGATGCCGACGTCTTTGCCCTGCGCCCTCAATTACGCACCCGCATGAATCTTGAATGTGCGATTACTGCCGAAATGTTGCAGATTGCCTGTAAGGTCGTACCGCAAGATGTGTGTCTTGTCCCTGAAAAACGTGCTGAGTTGACCACTGAGGGCGGTCTCGAGGTTGCCGGTGCTTTCGAGGTCGTGGGCGCTGCGGTTAAACAACTGCAAGGCAGTGGCATTCGCGTTTCACTCTTTATTGACCCCGAGGCGGTACAGATTCGCGCCGCTGCCGATACGGGTGCGACCGTGATCGAACTGCACACGGGTGCGTATGCAGAGGCAGCCTCAGAAGCCATTGCTGCGCTCGAGCTCAAGCGACTTGAACAGGCGATTCGTGTGGCGGTTGGCCTAGGTTTACGTGTCAATGCTGGGCATGGTCTGCACTTTGGTAATGTGGCCCCCGTTGCGGCGCTAGAAGGGATTGCAGAGCTCAATATTGGTCACGCGATCGTGGCACAGGCGGTGTTTGATGGTTGGCAAAACACCATCCGCAATATGAAGGCCGCCATGATTACGGCAAGGCTCAATGCCCAGCGCGGTGTGTTGCTCCATTCTCGTAAACATTAACTGAGTAAACCACTGTGAGCGCGATTGCGGGCATCGGAACTGACCTCGTCAAAATGGATCGCATCGATCGGGCCTGGCAGCGCCACCCACAGCGGTTTCCAGAAAAAATATTAGGTGCGGATGAGTTACGCGTGTTTCACGCCAGAGCAGCGCGCGACCGAGCTCGGGGTGTACGCTACTTGGCGACGCGGTTTGCCGCCAAAGAAGCCTTTTCAAAGGCAATTGGGTTGGGGATGCGCATGCCGATGTGGTGGACGCGCATGCAGACCTTAAACGCCCCTGGCGGGCGACCGCGCGTCGTACTTTCAGAGCCGTTAGCTAAATGGTATGCCGAGCGTTACGGAGCGGCTCACGTGTCGCTGACGGATGAGTCTGAGTACGGTGCGGCCTATGTCGTTGTTGAATCTTTGCCTGCCTCTTTGTGAACTGAATCTGCGAGAAATTTTGTGAAAGCTAACAAAAAAATGCCAATGCTCAAACGCGGCCCGTTGATGGTCGATGTCGCCGGTCACACACTCACCGCAAACGAAAAAAATAGGCTCCAGCATCCCCTAGTAGGTGGGGTGATTTTGTTTGCCCGCAATTTTGAAACTCGCGCGCAACTCGTCGCGTTGACGCGCAGTATTCACCGGTTACGCACCCCTCAGCTCTTGATCGCGGTCGATCACGAAGGCGGTCGCGTGCAACGGTTTCGCACTGATGGTTTCACCGCACTCCCAACAATGCGCAGCTTGGGTGAGCGTTGGATGCAAGACCCCTTGCAGGCGATGCGCATGGCGACCGAGGTCGGCTATGTGTTGGGCGCAGAGCTGCGAGCGTGCGATGTTGACTTAAGTTTTACGCCAGTCCTTGATCTAGACTTTGGCGTGAGTTCTGTGATCGGCGATCGCTCTTTTCACCGCGACCCTCGCGTGGTCGCGATGTTGGCGCGCGCGCTTGCGCAAGGCTTGAAGCTAGCCGGAATGGCCGCTTGCGGAAAACACTTTCCGGGTCACGGCGCCGTGAAGGCAGATTCGCATCACGCCATCCCTCGCGACCCACGGTCGCTGACGCGCATTCTTCAAGAAGACGCTGCGCCGTACCAGTGGTTAGGGGATCAGGTGATTGCGTCGGTGATGCCTGCACATGTGATTTATTCAAAGGTTGATACACAGCCCGCGGGCTTTTCGTCGAAGTGGATCCAGGATATTTTGCGCGGCAAATTGCGCTATGACGGGGTCGTGTTTTCTGACGATCTCACCATGGAAGCGGCCGCGGTGGCGGGCGATATTTTGGCGCGTGCGCAGGCCGCACTGCAGGCAGGTTGCGATATGGCGTTGGTCTGTAATCGCCCTGATTTGGCCGATGAATTGCTTGCGCGCTTATCGCATGAGTCTGACCCAGCCTCGCTAGCGCGTATCGACCGTTTGATGCCCGCTGGGCAAGCGCCCGATTGGCAAGCGTTGCAGCAACAACTCGCCTATCGCAAGGCGCTTGAATCGGTACGTGAAATCAATGAGCGAAGCTGAAGCTCCAGATTTTGACATCAAAGAGTTTCTTGCACGCCTACCCCACCTGCCAGGCGTGTACCGGCATATTGATGTGTCGGGCGAAGTGCTCTACGTGGGTAAAGCGCGCGACTTAAAAAAACGTGTCTCGTCGTATTTTCAAAAGACAGCCTCAAGCCCACGTATTGGGCACATGGTGGCGCGTGTCGTCAAAATCGAGGTCACCGTCACGCGCTCTGAGGCCGAGGCGCTGATCCTTGAAAATAATCTGATCAAAAGCCTGCGGCCACGCTACAACATCTTATTTCGTGACGATAAGTCTTATCCCTATTTGATGCTGTCAGCACACGCTGCGCCCCGTATTGCGTATTACCGCGGTTCAACACAAAAGAAAGGCCAGTTTTTTGGCCCATATCCCAGTGCTTGGGCAGTGCGAGACACACTTCAGATTTTGCAAAAAGTGTTTCGCCTGCGTACCTGCGAAGACTCGGTGTTTTCAAATCGCTCGCGGCCCTGCCTGTTGCATCAAATTGGGCGTTGTTCGGCACCTTGTGTCAACGAGATCACCCCTGAGGCATATCAGCAAGATGCTGAGCGCGCGGCACGATTTTTAAATGGCGAAACACAGCAGATCATGGGCGATATCGAGGCCCGCATGCTGACTGCCTCGCAAGCCCTTGAGTTTGAACAGGCTGCCTTATTGCGGGATCAAATGGGGGCGTTGGCCAAGGTGTTGCATCAGCAAACAATGGAGGACACCGATCAAAGTGACACCGATATTATTGTGGTGGCGCAAGCGGGCGGGCGAGTATGTGTGAACTTGGCGATGGTTCGTGGTGGCAGGCATTTGGGTGATCGCGCATTTTTTCCGACGCACACCGATGGCGATTCTCCCTCGCAAGTGCTTGAGGTCTTTATCGCTCAGCATTATCTTGATCACCCCTTACCAGCGGCTGTCGTCGGCTCGCACGGTTTGCCCGACCCCGAGTTAATCGATTTGTTAGCCGAGTCGCGCGCGACCAAGTCACGGTTCATCAGTCGACCGCAAGGGGTGCGACGCGCCTGGCTTGAGCAAGCGACGCGCAATGCCGAGATGGCACTAGCGAACGCCTTATCTGAAACTGGGGCTCGCAGTGCCCGTACGCTCGCGTTGGCTGAGGCGCTTGAGCTCGACACCGATCCAGTGGTGCTTGAGGCGTTGCACATTGAGTGCTTTGACATCAGCCACACCGCCGGTGAGGCGACCCAAGCCTCTTGCGTGGTGTTCGCTCACCATGCGATGCAACCCTCTCTGTATCGCCGCTACAACATTGCTGGCATAACGCCTGGTGACGACTACGCGGCCATGCGTCAGGTACTGACGCGCCGTTTTGGCAAAGTTGCTGATGGCGAAGCAATCATGCCTGGTTTGGTGTTGATTGATGGTGGCAAAGGCCAGGTCGAGATCGCCAGACAAGTGTTTGTTGAACTGGGCCTGAGTATCGATGTATTGGTAGGCGTTGCCAAAGGCGATCATCGTAAGGTAGGCCTCGAAACGCTGATCTTTGCCGATGGCCGCGCGTCGCAAGCGCTTGGCCAAGAGTCTGCAGCCCTGATGTTGATTGCTCAGATTCGCGATGAGGCGCATCGCTTTGCTATCACGGGGATGCGTGCCAAACGAGCAAAAGCGCGTAACGTTTCACGCCTTGAAGATATTGATGGGATTGGCGCTAAACGCCGTCAGCGCTTGTTGGCACGCTTTGGTGGCTTTAGCGGCGTTGCAAACGCCAGTATTGAAGACCTCGCCTCGGTTGAGGGCATTTCTCCAGAGCTCGCCGAGCGACTGTATTTCGCCCTGCGGTGAAATATCCTTGTCATGATTAAGTGAGGTAGCATAGCGTCATGCCTTTTAATATTCCTATTTTTCTGACATGGCTGCGAATCGCCATGATTCCGATGGTGATCGGGTTGTTTTATCTGCCCGAGACCTGGATGACCTTACCCGTGCGCGATGCTTGTGCGGCGGGCGCTTTCATTTTGGCGGCGCTCACCGATTGGTTTGATGGATGGCTGGCACGCCGTTGGAACCAAACCTCTGCCTTTGGGGCATTTTTGGATCCAGTTGCCGACAAACTCATGGTGTCGGCGGCCTTGCTTGCGTTGTTGAATTTGGATCGCGTGGATGTCATGATCGCCTTGATTATCATCGGCCGTGAAATCACGATTTCAGCGTTGCGCGAATGGATGGCGCAATTGGGCGCTAGTGCTAGCGTCGCGGTGCACTGGTTGGGTAAATTCAAAACTGCCTCGCAGATGATTGCGATCCCATGCCTGCTGTATCACGAAGATCTCTTTGGGATCCCAGTGGCACGCGTGGGCTTCGTGTTAATCGTAGTTGCCGCTATTTTGACGGTTTGGTCGATGCTGTATTACCTGCGTCGCGCCTGGCCTGTGATTCTCGAAAAAACCACCTAGCTCGAAGCTCAGGGGGCTATCCCTCTATTTCAGTCTGACTGTCTGGTGTGAATTTGATCTAGATCAATACGCTATTGCTTGCTAGAAATTACGATTCAGGCATGAAGCCTAGATCGAGTTCTAGTTCGCAGACAGCCACCCATTCGCAGACAGTCAGCGATCCACAGACCACGGCTCACGCGGTTGGTAATCAGTCAGTCGTACAGCGCCGCCGAGGCTTGGTGCGCTTGGGGTTGGCTTGGCTTGCCATGATGCAAGTGATGATGTTTGCCTTGCCCGGGTATCTTCGGCCTGAGGCAGGCACCCAAGACAGCCTTGAAGTGCTCGACTGGGCAATCCTCTTAATGAACTGGGCAAGTCTGACACTCACGATTCCGGTCATGTTGTATTCAGCCTGGCCAATTTGGTTTGGTTGTGCCCGTGCAGGGTCAACCCGCCGGGTCACCATGGATGTGCCCGTTGGCATCAGTATGCTTGCGGCGTTTATTCCTAGCGTGATTGCGACCTTTCAGGGCTCGGGCGAAGTCTATTTTGATTCAATCACCATGTTTGTTGCGTTTTTGCTGACCGCACGTTACGTCGAGCAACGCGCCAGTTTGGTTGACGCAGACGCGTCTGCCCAAGCAAACTTGGCGAGCTTCAGTCTGCCCTTGATGGCTCAGGCCATCCGCGTCGCAACCCTGTTTGTGCTGATCCAGCTCACGGTGGCGGCTGTGATAGGTGTGGTGTGGTGGGTAATCGCCCCCACGCAGGCGTGGTCTGTCTTGGTGTCGTTACTCGTGATGAGTTGCCCTTGCGCGCTGTCTTTAGCCGCGCCGGTATCGTTGGTTGCGCTGCAAGTGAATCTGGCGCTCGATGAGCCTTTGTCTACAAACCAGCATGAGGCGCTGCTCGAACGCACCGTCCGCATTACGCGTCAAAATCTTTATGGTGCATTAGCTTGGCACGTCTTGACCATGCCCATGGCTGCCATAGGTTGGGTCACACCTTGGTTGGCTGCGCTGTCGATGTTGCTGTCCTCGGTAGCCGTGCTGCTCAATGCTTGGCGCCTCTATCGACCCAGACGGGCTGGGCTCAGCCGGGCGGTCGGTGTGTTGACACAAAATCAACACCTTCGGCCCTAGCTTAGAACCTATGGAAATTCTCTATCTGCTGTTGCCTCTGTCGTTGGCCATCGTTGCCTTGATTGGTGCCATGTTGTGGTGGGCTGTTTTTTCAGGGCAATACGACGATGCAGAGCAGGCTGGTCTTTCGATCTTGCACGACGATGATCACACGGTTAGTTGATCCTTATCAAAGGTTTAGTTGATCCATATCAAAGCTGACTTCTGCCGCACTTGGCATGATGTCAATATCAAGATTCATGAGACACGAGGCGCCAATCATGACAAGTACTGCGGCAGTTAAAACAGAAAATTTTAATTACGGTGTAGTCAGACAATTTGCCGTGATGACGGTCGTTTGGGGTGTCGTGGGCATGTTGGTGGGGGTGGTGTTAGCCGCGCAGCTGATGTGGCCTCAACTGAACTTTGATATACCGTGGCTCACTTACGGTCGTTTGCGACCTTTACACACGAATGCTGTGATTTTCGCCTTTGGTGGCAGTGCACTCTTTGCTGCCTCATACTATGTGGTGCAACGTACCTGCCAGGCACGTTTGTTCTGCGCACCGCTCGCCGCTTTCACGTTTTGGGGTTGGCAACTAGTGATTGTCGCCGCAGCCGTGACGCTGCCTTTGGGGATCACCACCAGTAAAGAATACGCCGAGCTAGAGTGGCCAATCGACATCTTGATTACGCTCGTATGGGTTGCCTACGCAGTGGTGTTTTTTGGCACCATCGTCAAGCGTAAGGTGAAGCACATTTATGTCGCCAACTGGTTCTTTGGCTCATATATTCTGACCATTGCGATTTTGCATATCGTCAACAACATCGAGATGCCCGTCTCGCTCTGGAAATCGTATTCTGCTTACGCCGGTGTGCAAGACGCGATGGTGCAGTGGTGGTATGGACATAACGCGGTGGGGTTCTTCTTAACCACCAGCTTTCTGGGCATGATGTATTACTTCGTACCCAAGCAGGCTGAGCGGCCCATTTATTCTTACCGTTTGTCGATTGTGCACTTCTGGGCCTTGGCGTTCACCTACATGTGGGCCGGTCCGCATCACCTCTTGTACACCTCGTTGCCCGACTGGACTCAATCCTTAGGCATGGTGTTCTCATTGATTCTTTTAGCGCCGTCTTGGGGCGGCATGATTAACGGGATCATGACGCTCTCGGGTGCCTGGTACAAATTGCGTACCGATCCAATCCTCAAATTCATGGTGGTCTCGCTGTCGTTTTACGGGATGTCAACGTTTGAAGGATCGATGATGTCGATCCGCACAGTCAATGCGCTTTCGCATTACACCGATTGGACCGTCGGACACGTTCATTCAGGTGCACTGGGTTGGGTCGCCATGATTACCTTTGGCATGCTGTATTACTTGATCCCTCGGCTCTGGGGACGCGAAAAAATGTATAGCGTCAAGCTCATCGAGGTTCACTTCTGGATCGCAACAATAGGTGTCGTGTTGTACATCGCCGCAATGTGGATTGCGGGAGTGATGCAAGGCTTGATGTGGCGCGCCACTGAAGTCGATGGGTCCTTGACCTATAGCTTCGTCGAATCCGTCAAATCGACCGCTCCGTTTTACTTTATCCGCTTGTTGGGTGGGTTGCTTTACCTCTGTGGAATGCTGTTGATGGCCTATAACGTGTTCAAAACAGTCATCGGGCAAACCGCGGTGAATCCAGTGGTGCCAGGCGCCGCCGCTTCAACCCCTGAATTATCTAGCTTGGCACAGGCCTGAGGAGCACATCATGGCACAACAAAAAACACCTTTCTTCTCGCACGCAACGCTTGAAAAAAATATCGGTCTGATGATTATCTGCAGTATCTTGGTCGTGCTGTTTGCCGGCTTAGTGCAGATTGTTCCGCTGTTTTTTCAGCACTCAACGACTAAGCCTTCGGCAGGTGTCGAACCCTACGATGCCATGCGCTTGATGGGCCGCGATCTATACATCCGCGAAGGGTGTGTAGGCTGCCATTCGCAGCAAATCAGGATGTTGCGTGCCGAAGTGCAACGTTATGGTCCGTACTCGGTTGCTGGCGAATCCGTCTTTGATCACCCGTTTTTGTGGGGTTCAAAGCGTACGGGTCCTGATCTGGCCCGCGTCGGCGAGCGCTACTCTGATGACTGGCATCGTATCCATCTGCGCAACCCGCGCGCAGTCGTGCCTGAGTCGAATATGCCTGGCTATCCTTGGTTAGCCACCAATCCGGTTCAAAGTGATGATATCGGCGATCGCATGCGTGCCTTACGCGTGTTGGGTGTGCCGTATACCGACGCTCAGATTAGCGCTGCACCTGCAGCACTCAAAGGCAAAACTGAAGAAGATGCGTTGGTCGCCTATCTGCAAGGATTAGGCACTGGTGTACGTAAAGCCGCACAGGCGCAGTCGCTCAAAGCAGGGGGTAAATAATGCTTGCTTATCTCAATGCGTTGTCAACGATCATGGCGATGCTGACGTTCTTTGCAATTGTATGGTGGGCGTTTTCACGCGAGCGGCAAACGGCAAACCACGAAGCGGAAATGTTGCCTTTCGCCTTGCCCGATGAAGCGCACCCACATCCACACGGAGGCACACGGCCATGAGCGACTTTGTCAACGGGTTTTGGGGGTTTTACGTTGCCTTCGTAGTGCTAGCTGGGATTGCTTGGTGCTTGTGGCTGATATTTTCGCAGCGTAAGTGGCTCAAGCCGCAACCAGGTAAGGTTGAAGATACCGGTCACGTGTGGGACGGTGATTTGCGCGAGATGAACAACCCAGTACCTCGCTGGTGGACGATGATGTACGTGATCATGTGTCTGTTTGGTTTGGGATATCTGGTGCTGTACCCAGGTTTGGGTGCTTTTCAAGGGAGCTTAGCTTACACCTCTGCTCAAGAAGTGAAGCAAGACCAAGCTGCGCTCGATGCAACGGTCAAGCCGATTTATACGCGCTTTGCCAAGATGGATATCCCACAGATTGCTGCAGACCCTGAAGCACATTTGATCGGTGAACGTTTGTTCTTGAATAACTGTGCACAATGTCACGGCTCAGATGCAAAAGGCAGTACTAGCTTTCCGAATCTGATTGAAGGTGATTCGATCTATGGTCGCCAGCCTGAGGTCTTGCTGGCAACGATCACCCAAGGCCGCAACGGCGTGATGCCAGCGTTAGGTGCAGCGATCGATGCACGGACCGCTGGGGATATTGCGCAGTATGTCCGATCACTGTCAGGTTTGGCGCATGATCAGATTCGTGTCCTGCGTGGTAAGTCAGAGTATATGAACACGTGCGCGGCCTGCCATGGCGCTGAAGGCAAGGGCAATAAGGCCTTGGGTGCACCGAATTTGACTGATGATATTTGGCTCTACGGCAGCTCAGAGGCCACCATCGTGCATAGCATTTTGAACGGACGCAATAATCGCATGCCCGCTCAAGAGCAGACCTTAACCTCTGAGCAGATCCGCTTGGTGGCAGCTTGGGTTTGGGGCTTGTCAAAAGGTGTCGATGTCACGTCTGCAACTGTCACCAGCGCCCGGGCAAAGTGAGTGGAATGAATGTCGCCTGATTCACCCGTACCTGCAGTTGTATCTGCAAATGCAACTGCAACTACAACTGCAACTACAACTGCAAAGGCATCTATCTCTGCCGGTCTTGCCACTCCCTCAGCACTTGCTTCTACTTCTGCCCCTCCTTGGCGCCCGCTAGGCGCCAAGCCAGCGACAGACGTCTCACACGCTGTCGAACAAGCGATTCAAGACGTCAGACAAAAAATCTACATGCGTTCAGTCACGGGGATGTTTGCCCGTTGGCGTTTGCTGTTTGTTGGTTTCACACAGCTGATCTTTTATGCAGTCCCTTGGCTCACCTGCAACGGTCGTCAGGCGGTGTTGTTTGATCTTGGTGCGCGTAAGTTTTATATCTTTGGCATGGTGTTGTGGCCGCAAGACGTCATCTACTTGACACTCTTGTTGCTGATCTCGGCACTTGGGCTATTTTTATTTACGGCGATTGCAGGTCGTCTTTTTTGTGGCTATGCGTGCCCGCAAACCGTCTATACCGAAATCTTTATGTGGATCGAGCGACGCACCGAAGGCGATCGGGTTGCACGCATTCGCTTAGATGAGGCGCCTTGGTCGTTTCGCAAACTACGGGTCAAGGTCAGCAAGCACGCGCTTTGGCTCGTCGTTGCAGGGCTAACTGGCTTTACGTTTATCGGCTATTTCGCACCCATCCGCGAGCTGGGTCAGGCGTTGCTTAGCTTTACCTTTGGGCCGTGGCAGTGGTTTTGGTTTTTGTTTTATAGCTTTGCAACGTGGGGTAATGCTGGCTTTTTACGCGAACAAGTCTGCAAGTACATGTGCCCGTATGCGCGTTTTCAAAGCGTGATGGTTGACCCTGATACCTTGGTGGTGACCTACGATACGGCTCGAGGCGAGCCGCGCGGTGCGCGTTCACGCAAAGTTGATCACTATGCGCAAGGCTTGGGTGATTGTGTCGATTGCAGCATTTGCGTGCAAGTCTGCCCGACCGGCATCGACATCCGCCAGGGTTTGCAATACATGTGTATTGGTTGTGGTGCCTGCGTAGATGCCTGCAATCAAGTCATGGAGAAAATCGCGTACCCACAGGGTTTGATTCGCTATACGTCAGAGCGCGGGATGTTAGAAAAGCTCTCTGTGCAACAAGTGCGTAAGCATTTGCTGCGACCCCGTGTGTTGATATACAGCGCTTTGATGCTCGTGCTGGTGTCCATTTTTGTGACTGCGTTGGCAACTCGAACGACTTTACGGGTAGACGTGATTCGTGATCGCGGCATGCTAGGGCGCGCAGTGGCTGATGGGATGATCGAAAACGTATACCGCTTACAGATGATGAACGCCTCTGAGCACAGTCTTGTCTTGTCAATACGAGCCGAAGGCTTGCCAGGTTTAAGTGTGAAGTTTGCCGACCCTTCTGTGGCTGTGCTGCGCCTCAAGCCTGAAGAGAACAACAGAAATATTTCAATCACTGATTTGCCGCAGGTTGAGATCGCAGCCGCCTCGAATCGAGTGTTGGCGGTCGTGCTGCGAGCCCCGCGCGATGCAGCCAAGCCTGGGTCTCATCCGATTCATTTTGTCACAACCTCAAGCGCGCCTGATGGGCATGTTTCACTGACGGTGCGAGAGGCTTCAAGTTTTATCATGCCTCAATAAAAAGCTTCATTAAAAATAGGATTCCAAAAGATGAGCGTACAAGAAGAAAACGATTTGGAAGCAGCGTTACCTTGGTGGCGTCAACGTTGGCCTTGGCTGCTCATGGCGGGCCCTGCGGTTGCGATCGTGGGCTGTGCAATCACGATTGTGCTGGCGTTTCAAGGCTTTTCAGATCAGTCGATTGTTGATGGAGGTATCAAACGAGGTTTAGTCGTCGAAAAAGTCTCGACGCAGACGCCTTTGTCGCAACCTCACTGATGCAAGGCTGATGATGAACCGTCGATCGTTGATGTTGATCTTATGGCCGTCATTTTTAATGGCAGGGGTAGCAAGCGCGATCGTGTTTGCGTTAATCGACCCGCTTGATGTCGCGATCTTCGGTTACTTTCGGCCCGAACGCGACGTACTTTACGCAGCTGGCTTCTTCTTTTTTTGGTTGATCGCCGGGCTCTCTAGCATCCTGACACTGTATATGCTGCCCACCAAGCAAGATGCGCAGCACGATATTGGATTTTAGTGTCGTTCGCCCGCTAACATGCGCGTCGCGGTGTAGGTCATGACATCAACGCCGTCTTGATTTTTGACGTCTATGCGCGAGGTCACGACAGCGCGGTTGAGCTTAGACGTTGGCTTAATTGCCGTGACTTCAACCTCAGCCCATACTGTGTCACCTGCAACAACTGGGTGCAGCATTTTTTTATGAACTTCAAGCAAGGCCAAGCCCGTGCCTTGCACCATGCCTTGCATGAGTAAGCCTTCGATCAGACCATAGGTCAACCCACCGGGTGCCGGACGCCCTTTCATGGCGCCATGTTCAAATGTTCGGTCAATAAAGATGGTCTCGAGCATCCCCGTGACGCTGATGAAATTAATGATATCGGTCTCGGTAATGGTGCGTCGAAACGTTCTGAAGCGCTGTCCAACAGATAATTCTTGCCATGTGTAACCGGCGCCTAGCAATTGAGCATCGCTCATGACCTCTCCTGTGGGTTTTGTGCGCTCTGAACAAACAAATACAATAGGGGCACACAGTTATTTCTTGTTGTAGCTGCGGTATATTCGAGTTGAAGTATAGGGCATGTCGCTGTCGCGTTGCTTTGCCCCAACCCCATGATTTTCAGGATTATTTCTTATTATGCTGACCGCGCTTGAGTTCAATCAGGTTCCAGCCCAAGAGGCTGCCTTTCGCAGTGAAATCAGACAATTTTTAAATGAAGCACTCGTTGGTATGCCTTCGCACGCTAAAGCGCGCTCTTGGATGGGAACCAGCGACGACTTCAGCAAGAAGTTGGCTAAGCAGGGTTGGCTTGGGCTCACGATTCCGAAAGAGTATGGTGGGTCAGGCAAAGGTTTTTTTTCAAGATTCGTGCTGTCTGAAGAGTTACTGGCTTCAGGTGCGCCTGTTGCCTCTCACTGGATTGCAGATCGTCAAAGCGGCCCGTTATTGTTGCGCTATGGCACTGAGGCACAACGCCAGTTTTATATTCCACGAATCTGCCGTGGCGAAGCTTTTTTCTGTATCGGTATGAGCGAGCCCAGTTCAGGCTCTGACTTAGCCAGTATCCGCAGCCGTGCGCAGCGCACCGAGGCCGGTTGGCTGCTCAACGGCAGCAAAATCTGGACAACCAATGCCCACGGTTGTCATTACATGATCGCACTGGTTCGCACCTCTGGAGAAACCAGCGATCGTCAGAAGGGTCTCTCTCAAGTCATCATTGATTTAAGTTTGCCCGGCGTGACCGTGCGCCCCATCACAGACATGGCTGGCGATGCACATTTCTCTGAAGTGTTTTTTGACAACGTCAAGCTTGGCGCAGATGCCTTGGTCGGCACTGAAGGTCAAGGCTGGGATCAGGTCAATGCTGAGTTGGCCTTTGAGCGCAGCGGCCCCGAGCGTATTTATTCGAGCATCGCATTGTTAGATTGCTGGATCGAGGCTTTGCGTGCTCAGGCCATTGACGACACCGAAACAAGTTCGTTAGTGGGGTCTATGGTTGCTGAAATGGCAACCTTGCGGGCGTTGTCGCTGGCGGTCACGCAAAAATTGGTCGATGGCGAGAGCCCTGCGATTGATGCCTCAGTGGTCAAAGATTTTGGCACTGATTTTGAGCAAAGATTGATTAGCAATATTGCGGCGTGGCTAGGCACGCATCCCGAATTTATTGCGTCGCCAGATCTGTTGCAGACCCTGGGCTACCTTGAACAAATGGGCGCGACCTTCTCACTGCGAGGCGGTACGCGCGAGATTTTGCGTGGCATCATCGCACGCGGTTTAGGATTGAGGTAACGATTATGCAAAACGATTTTTATGATTCAGCAGAGCGTTTGTTTGGCGAAGTCTGCACGCCGGCCGTGATACGGCAAATCGAAGGTGGCGCTGACACGGCCAACTTGTGGTCCGCGCTGAGTTCAGTCGGGTTTACCGATGCGCTCTTGCCAGAAAGCGCCAATGGCGCAGCCTTGACGCTCACTGAGGTGTGGCCCATGCTGTTTTCAATGGGGCGGCACGCGCTGCCCTTGCCTTATGCACACACTCTGCTGGCGCGTGCCTGGCTGCAGCAGGCGCACGCAACAACGTGTGCCAAAGCCTCAGTACTCGCCCAAGGTGTACCTGAAGGCACCATCACTTTTGCGCCTTTTCGCGTTGCGGCAGATGGCGCGGGTGTGCAGGCCGCTGGCGTGAATTTTGGTCTCACTGCGACTTGGGTGTTGGTGCAAAGTGAAGCCTCTGTGTGGCTCTTGCCCGCCTCAAAGGCGCAACGCACACCATCAGGTGGTCATGGGTCGCTCGATGCTGATTTAAGTTGGTCTGCTGACGTCGCACAGGCTTCGTTGCTGGGGCAGTTTAAGCAGCCTCAGTTTCGTGAATTGTTGGCACTGTCGCTAGCGGTACTGATTGCTGGGGCGGCTGATCGGGTCTTTGAAATGACGCTCGGTTGGGCCAATCAGCGTGAGCAATTTGGCAAGCCAATTGGCCGGTTTCAAGCCTTGCAACAGCAAATTAGTGAAGTGGCCGAACAGGTGTTCGGTGCCCGGATGGCTGCCGAAATGGCCTGTCGTAGCGCCACTTGGCAGCCTGCGTCGGCCCTTGTGGCCTTAGCAAAGGCCCAAACCAGCCAGGCGGTCGCGCGTGTTGTCGCGGTTGCGCACGCAGTACACGGTGCGATTGGCGTCACGCAAGAGTTTGATCTGCAGCTGTACACGCGTCGCTTAAACGAGTGGGCCCGGGCGGGCGGTGGTGCTGGGTATTGGTCGGGTGTTTTAGGCCAGCAGGTACTTCAGGCCAACAGTTCTGCCCTTGATTTTGTACGCACTGAATTGTTTGCCGAGCCTGCGGCGTAAGTGGCGATCAGCAGGGCTTGCCGACCAACTCGTTCAGCGCGTGCATATCGATGATTTTGACTTCGCGTTGGCTGATTCTAATCACGCCATCGCGAGCAAAGCGTGAAAACAGCCGACTGATGGTTTCTAGCGTGAGCCCAAGGTAATTACCGATTTCTTCGCGACTCATGCGCATCACAAAATCGGTTGGCGAATATCCCAAAATTGCTAAGCGTTGTGAAAGATTGCTTAAAAAAGCGGCCAGACGTTGCTCAGAGCGCATCGATCCCAAGGCCAATAACACCTGATGCGAGCGCGCGATTTCTTTACTCATGAGGCGGCGAATTTGGTGCTGTAGCGAGGGCACGTAACGACTGATTTCGTCAATATCCTGTACGCGCACGACACAGACTTCAGAGTCTTCCATGGCGATGGCTGACGAACTGTGTTCACCTTCGATCATGCCATCTAAGCCGACGATTTCACCCGGCAAGAAAAAGCCCGTGATTTGTTGGGCACCGTTCGCTTCTTCGAGCAGGGTTTTTAACGAGCCGCTACGCAGACCAAACAACGCGTTCAGGTTCTCGCCGTGCCGATAGAGGGCCTGACCTTTTTCAACGCGGATGCGCTCTTTGACAAGCGTATCTAGCTGTTCAACTTCATGAGCTGGCATACCGACAGGTAAACACACATGGCCCATCATGCAGGTCGAGCAGTGGGTTGAGGTCGATTCAACTGGAATTCGTTTTTGCATCTTTGCACCTCCCACGCTAGTGGCTTTAAAAGTTTAAATCACTGAGTTCATGCATTCTTAGTACTGAGCTTACACCCTGATTGTATTCCTCTTGATTTTAGTTAAGTCTTAAATGAAGGAGTATTGATTTAAATCAGGTTGCCACCACCATAGAACGCCCACACTCTTCACGAGGATCGTGGCAGCGAGACAGCGCGACAGCGAGATAGCGAGATAGCGAGATAGCGAGATAGCGTCTTGATTTTGAGTGCGAGTGCCGGTCTAGAGTCCCTGCCCGCTAAGGATTTGTTTGCCCGCCCTTGAAAAACCGTAACTCGGCCGCATTTAACAAAAATCCCCAACAGGCCAAAAGCCATTGTTTCAGGAAACGACTATGCGATTCGATAAATTAACCACTAAGTTTCAGCAGGCACTTGCCGATGCGCAAAGTATGGCTTCGCGTAGCGAGCATCCTTACATTGAACCCGTGCACGTTCTCTCTGCCTTGTTGGCCGACACAGAGAGCGGTGCGTCGAGTTTGTTGTCACGCGCAGGCGTGGCTGTCAACCGGCTGCAAACGGCGCTAGAGGCTGTTTTGAAAGGCTTGCCCAAGGTGAAGGGCGGCGATGACAACATTCAGGCGAGCCGCGACCTGCAGTCTGTATTCGCGCGCACCGACAAAGAGGCTGCCAAGCGTGGCGATACCTACATCCCCAGTGAATTATTTTTGCTTGCCTTGGCCGATGACAAAGGCGATGTTGGGCGTTTGCTCAAAGAATCAGGCTTGCAACGTAAGCCGCTTGAGGCAGCGATTGATGCCGTGCGCGGCGGTGAGTCGGTCAAAGATCAAGAGGGCGAATCCAATCGCGAGGCATTATCCAAATACACAATGGATCTGACTGAGCGCGCGCGCCAAGGCAAACTTGATCCTGTGATTGGTCGCGATGACGAAATTCGTCGTGCCATTCAGATCTTGCAGCGGCGCACCAAAAATAATCCAGTGCTGATTGGTGAGCCTGGTGTCGGTAAAACTGCAATCGTCGAGGGCTTAGCCCAGCGTATTGTGAACGATGAAGTGCCAGAGTCTTTGCGCGGCAAGCGAGTCTTGTCCCTCGATTTGGCCAGCCTGTTGGCTGGTGCCAAATTTCGTGGCGAATTTGAAGAACGCTTAAAAGCTGTGCTCAAAGAATTGTCGCAAGATGACGGCAACAATATCGTCTTTATTGATGAACTGCACACGATGGTGGGTGCGGGTAAGGCCGAAGGTGCAATGGACGCTGGCAATATGCTCAAGCCCGCGCTCGCGCGTGGCGAGCTGCATTGCATTGGCGCGACCACCCTTGACGAATATCGCAAGTACATTGAAAAAGACGCGGCACTTGAGCGACGTTTTCAAAAGGTGATTGTTGACGAGCCAAACGTCGAGTCGACGATTGCCATTTTGCGCGGGCTGCAAGAGCGCTATGAACTGCATCATGGCGTAGATATCACTGACCCGGCCATCGTGGCGGCGGCCGAGCTATCCAATCGCTACATCACCGATCGTTTCTTACCCGACAAGGCGATTGATTTGATCGATGAAGCGGCTGCTCGTATTCGCATGGAGATCGACTCTAAGCCCGAGGTCATGGATCGTCTCGATCGCCGCATCATTCAATTAAAAATTGAGCGCGAAGCGGTAAAAAAAGAGACCGATGAGGGCTCGATTCGACGGTTTCAGATCATTGAAGAAGAGCTTGAAAAGCTGCAGCGCGAATACAACGATTTTGAAGTGATCTGGAAAAGTGAAAAAGCCGCCGTGCAGGGCACGCAGTCGATTAAAGAAGAGATCGAGCGTGCGCGCGCCGAGATGGCCGAGCTGCAACGCAAAGGTCAGTTTGATAAATTGGCTGAAATCCAATATGGCAGCTTGCCAGAGCTCGAGTCGCGCTTAAAGGCGGCTGAACTAGCAGGGGCCACGCCCGGTACGACCGAGCGCCCGCGGCTTTTGCGCACCCAGGTTGGTGCCGAAGAGATTGCAGAGGTCGTGTCACGCGCCACGGGCATTCCTGTGTCAAAAATGATGACCGGCGAGCGTGACAAGTTACTCAAAATGGAAGATCGCCTGCATCAACGTGTAGTCGGTCAGGATGAGGCCGTTGGGCTGGTGGCTGACGCGATTCGGCGTTCACGTGCGGGTCTGTCTGATCCGGCACGTCCTTACGGTTCGTTCTTGTTCTTGGGGCCAACTGGCGTTGGTAAAACCGAGTTAACGCGTGCGCTTGCTGATTTTCTGTTCGACTCTGATGATCACTTGATTCGTATCGATATGAGTGAGTTCATGGAGAAGCATTCGGTCGCTCGCTTGATTGGCGCGCCTCCGGGCTACGTCGGTTACGAAGAGGGCGGCTCGTTAACCGAGGCTGTGCGACGCAAACCTTATAGCGTGATTCTGTTTGATGAGGTCGAAAAAGCACACCCCGATGTGTTCAACGTACTGTTGCAGGTGTTAGATGACGGTCGTTTAACCGATGGCCAAGGTCGTACCGTTGACTTTAGAAACACTGTCATTGTGATGACGTCAAACCTTGGCTCTCACCACATTCAAGCAATGGTCGGTAAACCTTACGAAGCGATCAAAGAGGTGGTCTGGGATGAAGTCAAACAACACTTCCGCCCAGAGTTCTTGAATCGCATTGACGAGGTCGTGGTGTTTCATGCCTTGCAAAGTCAGCACATCGAGAAGATTGCCGGTATTCAGATTCAGCGCTTGACGAAAAGGCTTGCACAACAAGACATGGTGCTTGAGGTGTCTGCAGTGGCCTTAGCAGAACTTGCCCGAGGCGGGTTTGATCCAGTCTTTGGTGCCAGACCGCTGAAACGTGCGATTCAGCAGAATCTTGAAAACCCGATCGCCAAGCTGATCCTGCAAGGCAAGTTTGGGCCCAAAGACGTCGTGCCAGTGGATTGGCGAGATGGCAAGTTTGTCTTTGAGCGTACGTTGCAATAGCGTTGACTAACAGAGGAGTTCTAAAGATGATTTCTCTTTAGAACTGCTTCGGTGTTGCCCCGACTGTGCGTCACTCGCTGTGAATGTTTGACCTGCGCGCTCTGTATGGTGCGCGCAAGTCGCAGAAGTTAGATAGGGACAGCAGTTTGCTCTGTGCGCAAACACCGAGCACTGTGGTCTAGCGTCAGCCACACTAGCTCGGGCACGGTTTGTTTGCACGATTCAACTGCCAGGCTACAGCGTTCGGCAAAGGCGCAGCCTGGCGGCAGTTTGGTTAGGTCAGGGGGTGACCCCGAAATCGTCTCTAGGCGAGTCCCTTTTTTGACTGCGCCGTGCGCCAGGCTTTTCAACAACGCGCGCGTGTAGGGATGTCGTGGCGAGCGCATGATCGCACGTGTCGTGCCTTGTTCGACAATACGTCCGGCGTACATCACAGCGATGCGATCCGCCACCTCGACAGCTGCACCGATATCATGCGTCACGAAAATCACTGACAAGCCCAACTCGCGTTGCAGTTCTCGCAACAACAACAAAATTTGGATCTGTACCGTGGCATCAAGTGCGGTTGTTGGTTCGTCGGCCAGCAGTAACTGAGGTTCACTGGCTAGAGCCAACGAGATCATCGCCCGTTGTCGCATACCACCCGACATCTCGTGCGGGTAGGCATCTAGGCGCCGCTCGGGGCTTGGAATGCGTACGCGTTCAAATAATGAAAGTGCGCGGGCACGCGCCTTATCGCGGCTGATGTTTTCGTGCCGCAGGATCGCTTCGATGATTTGGCTGCCGACCGTGTACACCGGGTCAAGCGCCAAGAGAGGTTCTTGAAAAATCATTGAGGCAACTTTGCCCCTAAAGCTGGATAAGGCGCCGCTTGACAGTTGAACAACGTCTTGACCGCCAACTAAAATTTGACCGTCAATTTTTGAACGTGCAGCGTTGTGTAAGCGCAAGATCGAGCGCAAGGTGACGCTCTTGCCTGAACCAGACTCACCGATCAGGGCGACGACTTCACCGCGCTTCACAGCAAGCGTGACGCCATTGACGGCTTTGACGGGGCTTTTGCCGCCCGTAAACGTAACGGTGAGGTCGCGAATATCGACAAAGGGGGTTTCGGTGGTGTTCATGCTGCCCCTTGATTATTTGAAACGGCTTGCTGAGTTGAAACGGCTTGCTGAGTTGAAACGGCTTGCGAGTGTCCGCTGTCTTCGACATGGATCCAACAGGCGACGCCCTGACCATCTTTGCTTGATACTAAGGGCGGCATTTTTGTTGAGCAGATAGGCTGCGCCTGAGCACAGCGAGTATGAAAACGGCAACCAGAAGGTGGGTTGATAGGATTGGGAGGATCGCCCGCCAGCGGAGGCGTCTCGGTTCGATTGTCGGGATCCATTGAGGGCACTGAGGAGAGCAGTGCACGCGTGTAGGGGTGACGCGGCGAGTTAAACAGCGTTTCGCAGTCGCCAATTTCGACGACTTGGCCCAGATACATCACCATGACTCGATCCGAGATATAGCGCACGACATTAAGATCGTGGCTAATAAACACGTAGGTGAGTTTGAATTCTTCTTTGAGATCCAGCAAAAGATTGAGCACCTGCGCCTCGACTGATTTATCGAGAGCAGAGACAGCTTCATCCAAAATAATCAGGCGTGATTGCAGGGCAAGCGCGCGCGCAATGTTGACGCGTTGTCGCTGCCCGCCCGACAGTTCGTGTGGATAACGCTCGGCAAAACGCTTGGGGTCTAGGCCGACACGTTGTAATAAATCTCGCGCCCGTGCAATTGCATCATTTTTACTGACGCCGTGTACCTGAGGCGCAAATGCGATCGAGTCTTCAATCGTGAGGCGTGGATTCAACGAGGCGTAACTGTCTTGAAACACCATTTGCGCCTGACGCCTGAACTCTTTCAGACTAAGGTCACGACTGCCCACTGACTGCCCATCAAAAATAATATCGCCATGATCGGCGGTGATTAAATTCATTAACAGTCTTGCCGTCGTGGATTTACCACAGCCTGATTCGCCGACAACACCAAGGGTTTCGCCTTTGCGAACCATGAAATCAATGCCATCAACAGCACGAACAACGCCACCGCCTTTTCCTAAGATATCTTTCTTCAGTGCAAAATGTTTGATGAGGTTCTTAACCATCAGTAGTGGTTGCGCGGTGCCACCAACATCAACAGTCTCGTTTAGAGGGGTGTTCATCAGTTTTTGATCTCCATGGCTGAGCGCAACCCATCAGAGAGCAGGTTAAAGGCGATTGAGGTGATAAAAATCATGACGCCGGGCAAAGCGGCAATCCAAGGCTGTACATAAATGGCGGTACGCAAGGTGTTGAGCATCAGGCCCCACTCAGGCTCGGGTGGTTTAACGCCTAAGCCCAAAAAGCTCAGGCCAGATGCCAAGATCATCGAGACTGCAATCAAGCTTGTTGAGTAAACAAAGATTGGGCTCAGCACATTACCCAATACATGCACTCGAATAATCGTCAGGGCGTTAGCCCCTGAAGCGCGCGCGGCTTCAACAAAGTCACGGCTACGGATTTGGGTGGTCACACTTTCGGCCACCCGTGCGATCGGCGGTATGAAAACGATGGTCAGTGAGATCAACGAATTCGTGATGCCTGTGCCCAGCACCCCAGACAGCGCGATGGCCAACAGCACTGACGGAAACGCGTAGAACACATCAATCGTACGCATGATCGAGGTGTTGAGCATGCCACCTGCGTAGCCCGCGATAATGCCGATGGTTGAGCCAATGACAAACGCCAGTAGCACTGGCGTGATCCCCATAAAAAGAGACAGCCGTGCGCCCACCATTAAGCGAGATAGCATGTCACGGCCTAACTCGTCGGTGCCCAAGGGGTAGCCTTCGAAGCCGATGGGTTTGAGTCGCTTCATGATTGAGGCGGCATAGGGATCTGCAGGGGTGATCCACTGACCCAGCACAGCCATGATTAGCAGGCACAAAATGACGAAGGCTGCGAACATGGCAACCTTGTCGCGCACCAGGCGCGCAAACACGTTTTGCCAGTAGCCGGCAGAGCGTTCGACATCGAGTGACGGAATTTTTTTAGTATCGACCGTAATGTTCAACATGGGTTCAGCCTCGCGCGATACGTGGGTCAAGCATGGTCTGAATAATATCGACAATCATGTTGAGAACGACAAAGAAAGTGGCGAGTACGAGAATTGTCCCTTGCAGCAAAGGCAGATCTCGTTGAAAAATCGCGGAGTTTAGTAAAAAGCCAGTACCAGGCCACGAGAACACGGTTTCGATCAAGATCGAACCGCCCAGCAGGTAGCCCAGCTGCAAACCCATCACGGCCAGGGCTGTCGGGGCTGCGTTTTTAACCACATGCATGAAAATCCCGATATTGGTCAACCCCTTTGCTTTCAGTCCGACAATAAATTCTTGCGACAAAATTTCTGCAACGAGTGCACGCACTGTGCGCGAGATAATACCCATCGGGATCACGCTCATTGTGATCGCAGGCAAGACCATGTGCTTGATGTGCTCCCAGTTCCATTGCCAGTCTGACGAACCGCCGGGCCCAGCGCCGTTGGGCGGTAACCACATCAGCAGTGAACTGAAAATGATCACCAGCACCATGCCAAGCCAGTAATGCGGCACGCTGACACCTAAGACCGAGGTCAGGGATGCCGCTTTATCTACCCATGAGTTTTGAAAATAGCCGGCTACGAAGCCGAATAAACAGCCAAAAATAAAGCCGATCATCGTTGCCACGGCGGCTAACCTAAAGGTGTTGTGCACCGCACGCAAGACTTCGCTCGTGACAGGCCGGCCACTCGCAATCGAGGTCCCTAAGTCACCTTGCAGCGCGCGCCAACCCCACCGAAAAAATTGTTCAGGATAAGACTTATTAAAGCCATAGATCTCCATCAACTGTTTTTGCAATTCTTGCGAGGCATCGGGTGGCATGATCGATACAAGTGGATCGCCCGGAGCCAAGTGCACGAGCGCGAAACACACCAGCGCCACGCCAAACATAATGGGCAAGGTGTATAAAACCCGTTGGAACATAAAGCTCAGCATACAAACAGCCTTTAAAAAATCTTTAAATCGATCGTTGGCACTTGACGATGGTGATCAGACAAAATAAATACGGCGACACCACTATTCGCGGTGCCGCCGTAGTCGCAAAAAAATTAGTCTTTTGTCATCGTTGCGATATCAATAAACCAACTCTTTGGCTGAACAACGTTTTTGACTTTCGTGCTCATTGCACGTGGGCCAACGTCATGCGCGATCCAGACGAAAGCGGCTTCGTCAACAATCTTAGCGTGTAGCTTTGCTAAGGCATCGTCACGCCCTTTTTCGTCAAAGTTTGTGCGAGCATTTGTCACTAACTGCTCAATCTCTGGGCTGCCGAAATAACCCCAGTTATTGGAAACTGGCGGAAACGCTTTGGTGCTTGAGAAACGAACCATGGCGAAAAACGGATCCATCGCAGAGAAGCTGACGTTGGTCGCGGTTGCCCCGTTGGCAGCTGGATCTTTAGCACCCAAGCGCCAGCTGTTAAACATGGTGTTCCATTCGATCACATCAAACTGGATATCAAAGAAGCACTGTTTGAGAGACTGTTGCACAAACTCGTTCATGGGTAAGGGTTGCATCTGCCCTGATCCAGAGGCCGAGATTTGCACTTTCGTCTTCATTGGCTTGCCAGCCGAGTAGCCTGCGTCTGCCATCAGTTTTTTGGCGGCTGCAGGGTCGTACTTGATGTCAAACGTTGGGGTGCCAAACCAAGGGTGCCCGGGTGGGAAGGTGCCCTTGGGGATGCCCATCATCTCACCGAGCAAAGTCTTCAAGCCAGCGCGGTCAACGCACAAGTTAGCGGCCTGACGCACGCGTTTGTCTAGCCAGGGTGAGCCGTCAGCAAAAGACAGCTGCCAGGGCCACACGTGGGGTTGTGGATTGCTATAGATGGTAAAGCCGCGTTGCTTAATTTGCGGCATCGCATCGGGGGAGGGGGCTTCAATCCAGTCAACTTGGCCTGAAAGCAATGCGGCTGTGCGTGCATTGGCCTCAGGCATTGGAATCATCACCACGCGGTCAATTTTCGGTACGCGCTTGGCATCCCAGTAGTCTTTGTTGGCAACAAGCTCTAAGCGCTCACGCGGTACAAAACGAGCCATTTTAAAGGGGCCAGAGCCCGAGGCATCGGCGGCGAACGCGGTCCAGGCTTGCTTGGCACGCTCGGCTGGGTCAGTCACTGTGGCCGGAACAGCCTTAAGCTTTTGGTCCCACTTGGCTGGCGAAGCCATAAACAAGTTGGTCAAGTTGATGGGCAAAAACGAATCGGGCTCGCTCGTGGTGAGTTCCACGGTCATATCATCAATTTTTTTGGCACTGCGCAAGGTGGGCATACGCGAGGCGGTGGCGCCGACTTGGCTAGCGTCAAAATGGGCTGCGCTCTTGTCCAAAACCTTTTGCACGTTCCAGACGACCGCGTCAGCATTGAACGCCGAACCATCATGAAACTTCACGCCAGGGCGCAATTTAAAAATCCATTTGGTTTTGTCCGTTGCATCAACTGCCCATGACAGCGCCACACCAGGAATCACGACGCTGGCTGCGTCCGCTTTCGATAAATCCCACTGAGTGAGTGAGTCATACATTGGGATACCGGTAAACCGGTTGCCTTCAAAGCCTTGATCAGGCTGCCCCAAGGTTCTGGGGATATCTGCAGCTGTCATGGCGATTGTCAGGGTTTTATTCTGTGCCAACGCTGGTTGAGCAAAGGCTGTGGCTAACACGCCAGCTATTAGCGACATGCGCAAAAAAGACTTTTTCATGGATTCTCCGAAGGATTGAATGACTGAATTCGTGCCAAAGTGACTGAATAAATTTTTTTACCCGTTTATGTCCACCGAGATCGCTGACCACTAGAAAAAAACTGCAACCTCGTTGTATCATCCCAAGCAATTAGCGTGCCATGTACGCTTAGGCTGCTAGTTGCTTAAAATGAATCGCCAAACTGATCACCACCAAGAAATTCTGTGCGTAAGTATTGGGTCAAATCCAACGCTTATTTGGGATGATTTTTACTTCATGCAATATGTTGGTGCGTAAAGAATTAATTTTGGGGCATTTTTGTCCATTATGGTGCAACATAATGCTTGCATAAGTTAGGAAAGTTAACCGACCTTTCAAAATGAAACTACTCCTTATTAACCCTAATACCTCCGATGCGATGACAGCCGGGATCGCCCAAAGCGCTCAGGCGGTTGCCGCCGCTGGCACGCAAATCATTGCCGTGCATCCTAGTTTTGGCCCACTTTCCATTGAGGGGCATTACGACGAAGCCTTTGCGGCTGCGGGTGTGGCCGAACAAGTGCGGCTCGCTCAAGCGCAACGCCCAGACGGGATTGTGATTGCCTGCTTTGGAGACCCGGGTTTAGAAGCGGCCCGCGAAGCGACGCATGCACCAGTATTGGGCATCGCCGAGGCAGCATTTCATGCCGCCAGCATGCTTGCAACTGGATTTTCAGTTGTTACAACCATGACACGCACTTGCATCATTGCTGAGCGTTTGGTGCAACGGTATGGGTTTGAGCACCAATGTCGTGGGGTGCACGGCACTGACATCGCAGTGTTAGACCTAGAAGATGGTGGTGAACCCCTGACACGCCAGATTGAAGACGTCGCCCGCGAAGCCTTGGCGCGCGATCGCAGTGGTGCCATTGTGCTGGGCTGTGCTGGCATGTCTGCACTTTGCCACACCCTCACTGAGCGCCTGGGCGTGCCCGTGATTGATGGCGTCTCAGTTGCTGTCAAGTTTGCCGAGGCCTTGGCCGCCTTGGGCTTAGGCACAAGCAAGCGCGGGGATTATGCAACGCCGCTGCGCAAAACCTATACAGGATGGGCTGCCCCCCTAGGCTGGCCAGATTGACCCGCACCCAGTCTTTATTTGCGGTTCACCTGGTGGCGGTCTTGTTCGGTGCAACGGGTGTGTTGGGCGAGTTGATCACAGCCGATCCGGCATTTATTACTTGGGGAAGGGCTGCGTTTGCTGTTCTGGCGTTGACCCTGTTTGGGCGGCTCTTGCTCGCCCAGCCACGATTAAGCGTCTTGGGTCACGGGCGCTGGGTGGCGTTACTTTGCTCAGGCGCGGTCCTGGCATTGCACTGGGTCACCTTTTTTATTTCTGTCAAAGTGGGTGGGATCGCGATCGCGACGCTGGGTTTTGCTAGTTTCCCTGCCTTTATTACGCTCATTGAGTGGGGCCTGCTGCGCGAGAAGGTGACTCGCGCAGAATGGGTGCGTCTGTGGCTGGTCAGCCTTGGGCTGCTACTAATTACCCCCTCGTTTGAGCTGTCAAATTTAGGCACTGAAGGCTTACTGTGGGGCTTGCTGTCAGGGGCAAGTTTTGGTGTGCTGGCGGTACTGAACCGGCGCTATTTGACTGAGGTCAACGCGTTCGCAGTGGCGGGCCTGCAAAACGCCGTGGTTTTTTTGGTGATGTCGCCCTGGGTACTGGGCTCGCTTGGGCAAATTAGCCTGACCAATTGGCTCTGGGTGGCAGCATTGGGTGTGCTCTGTACGGGCTTGGCGCATCTTTTGTTTGTGTCGAGTTTGCGGCATTTGCCGGCCCGCAGTGCCGGGCTGGTGGTGGCCCTTGAGCCCATCTACGCGATTGCGTTCGCCTGGTGGTTTTTCAGTCAAGAGCCGTCGCCGCGCACCTTATTGGGCGCGGCAGTCATCATTTTGACAATCCTGAGCGCCAGTCTGGCTCTGCAAAAAGCGCGTTGACATCCTTTCCCTGAACGGTGAGGATTTCCGCGCCCTCTGTTAAACGTTATCATTGAGCCATGACCTCATCGATTTCATCCTCTTCTAACACGCCTGCGCCCGAGTCAAGCGCTCAGGCGCAGGGGCGCGACATCACCCGCGCTATGCTGAGTTGCGTGGTGCCGGCGTTTAATGAACACGATAATCTGGGCCTGTTGTTACCGCGCTTGCAGGCGGTGCTGACCCAAACCGGTGCCAACTGGGAAGTCATCGTTGTCGATGATGGCAGTCGCGATGCCACCGCAAGCCTGATGGCTGCGTGGGTGTGTAACCCTGGTTTTCGCTTTGTGCAATTGTCACGTAACTTCGGTAAAGAGCCCGCCATCACGGCCGGCATCGAAGCTGCCACGGGCGATGTGGTGATGATTCTGGATGCTGATCTGCAGCATCCGCCAGAGTTGCTGCCCGCCATGTTGGCGCGCTGGCAGGCCGGCGTTGATATGGTCTACGCGGTACGAGAAACCCGCGCTGACGAAACCGCAGGTAAGCGTTGGGGCACGAAATTATTTTATTCGTTGCTCGCGAGTTCGCGAGGCGTAAAAGTGCCTCCCGATGCCGGCGATTTTCGTTTAATGGATCGCGCCGTCGTCGATGCGCTGTGCCAATTGCCCGAACGCAATCGGTTTATGAAGGGTCTTTACGCCTGGGTGGGGTTTGAGTCCGAGCCAATCACGTATAAGCCTGCCGAGCGCCAACATGGGCAAACGCATTACAGCGCCTTTAAGTTGTTGACCCTCGCGCTTGCGGGGCTCACCTCCTTTACAACTTGGCCCTTACGCGCGGTGAGCTTGTTTGGTTTTCTCGTCTCAATGTGTTCGTTTGTGTATGGGCTTTATATTATTTGTGAATATTTTCTGTTCTCAAATCCGGTAAGTGGCTGGCCCACCATTGTGACCATCCTGTTGTTTTTCTCTGGTATCACCCTGATTTCAATCGGCATTGTCGGCGAGTACATTGCCAGAATTTTTGAAGAAGTCAAAGGGCGCCCCCTCTATATCGTGCGCCGCGCAAGCGGGCGTCGCTTTCGTGAGTAATGCGGCACAGCAGGCCGCGGTGCCAGCGCTGATCCCGATTGCTGTTTGTGCCGACGATTTTGGACTTGAAGCCGGAGTCGACCAGGCGATTGTGGCGCTTGCCAAACTTGGGCGAATCAGTGCAACAGGTTGTCTGGTGCAGGCGACCAACTTCGCGCAATCTGCACGTGCGCTCAAGGGATTACCCATCGATCTCGGGTTGCACTTAAACCTGACCGAGCCCCTGGGGCAAACGGGGCTGCGTTTGCCGCTAGGCCAGTTATTGTGGCGCACCTATTCAGGTCTGATTGCTAAACAGGCCGTCGCCGAGCAAATCGAAACTCAGCTTGATTTGTTTGAAAAGCACGTTAGCCAAGTACCGGATTTTATCGACGGGCACCTGCATGTGCATCAGTTTCCGGTGGTTCGTGAGTTGTTGCTGCAGGCGATACAACGACGTTACTCCCACAAGTTGCCCTGGATTCGCGATACGCGCGCGGCCCCAATGTCTGCACAGTTACCTGTGATGCAACGCTTGAAGGCGCGGCTGATTGGGGCCTTGGGCGCCTCAAGCCTAATTCGCCAGGCTAAACAGTCGGGCATACACAGCAATCAAGGTTTTGCAGGGGCTTACGATTTTGATCGCCCGCATCCGGCTTACGAAACCATGCTCAATGCCTGGCTCGAGCAAGCGGCTTCGCACCTGTTGTTGATGGTGCATCCAGCCACCCAAGCCTCATCGGCGCTCGCGTTTGGTGTTGACCGTATCGAAGAGTACCGGGTGTTATCGAGCGACGCTTTTGCTGCACGTTTGCAGCAACGCGGTTTGCAGATCACTCGTCTTTCAACGCTTTTAGCTCATCCCGGCCATAAAATTTGACCCCTAGGGCAATGCGCTCACGGCCTTGCGAACGGCGGTGCCGATTGGTGTCGCGCAACGAGTACACGCAGCCGCAATATTCTTGCTGATAGAACTCTTCGCGCTTACTGATTTCGATCATACGAGCTGAGCCCCCATGTTTGCGCCAGTTATACGTCCAGTACAGGAGCTGTTCGTAACGGGCTGCTGCGCGTTCACCACTTGCATTGATCTGATTCATATCTTTCCAGCGCGAGATCCCTAGCGAGCTTGTGATGGTGTCGTAGCCATGCTCGTGGGCATATAGCGCGGTACGCTCAAAGCGCATATCAAAACATTGGGTGCAGCGCTCGCCGCGCTCGGGCTCGTTTTCAAGCCCTTTAATGCGTTCAAACCAATTGTCGACGTCGTAGTCGGCATCAATCATGCGAATACCGTGTTTTTCGGCAAACCTGATATTTTCATTCTTTCGAATTTCGTATTCTTTAACAGGATGAATATTTGGATTGTAAAAAAAGATGTCGTATTGAATTCCAGCCGCTAGCATGGCTTCCATGACTTCGCCCGAGCAGGGCGCACAGCAAGAGTGCAGTAGCACCTTTGTTTTGCCTTCGGGTAACGAAAAACTAGGGCGAAGAGCGTCGGGCACGATCCAATCCAATTTTTAAAAAGTGTCGAGAGGCTAGAGCCCCAAGTGTCAAAAGAGGTGTTTGAGGGCGACCCGCGACGAGTCGTTGACCCGCAAGTTTAACAAGAAGTGCGACAGCCGAAGCGCCACAGATCTTTTGCGTTGATCCAGACGAGAAGACATCCGCTTTGCAGCGACTGACCCGCCTCGCTGCTTGAGCGAGGCCGTCGGCGAGTTACGGCGCCCTAGTTGTCAGAGGTGTTTCACCCAGAACCGTCTGCCACAACTCTTGCACGGCACGACGCTCTTCGAGCAACTCGTGTTGCTCAACGCGTGCCTTATCTGCCCCTTGTAAGCGCAGTTCGTGCTGACGCCGTCGCAAGTTACGGTAGGCGTCGCTGGCGCGCTGCGCTAAGGTTGCAGGGATGAGGCCGGCGTTACCCGCCAACTGCAATAACGCAATATTGCCTAGATTGTTGAGTAACTCAGGGTGTTGTCCTGCATGTACCAAAATTAGATACTGGGTGACAAACTCTAGATCGACCATACCACCGTGATCGTGCTTCAGGTCAAACAGTGCGGTTGTGTTCGGATGTCCTGCTGTCATCTTGTCGCGCATCGCGCGCACTTGCTGGGCAAAAGGGGCGGGTGCACGAGACCGTTTTAAAATCTCGTGGCGGACTTGCTCGAAAATTGCGCCGACGCGCTGGTTTCCAGCGGCAAAGCGAGCGCGTGTCAGTGCTTGATGCTCCCAGGGCCAGGCATGATTGTGCTGGTATTGCTTGAAGGACTCGATTGAGGTGGCGAGCAATCCCGATTCGCCATCTGGCCGCAAGCGAAGGTCAATGTCATAGAGTCGGCCTGAAGACGTCATGGTCGAGAGCCACGAGGTCAGTCGTCGGGCAAGTTTTGCATACAGTTCGGCTGCATCTTCTCTTGAGTCGTCATATAAGTACACAAGATCCAAATCAGAAGAATAGCCAAGCTCTTTGCCGCCCAGGCGCCCGTAAGCAATGATGGCTAACTGAGGCTCGGCCTCACCGCCATTAGCATCCGGGGGGCACACCTGCGGCCAGACCCTCGCTAAGGTCTCATGTAAAAGCATGTCAGCCAAGGCAGACAATTGATCAGCTAAACGTTCAACTGTCAGGATCCCTTCAAGATCTTGCGCCAACAATTGAAAACTGATCTGCCGCTGCGTATCTCGCATTAAATTCATTTGCTGCTCGATATCAAACGAGCCGTCAGGCAAGGTGCAGGCGTTAAGGTCTTCGTGCATCGCCGTCGCAACGCGACCGATATCCACGGGCTCCATCAAGGTAGGCCAGGCAATCAGGCTATCGAGCACCAGCGGGTGTTGAATGACATATTGCGCGGCCCAGGGGCTTGCCGTCATCAAGCGTGCAATACGTGCCATGGTTTCGGGATACTCGGCAAGTAGTGCCAGATAAGCACCACGCTGCGCGACAGTTTCGATTAAGTCCAACAGCCTCAATGCTGCTGTCAAGGGTTGCGAGGTGTGTTGAGCCGCAGTTAACGCCAGCGGCAGTAATGTATCAATGCGATTACGGCTCGTCGTCGATAGGGCACGAATCCGGTGGCCTTCCAAAAAGGTATCCACTCGCGAAGCCAAGGTCGCTGTGTCCTCGCCAAAGGCCGATAAACTCGTTTCAAGTGATAGGGTTGGTGAAGATTTTTCGCGTAATTCGCGTTCGGCCTCATCAAAGCCATCGCCCAAGCCAGCAATGCGAAACGAGTCGCGAAAGGTGTCGGCGACAAAGAGGCGGTGTTCAGCCAGCGTCTGTTCAAATTGAGGTAACGATACACGCAGTGCGTTTGCCAGTTCGGCAAGTTGCTCGGGCCGAACTGGGAGTTGATGTGTCTGTTCGTCTTCAGCGTACTGCAACGCATGTTCAGTGCGTCGCAAAAACACATAGGCTTGCGCTAACTGCTCGGCGGTCGCACTTGGAATCAGCCCCGCGCGGGCTTGCGCCTCGAGCGCGGCCAATAAGCCTCGCTGTTGTAAGGCAGGCATTCGTCCGCCTTTGATCAGTTGCACCAATTGCACAACAAACTCAATTTCTCTGATTCCGCCTTCGCCTAGTTTAATGTTCAGTTGTGTCTCTAAGCCGGGTCGGCTTAATGATTTTCGTTGTAAATCTAAACGGATGCGCTCACGTAAGGTGCGCAGTGCAGCTAAGGTACTAAAGTCAAAGTATTTACGATACACAAAGGGCTGGCGCAGACTTTCAAACTGTTGCACTTGCGCGGTTGAGTCGCTGTCGTCAAACGCGCGGGCCGGTATGACTCGCCCTTTGAGCCAGGCGTAACGTTCCCATTCACGCCCTTGTGTAAACAGATATTGTTCAAACGCGTCTAGACTCCAGGCCAGTGGACCCGAATCGCCATCCGGGCGCAGACGTAAATCAGTTCTAAAGACTTGCCCGTTGGCGTCAAGCTCCGAGAGTATGGGCATCATGCGGCGCGTCAGACGACCATAAAACTCGTGATAGCTCAGCGGCCTGGGGCCCTCGGTTTCGCCTTCTTCGTTATAGAGCATGACCAAGTCAATGTCAGACGAAACATTCAGCTCAGATCCCCCAAGTTTTCCCATGCCAATGATCAGCATCTCTTGCGGGCGGCCCGTCAATGCGTCTTTCGGTTGGCCGTGCTGGGCAACCATGTCGTGCATGATCGTACGGTAGGCCTGTTCGACACAACGGTCTGCTAGGGTCGCCATGGTGCCGACGACTTCATCGAGCGTGGCGAGCCCCGCAAGATCACGAACCATCAGCAAAAAAAAGGTTCGTTTGCGCAAGAGCCTCAGCACTCGCCGACAAGTGTCGAGTTCAAGGATGGCGCTACCAATTGGCGCTCCGGCCAGCTCGGCAAACCAGTCATGTAGGCGGGCGGTGGTCAGCGGTTGTGAACGCTCTTGTTCTAGCCAATGCGCAAATGCTGGATCGCTTTGGGTCAGGCGACGTAACGCGCCAGACCAGGCTAATGAGGAGGAAAAGTCGGATTCAGTCATACCTTGGTGCCTAGAACGTCGCCGAGTCACAAAGCCAAGGCGCCTTGGGCGACAAGCTTGCACAATACCCTATAGAATGTCACTTCACAAAATCTTTTTAATTTGCCCGTTTTGCAACCAGTCAAATATCTACTGCGTCTTGCACTTTTGAGCCTGCTGCTGCTTTATTTTGTAGCAGTGGCAACGATGCTGACGGTGCGGTATTGGGCGTTGCCACGTATCAATGAATGGCGGCCTCTGATCGAGCAGCATGTCTCGACGGCTGTAGGCGCTAAAGTGTCGATCGCAAATATCTCGGCAGACTGGTCCGGGCTCAATCCAACGCTTGCTGTCCGCGATCTTGCTGTGACCGACGTCAATGGCGATGTATTGCTGCAGGTGCCCACTGCTTCTGCTGTGGTCTCGTGGCGCAGCCTGCTCGATCTTGAACTGCGACTAAGTCGTTTAGAGATTACTGGAATTGATCTGGCGGCCACGCGTCATGACGACGGTACCGTGTCGATCGCAGGCCAACGGGTTGAGCCCCATTCAAACGAGCAACTTAAATTAGATCGTGACACATTAGCCGTACGTTGGCTCTTGGATCAGGGCGAGATCGTGATTCGTCAGGCGAATTTTCGCTGGCATGATCAGTTGCGGCAGGCTCCGGCTTTGAATCTGTCTCAGATTGACGTGAGTCTGAGTAATAGTTTGTTTCGTCACGAGCTGCGGCTGATGGCATCTTTACCCGAGTCTGTCGGTAAGCGCCTTGAGCTTGTGATGCGCACAGAGAACATCCTGAATCAAATGACTCCTGGCTCGACGCGCGAAGCTGAAATTTTCATTGAGATCCAAGATGTCCATCTTGCCGGCCTAGCGCCCTGGGTCGATATGCCTGCGGTCTCCGGAAACATCGCCGTGCGTGCCTGGATCGATGTGCAAGACGGGCTTCTGGGTCAAACCATCCTCGAGCTTTCGGCGAAAAAAATCGCCTTGCCGCTAACCACGGATGGCAAGAGCGTAGCCTCTGCACAAACCGCTCAACTCAGGCTGACGGGCTGGTTTGCCGATTTGTTACCTGAGGGGCGTTGGCCGCTGTTGGCGCGCAGTGCAGGTCGACAGGGTCTGGCACTCAGCACCACCACCACCGAGCTTAAGATCGATAGTCCACTGTTTGAGCCCTCATTGCTTGAGCTTGGCGAGGTCACGGCGCGTGCAAAGGTGTTTAAAAATGCGACGGGCGCACTCACCATTGATTCAGCGCAGCTTGATCTGAAATCGACCGAACTCGCCACGCAGTTGCAGGGGTCGTGGGTGTCGGGCGGGGTGACTGGTGCTGGCCTGTTGGATATGACGGGCCAGATCGCAAAAGCGCCTGCTAACAAGCTTCATCAGTTTGTGACCACGCAAGCGCCCCTCGAGGCGCGTCAGTTTTTGCGTTCAGCCATCACCCAAGGGCAGTTGAGCCAAATAGCGGTGACACTCAAAGGCGATCTGGATCATTTTCCGTTCAATGAAACGGGCGTGTCGGGCGCCTTTCGGCTCGAGGGGCCATTCAGCGGGCTGAGCGTCGACTACGATCCGAGCCGTCCAGGCCAGCCAAATTGGCCCCAGGTGACACAAGCACAGGGCAAGCTCGTGTTCGATAAATTGTCTCTTAGTTTGGATGCATCGAGCGCTGTCTTGCTTGATACGACCGGTACCCGAGTCAATGTGAGCCGGCTTGCGCTCAAGGTGCCTGATTTTTCTTTGAGACCTGATCTCTCGCTTGACGCAGTGCTCGATGGTCAAGCCAAAGACTACCTCTCAGTGTTGAGCAAGGCACCGTTGCCCAGTGAGCTCAAATCATCGCTTGAGCGCCTCGAGGTGGCTGGTGTGTTGACAGTGCCGCTCTCGCTTCGGATGAACCTTGACACCGATCAGGCACCTAAGGTCAAAGGTCAGATCAACTTCGCCGGTAACAATATCAGCCTTGGGGCTGATATTCCTACGCTTGAGAACGTTCGTGGGGCGCTTGAGTTTTCAGAACAATCCGTGCGTGCCGATAATTTGAGTACTCAGTTTTTAGGCGGCCAGACGCTGCTGCGTGGAGCCTGGGGCGAAGGTGCCCAGAGCCTGCAAGCCGAAGGCACGATCACGGTTGCGGCGCTGACGAGTTTGGCGGGAGCGAAAGCATTAATGCCCTTTGCTGGGCAGGCTCGGTATAAGGCCCAGCTTGCCTCCACGAAAGACCGCGGCTACGAGGCAGTCTTGAGTTCTACGCTTGAAGGCCTGGCGGTTAATTTGCCTGCGCCCTTGGGCAAAACTGCCCAAAGTCGCACGCCGCTGACGGTGCGCTGGGTGGCATCCCCCGTGAAAAACGATTTTCGAGAAATCCTGACTGTGAGTGTGCCTAATCTGATCAATGGTCGTTTTGAGCGGCCCGCCGGTGCTCGGCCTTCACCGTATTTTTCACGCGCTGCGGTTTCGATGGGCGAGACCTTGCCACTGCCAGCCACTGGCTTGGCACTAGATATCAAACTCGGGCGGGTGGATTTTGACGATTGGAGCACTTTGTTTGAGCAGGTGACGCTAGAGCCTAAGCGTACATCCAAAGTTGAGTTCAGAGTCTTTCCGAGTTTAGCGACGGCACGACTACGGTCACCACATTTTATTTTGTCTGATCTAACGTTTACAGATCTCGATTTCACCGCAATACAAAATGCACCTAATCAGTGGTCAGCCCGAATTGCGTCAAAAGAAACCGCCGGAAGCGCTACGTGGCGAGCTGCAGCCGGCGCCCTCGACGGCCGTATCCAAGCAAGGTTTTCAAAACTGGCCCTTGGTGCCCCTGACGATGGTCAAACAGAAGCGTTAAAGATCGATGTGATTGATTCTCAGCACTGGTCTGATATTCCTGCCATTGATCTCACCATTGACGACTTCACGCTCTTTGGAAGCCAGTTAGGTTCGTTACGTCTGGTGGGCTCGAATCAACAGCGCACCGAGCTCTGGAACATCGAAAAGCTCGATATTCAAAGCTCGGCTGCCACCGCTACCGCGAAGGGGCAATGGCGTCTAAAGGGACCAACTCGCGGCGTCAAGCTCAACGCGGATGTGGTCATTCAGGATCTCGGTCGCTTTTCATCGCAGATGGGGCATCCTGACCGTGTGAAAGGTGGTAGTGGCACCATTCAAGCACAAGTGGATTGGGTGAATTTCCCCTGGGTGAATAGCTATCAGGGATTAAATGGTTCTGCCAAAGTTGACCTAAAAAACGGCGTGTTTGAGCATGTGAACTCACGCAGCGCACGGCTCTTAGAGCTCTTGTCGCTTCAGTCTCTGCAAAGGATCTTGAGCTTTAACTTTAGACCCGGCAACGAGTTTAAAGACGGTTTTCCCTGGAGTGCATTAACGGGTGGCTTTACCTTCAACAAGGGTGTTGTGAACACCACTGACTTGACGATCAACAGCCCAATTGCGAGTATTTTGTTGAAGGGCAATTCGGATTTAGATAAAAAACTTTGGGATATGGAGGCCGATGTGCGGCCGCAGTTTGATATGAGCGGCGCAGCGCTCGCAACCGCCTTTGTGGTCAATCCCATTGCGGGGTTGAGTGCCATGGTCACGCAATTTTTGTTGCGTAATCCAATTGAAAAGGCGATGACGGTTAAATATGCTGTCACGGGCCCTTGGGATGAGCCCAAGCTTGAGTCGCGTGGAGCGCCCGAGCCGGTCTCAGCACCTAATCGTGCCTCTCCCGGCCCTGCAAACTAACATCTCTACTAGCGCGTTTATCCATACTTACGCCTAATCGCGCGTCTTTCGCTGAGACAAACTAGAGATGCTTAGCGCTTCATCAAATCAAAAAACTCATTGTTGTTCTTGGTTGAACGCATTTTATCCAAGATGAATTCCATCGATTCGACATCGTCCATATCGTGAATAAACTTGCGTAGTACCCAGACTTTTTGCAACAGATCAGGTTTGATCAACAGCTCTTCACGACGCGTGCCTGACTTGTTCAAATTGATGGCTGGGTAAACACGCTTCTCAGCCAAGCGCCGCTCAAGGTGAATCTCAGAGTTGCCTGTACCTTTGAATTCTTCGTAAATCACTTCGTCCATGCGGCTGCCTGTTTCAATCAAGGCCGTACCGATGATGGTGAGTGACCCACCTTCTTCGAGGTTACGTGCAGCGCCAAAAAACCGCTTAGGTCGTTGCAGTGCATTGGCGTCAACGCCGCCAGTCAACACCTTGCCCGAGGCCGGAACTACCGTGTTGTAAGCGCGCGCCAGCCGAGTAATCGAATCCAGCAAGATCACGACGTCTTTTTTCATTTCGACTAGACGCTTCGCTCGTTCGATGACCATCTCTGCGACTTGGACGTGACGGGTTGCAGGTTCGTCAAAGGTTGAGGCCACGACTTCGCCGCGCACGGTGCGCTGCATCTCGGTCACTTCTTCCGGACGCTCGTCGATCAGCATGACAATCATGACTGCATCAGGAAAGTTGTCAGTAATAGCGTGGGCGATGTGTTGCATCATCACCGTTTTGCCTGATTTCGGACTTGCAACGATGAGGCCGCGCTGCCCTTTACCGATCGGCGCAAAAATATCAAGAATGCGACCCGTCAGGTTTTCTTCACTTTTGATATCACGCTCAAGGGGCATGACTTTATCGGGGTGCAGTGGTGTCAGATTCTCAAACATGATGCGATGCTTAATCGCCTCAGGGGCAAAGCCGTTGACCTTATCGACTTTGACCAAAGCAAAATAGCGCTCACCATCTTTGGGGGTACGAACTTCGCCCTCGATTGAGTCGCCGGTATACAAATTAAAGCGACGAATTTGTGAGGGTGAAATATAGATGTCGTCAGTGCTAGCCAAATATGATGTATCGGGCGATCGCAAAAAGCCAAACCCGTCGGGTAAGACTTCAAGTACGCCATCACCAAAAATTTGTTCGCCTTGTTTCGCCCGCTTTTTCATGATGGCAAACATTAGTTCTTGTTTGCGTAAGCGATTGGCGTTTTCGATTTCGAGGCCTGCGGCCATTTCGAGCAGCTGCGAAACGTGCTGCGCCTTCAGTTCGTTCAGGTGCATTGATGTCAGTGTAAAAAATTACTTCAAAATAGAAGAGGAGGGGGAAAGAACAGTGTTTGGAAACGAACAGCCCGCCTTAAGCGAAGCCAGTGGCGAGCCACGAAGGGGCTCGCGCGTGACGGCATCTTAGATCGCGCTGTCTAACCATGCGGTTAATTGGGCTTTTGACAAGGCACCGACTTTGGTGTCAGCAACTTTGCCATCTTTAAATAACATTAGGGTTGGGATACCGCGAATGCCAAAGTTACCGGCGGTCGCTTGATTTTCGTCAACATTGAGCTTAGCAACGGTCATTTTGCCGGCGTATTGGGCGGCAACTTCTTCAAGCATAGGGGCAATCTGCTTGCAGGGGCCACACCAAGCGGCCCAGTAATCAACCAATACAGGTTGTGAAGATTTGATGACGTCCGCGTCAAAGCTGTCGTCGCTCACGTTTTTGATGTGTTCGCTCATGGTTTTTCTCTAAGAGTGATCGGTCTGGCAAATTGGGAATATTTTTTGCTTTTACGTTTGGCAATGCCGTTCAGCATAGTTAGCTGAAACTACATGGGATCAACTTTTTGGATCCTCGTGGTGACTGCGTCGCCACCTGTCTTAATTGCATTAAAGCATAACATCATCTGATTTTGCTAGGTTTGCGCAGTTTTACGCTGAAACAACTGTGCAGAATAACAACTTGCGGGCAAAGCACGGTTCGCCAACGCAACCCGCAAAGTCGTGTCAGAACCTCGCTTTGCCGCGGGTTAACCTTTGAAACTGCCTGATTCTGCATTTTCCGTAAAATGGCGCATCTTTTATTGCAATTGGGGATCTCTTGAGTACTAAGTCTTACAACGAGTCATCGATTCGGGTGCTGAAAGGCCTTGAACCCGTGCGCCAGCGGCCTGGCATGTATACCCGCACTGAGCACCCCCTTCATATTATTCAAGAAGTTCTCGATAACGCGGCCGATGAGGCCTTGGCCGGCTTTGGTAAACATATTCAAGTCACGTTGCACACTGACGGCAGCGTGACAGTCGAAGACGATGGGCGCGGCATCCCGGTTGGCTTGCACCCCGAAGAAAAAGCCCCGGTAGTCGAACTGGTGTTTACACGTCTGCATGCAGGCGGAAAATTCGATAAAAAAGGGGGCGGTGCTTACGCCTTCTCGGGCGGTTTGCACGGGGTCGGTGTTTCGGTCACCAACGCATTGTCAAAGCGACTTGAATTGGTGGTCTGGCGCGAGGCGGCGGCGCACCGTATGGTATTTGCCAACGGCGACGTGCTTGAACCGCTTGTCGTGGTCCCTGAGCTCAATCGCAAAAAGTCAGGTACGCGGGTACGTGCGTGGCCAGATAATAGTTTTTTTGATTCTGGTGTCATCCCTCTCAATGAGTTGATGCATTTGCTGCGCAGTAAAGCCGTATTGATGGCAGGGGTCAAAGTCACTCTCATCAATGAAAAAACGGGTGATACTCGCAACTGGCAGTATGAAGATGGCTTAGCGGGTTATTTATCCGAGGCGCTTGAAGGGCTTGAGTTGCGTGTGCCAATGTTTCAGGGCGAGCAATTTGCGCTGGCCGACCATGAAAGCTTTGCACAAGGCGAGGGTGCTCAGTGGGTGGTGGTTTGGGCCGATGAGGGTAACGTGGTGCGTGAGTCTTACGTCAACCTGATCCCGACTCCGGCAGGGGGCACCCACGAAGCAGGGCTGCGTGAAGGTTTATTCAGCGCAGTCAAAGGATTCGCTGAACTACATAGTTTGTTGCCCAAAGGCGTCAAACTATTGCCTGAAGATGTGTTTGCTCGTGCCAGTTTTGTGTTGTCTGCCAAAGTGCTAGATCCGCAGTTTCAAGGCCAGATCAAAGAGCGACTCAATAGCCGCGACGCAGTGCGTTTAGTGGGTGGTTTTGTACGCACCTCACTTGATCTCTGGTTAAACAGTAATGTTGAGTACGGTAAAAAACTGGCTGAACTCGCGATTCGACAAGCGCAGGCGCGGGCTAAATCTGCGCAAAAAGTTGAAAAGCGTAAAAGCTCGGGCGTGGCCGTCCTGCCCGGCAAGCTCACTGACTGTGAATCGTCCGACTCCTCGCGCACTGAAGTCTTTCTGGTTGAGGGTGACTCGGCTGGTGGCTCAGCCAAAATGGGTCGAGATAAAGAATTTCAGGCGGTCTTGCCGTTGCGCGGTAAAGTCTTAAACGCTTGGGAGGTCGATCGTGATCGCCTCTTTGCTAACAACGAAATCCACGATATTGCGGTTGCAATTGGCGTTGACCCGCATGGCCCCAAAGACGCGCCTGATTTGTCTGGGCTGCGTTATGGCCGCATCTGTATTCTGTCTGATGCTGACGTTGATGGTTCGCACATTCAGGTGCTACTGCTGACCCTGTTTTACAAGCATTTTCCGCGGCTCGTTGAATTAGGCCACGTTTATGTGGCGCGTCCTCCTTTGTTTCGTGTCGATGTCCCGGCGTTGGGCAAACGTCCGGCTCGTAAAATTTACTGCCTAGACACGGGCGAGCTTGAGGTGGTTCAAGACAAGCTTCGCAAAGAGGGCGTGCGAGAAGGCTCTTGGGATATCAGTCGCTTTAAAGGCTTGGGTGAGATGAGTCCAGTGCAACTCTGGGAAACCACCATGAATCCGGACACGCGTCGGATGTTGCCGGTTGGTTACGGCGCGTTAGCACCCTCAGAGACCACAGCGATGTTTGATATGTTGATGGGCAAAAGTGAATCGGGTGCCCGTCGTACTTGGCTCGAAGATAAAGGTAATCTTGCAGAGGTTGATATTTAAATGACTGACGGTACTCAACCTGGTTTATTTGATACGAAAGATGACGGTGAATCGCTAACGCTTGGTCTGTATGCAGAGCAGGCGTATCTCGATTATGCAGTCTCAGTGGTGCGTGGTCGTGCCTTGCCCGATGTGGGTGACGGCCAAAAACCTGTGCAACGCCGTATTTTGTATGCGATGCAGGCGATGGGCCTGCAATCGGGTGCCAAACCCGTCAAATCTGCACGCGTGGTCGGTGATGTGCTCGGTAAATATCACCCGCATGGTGATCAGGCAGCGTATGACGCTCTGGTGCGTATGGCGCAACAGTTCACTCTGCGCTACCCCCTAATCGATGGTCAGGGTAATTTTGGTTCACGCGATGGTGATAACGCTGCGGCGATGCGCTACACCGAGGCTCGACTCACGCCCTTTGCTCGCCTATTGCTTGATGAGCTAGACGAAGGCACGGTTGATTTCGTTCCCAACTACGATGGCAGCCATCAAGAGCCCGACATGTTGCCCGCACGTTTGCCGGTGATGTTGCTCAACGGCGCCTCAGGGATTGCGGTTGGCATGGCCACAGAAATCCCTTCGCACAATTTGCGTGAGATCGGGCAGGCTTGCGTTGCGCTGCTTAAGCAACCCAATTTGTCTGATGCCGCCTTATTTGAAATGGTGCCTGGGCCTGATTTTGCGGGTGGCGGACAAATCATTACCGCTGCCGCAGACATTGCACAAATTTATCAAACAGGACGCGGCTCGATCAAAGCACGCGCTCGCTGGCAGTTTGAAGAAATGGCGCGCGGTCAGTGGCAATTGGTCGTTCATGAACTGCCCCCAGGGGCCTCATGTCAAAAAGTCCTCGAAGAGATCGAAGACCTCACCAATCCAAAAGTCAAAACAGGTAAAAAAGCGCTGACGCCTGAGCAGCAGCAGACCAAGGCCCAAATGCTAGGTCTACTCGATGCCGTACGTGACGAGTCGGGTAAAGATGCTGCGGTCAGGCTCGTGTTCGAACCAAAGACGTCGCGGATTGATCGCGACGAGCTGGTCAATACCTTGCTGGCTCAAACCAGTATGGAAACCAGTGTCTCGATGAACTTGGTGTGCATCGGCACGGATAAGCGCCCGCGCCAGAAAGGCTTGCGCCAGGCATTACTCGAGTGGATTGATTTTCGCACCAGCACAGTCTTACGTCGCACGCAGTATCGCTATGACAAGGTGACGGATCGCATCCATGTGCTCGAAGGTCGCATGTTGGTCTATCTCAATGTCGATGAAGTGATCAAAACGATTCGCGAGTCTGACGAGCCACGCCCAGCGCTGATGCAACGTTTCGCGTTGACCGAACGTCAGGCCGATGACATTCTTGATATGCGCTTACGTCAGTTGGCGCGTCTCGAAGGCTTCAAAATCGAGCAAGAGCTCGCCGATAAGCGTGCTGAACAAGAAAAACTCAAAGAGCTCATCGAGCAGCCAACAGCGCTTAAGCGCACGGTCGTAAGAGAGATCGAAGCCGATATCAAGACCTATGGAGATGAGCGTCGTACGCTGATCAAGACGGCCGAGCGGGCGGTGCTTGAGGTCAAAATTATCGACGAGCCTGTTACGGTGATTGTTTCGCAAAAAGGTTGGCTACGCGCCCGACAAGGTCATGGGCACGACGCAGCTCAGTTTTCATTTAAAGCCGGTGACGATTGTTACGGCATCTTTGAGTGTCGCAGTACTGATACTTTGATTGCGTTTGGCGATAACGGACGCGTCTATTCAGTGGCCGTCTCGGCGTTGCCTTCGGCGCGCGGTGATGGTGCGCCTGTGACGTCGATGATTGATCTTGAGGCGGGATCGCGCATTGAACATATGGTGGCAGCCCAAGCAGATTCTGCTTGGTTGTTAGCCACACAGCAAGGTTTTGGCTTTGTCGCCAAAATTTCTGATATGACTAGCCGGCAGCGCGCTGGCAAACAGTTCGTCACGCTTGAGCCCAAAGACGGTTTGCTGCGCCCAGTACCGATGTTTGCGCAAGCCGTCCGGGTGGCGTTTTTGTCGACTCGTGGACGCATGCTGTTGATCGAAGCCTCTGAGATCAAAGCCTTGGCCTCAGGCGGGCGGGGTACGATTTTGATGGGGCTTGATGCGCCAGATGTGTTAGCCCAGACGGTTCCGGTGTCAAAAGCCGGTTTGCGTGTCACTGGAACTTACCGCAATAAACAAGTCGAAGATGTCTTGTCGGGTGCTGAACTCGGCTCGTACCTGTCAAAACGCGCCCGAAAAGGTAAATTATTAGCTGTTCGCAGTAAAGGGCCCGTACTTTCACCGGTTCTTTAAAAGTAGAATCCCGCAGTAACGTTTTACAGCGGTAATGCTCATATGGGTGCCGTCCTATCGCCGTACCGTTATTGAGCAGTACCAGCAGTACCGCCATTCTTGACTCATTTTTAGGTTAAAGCGATTATGTCGTTTCAAATTACGATTCAGCCCAGTCAACACCAGTTTGCCGCAGAGGCCGATAAAAGCGTGCTGGATGCTGCTTTGGCAGCCGGTATCGTCTTACCCTATAGCTGCCGCAGCGGGGCCTGCTCAACGTGTAAGGCTAAAGTTCTGTCGGGCTCAGTCGAGGCGGGTGCAAGCCCTGCTCAAATTCTCAGTGCCGATGAAATTGAAGCGGGCTTCACTTTGCTTTGTCAGGCCCGTCCAACCTCTGATCTTGTGATTGAATCGCGTGAATTGCGTCTGGCCTCCGATATCCAGATCCGTAAGATTCCCTCGCGCGTGACAACGATTCAGCGCCCCACTACAGACGTGGCACTGTTGACGTTGCAATTGCCTGCAACTGAAACGTTTCGTTTTCATGCTGGGCAGTACATCGAAGTGATTCTTAAAGACGGCAAGCGGCGCAGCTACTCAATGGCCAATCCCCCGCACTCAGCAAGCGCTCTTGAGCTGCATATTCGTCATCTGAGCGGTGGTTTGTTTACCGATCACGTGTTCGGCGCCGGTGCAACGACCATGAAAGAGCGCGAAATCTTGCGACTCGAAGGGCCCTTCGGCTCATTCTTTTTGCGTGAAGATAGTCAATTACCGATTGTCATGCTTGCCAGCGGTACCGGCTTCGCGCCGATTAAGTCAATTGTCGAACACATGGTGCAGCAAAACATTCATCGCCCCGTGACTCTTTACTGGGGTGGTCGGCGCCCGGGCGACCTATACATGAACGAATTGGTCGAGCAGTGGGCCAAGACGATTCCCGATTTCACCTACATACCCGTGATTTCAGACGCCTTACCTGAAGATGGCTGGATTGGCCGTACCGGCTTCGTCCATCGCGCGGTGATGCAAGACTTTCCGGATCTGAGTGGGTATCAAGTCTACGCATGCGGAGCCCCAATCGTGGTTGATTCAGCGCGCCGCGAGTTTGTTGCCGCTTGTAAGCTGCCCGAAGATGCCTTCTTCGCTGATTCATTCACCTCAGAGGCAGATCTCGCCGCGGTAAAATGATGTTGAGTGTCAAGAGTGCGCGGTACAAGTGTGATTCAAGTTATTCAACCTTAGTGTTCGACCTTTTAACGGAACTTACAGCGTGATTTTCTTATCCCGTATTGCAATGATTGTTGGCACCAGCTGTTTACTCGCAGGGCTGGCGCAGGCCAATCCGACTGAGGTGCAGGTTTGGCATACTTTGACTTCAGTGAACAAATCTGAATTTGAAAAGATTGCCAGGCAGTTTAATAGCGAACAATCTGACGTTAAGGTTGTGTTGAAGGGGTTTGATCATCAGGCCGCCTTGCGGGCGCAAGCGACTGCGGCAATGACTGCGCCGGGTGCGGGCAAACCTAACCTCGTGCAGATCGAAGACAACCGTTCGCCCGAATTGATTGCGCAGCATAAAAATATCGTTCCACTTTACGATTTGTTGAAGCGCTATCCGATTGCAGATCTCAATTGGTTCTTGCCCCAAACAACTGGTTTCATGCGTGACGCGCAAGGTCGGTTGATGGCCTTTCCTTATATGGCTGAAATCCCCGTGATGTTTTATAACGTCGAGGGTTATCAAAAGGCTGGGCTTGATGCCGCTAAGCCTGCTCGCACGTGGCCTGAACTGCAAAATCATTTGTTGGCCTTGCGTGATAAAGCACACTACGATTGTCCGCTTGGCATCAGCCAACAGGTGAACACGCATCTTGAAAATCTAGCGCCCATTAACAATGCGGTGTACGTCACTCCTGCGAACGGGCTGGATAGTAAAGCGAAACAACAGCCTGAACTCAATTTGGCTGACCCGATTTTTATGCGCCACATGTCAATCATGGTGAGCTGGAAGCGCTCAGAACTGCTCACGCAACACAGCAATGGCACCGAAGCAGACGCGCTGTTTGCTAAAAACAAATGTGCTGTCGTGACCACCACCTCTGGTGCTTTAGGTCAGATGCTCGATGCTCGTGGCCTAAAGTTTGGCATGGCGCCCTTGCCGTTTTATGATCAGGTGGGTCCCAAAGCAGGTGCACCTTTCGTCAGCGGTGGCGCCTTATGGGCGGTATCAGGTCACACCAAAGAGGCCGAGAAAGCAACGGTCGCATTTTTGGAGTACCTCTCTAAACCAGTGGTTGCCGCCAACTGGCATCAACGTACTGGGTACTTGCCCTTGACGGATGCAGCATTTCGCGCCGCAAATGTGTCGCTTTACGACAAGGTGCCCGGTATTCGATTGCTGGTTGACTCAATGCGCACGGTCAAAGATCAAAATAGTCGCGGTTTTCGTGCACGCAACTATCACAGCATTGAACCTATTTTGATTCGTCAGTTTGATGCAGCGTTATCGGGCAACACCCCACCCGTAGCAGCTCTAACGATGGCGCTAGACGAATCACGTCCGTTGATGCACGATCCAGCGTTGGCCAAGACAGCACCCGCAGCACGAAAAAAATAATCACTGTCAGTCAAACGTTAAGTTAATGACGAGTCAAGCCGCTGATCGATCTAGTCGATCCTGTGCATAATGCGTGATCAGTGAAAAAAAACGAGACCGTCAGGTCTCGTTTTTTTTGCGCGCCTTTTTCGTCTATGCGTGAGTCACACAATTGTGCTGACGGTTGACACCGTTCAAGATCACTCCTTGTTAAATATTTACGGGCGAGTGAGTCATGACAACGCGTGGCACTTGGTTGATGTTTGTCTTTGTATTGCTCTCTGGGTGCATGGGACCTGTTGGTCGGCCTTGGCCTAGTGAACAGCCGGGTGGCACCAATATTCCGTCTGGCAAGCTTGACTTTGGCTGGAAGCTGTCAGGTGATCGTGCGGTCGCGCCTCTGCAAGTGTTTTCGGATACATCACGGACTTGGTTGCAATGGCTGCCAGGTCAGATACTGCCGATCATCTTGGGTGCGACTGAGCAAGGCGAACAGGTTTTAACCTATCTGCGTCAAGGGCCTTACACCATTATTGACGGGCACTGGCCCGCGTTGCTTTTTCGCTCTGCACGACAACAGGCGCGCGCGCGGCGTATAGAGGCCCCTTTTGCTTCTTCGAGCACAACGCAACAGTCCGTGTCGCAATATCAGTTGGGCTTGCAATCCCCTTTGAGTTCTCAACAACATTCTAGTGCGCATCTGCAGTCAAACTCGCACGCTGCGTCAAGCTCTCAACAGCAATCAGGCTTGCAACAACCCTCAAGCTCACACCAGCAGTCGACTCAGTCGTCGCGACCATTTTTTACTGTCAGTCATACTGACCTTCATCTTAGACAAGCGTTGATTCGTTGGGCTGGCCTGAGTGGTTGGCGCTTTGAGCCCGAGCATTGGGCGGTGGATGTCGATATCCCGCTATCGGCCTCGGCAAAGTTTTCAGATGATTTCGTCTCGTCGGTGCAGGCGCTGCTGGCCTCGACTGAGTTGTCAGATCGCCCCTTGCAACCTTGCTTTTACTCAAATCAGGTATTACGAATCGTGCCAGTCGCTGAGCCCTGCGACCGCACCCTGGGCGACGGCACCCCGACATGACTCAGCACATTCTTCCAGCTACGTTGCCTGTCCTTCTGGCTGCCATGATGCTCAGTGGTTGCGCACTTCAGCAGCGTCTCAAGCAGGGCGATGCAGAGGCTTCACAGACGCGACAGACTATTGCACGCGCGCAGTCAGCCTTTGAAGCACGCACCAACAACCGAGCCCAAAAGCTCAAGGCTCAGCAGGTCGAAAAGCCTTGGCTTGCAAGTCGCGCTGTTCCACTGTCGCGCGAGGTTACGTTACCGGCAGCGCTGCGCGCCAAGGTGAACACCACCCTGCTGTATCGCGGCGGTAAAAGCGACCTGGTACTCTTGGCCGAGCGAATCACTCAAGCCACCAGTGTGCCGGTGCAAATTAAGCCTGAAGCGCTGCTGCCGGCCGAGAGCTTTTTGCCTCGACTCAGCCTTGGCGCGATGACCCCTGTTGTGGCGATGCCTCATCAAGTCTTGCTCGAAATGGGCCCGCAACCGCTTCCCAAGATTCTCGATCAAATTTCAAAGCGCTTGAATCTGAGTTGGCGTTTCTACAATGGCGCGATCGAGTTCTATCGAACGCAGACTCAAGTGTTTGACGTGAGGTCGTTAACGCTGTCTGCTCAGGCTGACGCACGACTGGGTCGAGGTGCTAGCGCCAAGACAGGTGGCTTTGATAGTAGCTCGAGCACTTCGCTCAAGGGCACCGAGCAACATGCGCTTGAGGCGATCAAGTTACGCCTCGAACCGTTTTTAACGCGTGCGGGTGTCGTGGCCGCGCAGCCTGGCGCGTTGAGTTCTTTGATTGTGACCGATACCCCCGAGGCACTACAGGCGGTCAGTCGTTTCATCGAGCGCGAAAACCGCACGTTGACACGCCGTGTCCGTTTAATCTTTGAAGAGATCTCTCTGCAAACGCACGAAGATCTAGAGTTTGGTCTTGATTGGGATACGTTGTTTACGCAGGGTAACTTTGCAGCCGCCTTGTCGGCCCCTGTTGCGGGTGCAAGCGTTGGCGTGGCCCGCGCCGCACTTGACGCCGCTCACGGCCCCATGCAGTCCTCCAAGCTGATTGTAAGTGCTTTGGCTAAGTACGGGACCGTTGTGCGCCACGTGTCGATGCCAGTGCTCACACTAAACAGGCGTCCTGTGACCCACGCTATCCGAACAACTTTTTCGTACATCGATCAGGTGAAAACATCAGCAGGTAGTGCTCAGAGCGTACCGGGGGCGAGTAGTGGCTTTCCCTCGATGTCGGTTAGCCAAAAAGAAGAAACCGTTGGGTCCTTTCTGACTCTAGTGCCAGACGCCCAAGATGATGGGCAGATCTTACTGTCGCTTGCTTATGACAATACGGTTGCGCAACCACTTAAAACGCTCACGCTCGGCGAGCAAGGCAGTCGCATGCAGATTCAGCAAATCACCATCGACGGTAATGGCACCGTACAACAAGTTGCACTACGACCTGGTCAGCCGATGTTGGTGTCTGGTTTTGAGCAACGGCAAGGCGGGGCAGATCGGGCACGTTTAAGTGCGGATGCGCCGATCGTCTTTGGTGGCAGCGATCGCGTCAAACACAGCAAGACGATTACGCTGATTGTGATCACTGCTCAAGTTGAAGAGGGCTTTTAACGTGAACGGCTCGACTGAAAGCTCGTCAACCCATCGAGTCAAACCACTGGCCAAAACAGTGGTTGTGCGTAATGCCTTTGGCCAACCGGTGATTTTTGGTATGGATTGGACTGCAGTGGTGGGTGGTCAACCGTTAAAGCTGGCAAGAAAGCGTGCGCGCCTGATGCGTGCCACACATTATTTGTTAACCGGTGCACCCGCAATGACCGTTGGGTGCGTGCAACTCGAACGGCAGTACTTTGCGCAGTCTTGCGGGATCTATTCGGCAGCAACACTATTTGCAGTTGCTTACCCCAGCGCGGCTGTTGCCTGCCTGGTGCGTTTTGAAGAGGGCGGCTGCTGGATGGTGGCGTCGCATTCGGGATCGATTATATCGGACACAGACCGATGGTTTGCGGACGCCGCAGCAGCTTTGGATGCGCTCAATACGATTCGCCTGCGCTTTCCAAATTTGGTGGTGTATGAAGAGCTCGTAGCAAGCTCGGCACAACTGCCAGTCTGGCTAAATGATAAGTGCTCAGAGCAAGCGCGCGTGTCTGCGTATCAGACTGCGCGGCTGGGGGGCAAGTCTCGTGTTGTAGCACTGGCGCTGATTGGGGCGACGGGTGTTTGGCTCAACTTAGTTCAGCAAAGTTCCGAAGAGGGAACTGCCGTGACTCAGACGAATCCCGGTCAGCGCTGGCTCGATACGATGGGACGCTACGCCCAACAACATCCGGTGCACGGATTTGCGGATCTGATGCGAGTGATGGCAGCTTGGCGTCGCGTTCCGTTTGACCCTGCAGGTTGGCAACTCTTGCGAGTGCAGTGCGAGCCCGTCTTAAGCGATTGGTCGTGTGCGGCACATTATCGTCGGCAGCACCGCTTTGCGTTAAATCAGCATCTTGTGGCCGTCAAGCCGGGTGACTGGGAGTTTCACGCGGTGGCGCTTGATCGCGCCACGCTGACCTGGAGTCTGCTGCAAGCTGGGCAGCCATTAGATTTTTCTCACGAACCTTTGCGTGTTGATTGGATGACGAGCCTGCAGCGGTTGAGCCCATTGTTTGAGCATATTCAGCTTGGGCTTGCCGCCAAGCTACCCATGCATGCGCCGGTGGATTCGCAAGGTCGTGTACTTGAACGGCCTGCGGGTTTACCAAATTGGCATCAGCGCTCGCTCGCTTTAAAAGGCCCGCTGCGCGCGATGACTGCGTTGCAAGAGTTGACCGCACCGATACGCTGGCGTAGTGCGACGCTTGAGGTTGGCAATATTTCAGGGCAAGAACTGACGCGCAGTGCCTTGGTCGTACAACTGATCGGAGACCTGTTTGAACACATCCCGTAATAAGTCTATGAGCCTTCTTAGGCGATTTTCATATGTTGCCGCCATGTCCTTGCTATTCAATGGCGCTGCAGCCTTGGCGCGCGAACATGCCGCGCAACAATCGACGATTGACGAGTTGTTGCGACTTGACTCGCAAGCCGCCTTATTGGCAGCTAGGAAAAATATTTTCGGCATAACACAGCACCCTCAGGCAGGTTTTGGCACAGAGGCTGTTCGCCCTGATAGCAATCAGGTTTTAGCCATTTACGGCGTCGGCAAACTCTTGACTGCTGAGGTGCTCTTAGATTCAGAGCCCCATGTCTTTAAACATTCTCGCGCTCGGCCCGTATGGGGATCATCGTTGCAGTACAGACTTGAACGAATTTTGCCACCCTGCGTGTATTTAAAAAAATCCGGTCAAGCGCAGGTCATCTGTTTGCGTAAAGGCCCTTAACTGAAAGCCACTTTAGTGCGACTGTGACTGCAAGAGGATTTTTTCACGATGCTCAATCGATTCGTCAATCGAACCCAACCTGAAACCGCAACTCACGCACCAGCGTATGTTGCGATCCCCACACGCGAAGCCTTAATGCAGCTATCGCCGGCTTTTGTGCGATCTCTGGCGCATGAGCTTGCTGTGCTCGGCTTACAAGGTCGGGTGTGCCCAGTATGTTTTTCAGATGGCAGTGCTGGTGTGTTTACCCTGCTTGAATATTGCTATGACGATCAGACTCGCGCGGTACTTGACTTGCTCAGACGTCGGGGATTACGTTTGAATGAACCGCAGCTTTTCGTGTTGCCCCCAACGCTATTGCTCGCGATCGATAAGTCTGCAGATGAACATCACGCAGCAAGCTCTAATATTTATACAGACCGACAGACACAGCAGGGTGCACTATCAGCGGCTTTTGATGCTGTCGTGCGCTGGGGGGTAGTACGTCAGGCAAGCGACATCCACTTTAACGTCAATCGCAATCGTTATTCCTCACCGGTGTTCTTTACGTTAGCGGGGCGCTATGTGTCGCCACCTGAATTCTCTAACCTTCCTACGTCAACTGTACTCGACATGCTTGCAGTCGCGTGGATGGATGTTGAAGGTGGTAACGGCGCCGTATTTGATCCGATGATCGAGCAACAAGGGCGTTTGAGTCGCACTGTCGATGGTCAAAGGTTGTTGCTTCGGTGGGCTTCGCTCGCGACCGACGTGGGCCCCTCGGTATGCCTGCGACTGTTAGTGATGGACGAGTCCAAGCTGACCCCGGATCTTCAGGCGTTAGGGTACTTGCCCGAGCAGATTGCACTGTTTGAAAGGCTTGAGCTGACCGACGGTGGCGCTGTTGTGTTGGCCGGTACCGTGGGTTGCGGAAAATCCACCACGATTGCAACCCTGATGCGCGCGATTGCTGCTGAGCGTAAGGTCATTACCCTCGAGGATCCGGCCGAGTACTTGATCCCCAATGCACTTCAAAACACAGTCTGCCGCAGTTTTTCAGAGCAAGACGAACACGCCTTTGATGCCAAGCTCAAGGCCATCAAACGCTCAGCCATGAACGATTTGTTGATCGGTGAAATTAGAGATCGCACGACCGGCCGCGCCTTTATGGATTTGGCGGCATGCGGCGTCAACCTTTACACGACGGTGCACGCGGGTTCGGCGCTGTTGATACCCGATCGGTTAGCGTCAAGCTTTATCGGTGTCGCCCGAGATTTGTTAGCGACGCCAGGCGTGCTCAAGCTGTTGGTGTTTCAGGCCTTGATGGTCAAACTGTGCCCCAGCTGCTCACTGACACTTGAGCAAGCGCGACAGCAACCTCAGTGGCGCGGTGTTGCGACTCAAGGGGGTAGTCACGGCCGCGTAGAGCTTTGGCTCAAGAGTCTCGAGGCACACTTTAGCGTATCGCGCGAGGCTCTCAGGTTTCGCAATCACCAGGCCTGCTCAGAGTGCGCTCACTCAATTTCGAGTTTGCGCGGTACGGCAGGGCGCACTGTGGTGGCCGAAATGATTGAACCGCTGCACGAGCCAGAGTTTCTCGAAGGTGTTAAGAATAAAGACGGTGTTGGTCTTTATCGCTGGTTTTCCCAAAGAAATCAGCAGGCGCTCCTTTCCTGCGAGCCGCAACGTCAATCGGCTCGACAAATTGCGATGTACAAAATGGCACAAGGCATGTTGGATCCCCGTGAGGTGCAGGCACGTTTTGGTGCCTTTGATGCGACGCCCTTGCAGCGGGGCGGTCATGCGTAAGGTGCTGTCTCACTTGAAAGAGTATTGTCGGGCTAAGCAACTCCCAGACTGGCGTATGCGTATGGCTGCGCATCAATTTCGTTCGTTACGCGCTGATTATTACGATTATTTAGCAGAGATGATTGCAATGACCTCAGGAGCGAAAACGCTGCTGAGTATTTTTGAAGATGACGCACAACGCTATCGGGGGCTTGGCGCGCGAGGCCTCCTATCGCGTCATTGGGCGCTACAGTTTCCTAAAAGTGGTGGCGATCTGTTCACCACTTGGTTTGGTTCGTTACCAACAGAAGATCTAGTAGCCGTGCAGGCTGCCCAATATGCCGGATCGGGAGCCTTGACGCAGACGTTACGGCAGTTGGCGGCGGTCGTGCGCACCACTGACGCAGCGAGTCAGGCGTTCATTCAAACCGTATGGGTCGGTTTGGTTGGCGTGATGGTGGCAATTTGCGCGGTATTCTCGATTCCTATTTTTACTGCGGATCATTTAGCACGTGTTTTTTCTGAAGTACCGCCCGAGCTTTATGAGCCTTGGTCGCGTGCATTGTTCGCCACCTCTGAGCGCTTAAAGCTCTTGTGGCCCTTGTTGTTGTTTTTGGCGGTGGGTGGTGTGACGACCGCGATTTGGTCGTTGCGCCACTGGTGTGGTGCTGCTCGCGGCTTCGCAGATCAATGGGGGATTTGGCGCTTGTATCGCGTGGTGCAAGCGGTTAGATTTTTATCGCTGTTGGCGGTCTTGCTTAAGCCCCGCGGTAACACCAGTGCGCGGTTGCGCGAAGCGCTTTTGATCCAGCAACGGGGCGCTTTGCCCTGGCTCAATCATCATCTTGAAAAAATGCTGGTACGCATTGATGCCGGCTCTCTGGCTATCGAGGCGCTAAATACCGGCCTGATTGATCGTGAAACATGGTGGTACTTCACCGATATGGTGCATACGCTAGGGCTCGATGAAGGCTTGCAACGAACCAAACATCGATTAGCCGTGCACACCGTGCAGCGATTGCAAAGGCAGGCAATGAGCCTGCGTTGGCTGTTACTACTCGCAGCGGTTGCGGTGGTGTTCTCAATCGCGTTTTGGCATTTTCGTGTGTTCGACGAACTCAGGCAGTCGTTGAGTTTGTATTACGCACGTTGATGATTACGCACGTTGATGATTACGCACGTTGATGATCTTTGTTCGACCGATTCAATCTCAGGCAGTCGTTGAGTTTGCATTGCGGCCGTTGATGCTTCTAGTTGGATCTATTTAACCTGTTTAATTTCGGAGTTCGTAAGATGAATACACTCTTTTTGAAGCAAGCTGACGAGTTGGTCGTCAGCTTGCTGCGACCATTTGTTACGTTGCATGGAAAACGCGCGTGCCGCTTTGCCGCGCAACGAGGATTTTCGTTGATTGAGATTTCGATCGTCACCACGTTAATGATGTTGATCGCGATTATCGGAATTCCGGCGATTCAAGGGTATGTGATTGAAAACAAAGTGCCCCGGGTTGCTGAAGAGATGCAGCGTTTTGTTGCACGAATGAAAGCAAATACCAACGGCTTTGGCGCGAGCCCATACCTCGGGCTGGATAGCGGCGCTTTGGCCAATGCGTTGCGCTCTTCGAGCGTGGTGTCCGTGACGGGTTTTGGGCCTCGCGCAAGCGTTGCACATGGTTTGGGTGGCACGGGGCATTCTGGCCGAGGGGTGATCTCTGTCGAACCGCAAGCTGTGGCCGGGGGGTCGAGTGGTTCGGCTTTTTCTTTGACTTTAAATGATGTCAATCAGGCGGCTTGCCCTGCACTTGCCTCGATTTTGCAACGCTTGGCCGAGGTGGTGACGATCGCTGGGGCGAACGGCCCGATGATGGTGAAGAACACTTTGACCGAACCAACGATGCCTTACAACCCTGTGCTGGCCGACGCGCAGTGCGTGAGCGGCGATCGCAACACATTTGTTTTTACGATCCGCTAGTCATGCACGACACTAAGCCAGAAGGCGGTTTTGCATTACTCGAGCTGATCATCGCCATGGCGCTGGCTTCGTTGCTCGCGCTTTGGGGTGGGTCATTCTGGATGCAGCAGGCTGAAGATGCTGCCGCTCAGTCCACCGGAATTTGGTTGCTGACACTTAAAAAAGCGGTTGATCAAATGCTTGTGCGTCAGGCTGATCTGCTGGTGGGGATTGTGCAGCCCGAGCCAGGAGGGTCAGGCTATCGCGATATCTGGCACCCCACGATTGCAGAACTGATTGCTGCGGGGCACTTGTCAACAGGCTTTCCGAGCAGACCTGCCTTGGGGTACGAGGCACGGGTGCGCGTGTTTACGCCTCAAGGGGCGTGTCTGACCAGAGGGTGCAAAATTGAAGCCTTGGTCTGGGCGCAACCTGTTGCCGGGCAACTGCGCCAGGCCAATGACACCAACCGACTCGGAAAATTGTTGACAGCTCTCGAAGGGCAGGGCGCCTCAGTTCATCCATTTTTACCACAGCGTATCAAGGGCGCAATCCTTGATCGACCGAACCCCCCAAGCGCTGAACTTGCACCTTTACCAATCGGTACGATTGCCGCTCTGAGTTCCTACGATTCGACGCAGTACGCTCATTTTGTTCGGCAGAACGACCTGCGCGACACCGTGCTCAAGGGAAAGCTTGAGGTGGCTCAAGAGATCCGCACGCCGGCGGATGTCGTGGCTGGTGCTGCGCTACGAGCGGGAACTCGGATTTCGGCCGGCGAATATTTGCAAGTCGGTGCATTGGCCGCCGAGGGCAACGCATGTGAAGCGTCAGGGTTGATTGGCCGCGGTGTAGATGGCAACCTCCTGGCCTGCCATCAGGGGCGCTGGCAGCTTTCAGGGGCAAGTTTTGGTGGTGTGTTTTTGACACATAGTTGGCGTTCTTGCCATGGCAATCGACATCTGGCAGAGTTTTTGTTCTGGAATCAGAGTGACGTCAGCATGGTCAATCCCAAAACGGGCCAATGTAATTGCCCCGCAGGGTTTTCGCCGATGCTGCTTGCGGCCTGGGGCTTCAAAGGGCAAGAAAGCGGTGAATATCGCAGCTTTTTGTGTCTGCGGTAGTTCGAAGGGCGGGTTCGGGCATAGCCTTTATACTAGGGGCTTAAATTCAAAGGGTTGCATCGTTTTGGCGGTGTGATGGTCTGCTTACTTTATTTCAGTGCTGCGCAATGAAAACGTCCGAAATCCGTCAAAAATTTTTACAATATTTTCAGTCTCAAGGGCACACTGCCGTTCCCTCTTCGTCACTGGTGCCTGGAAACGACCCAACTCTGTTGTTTACCAATTCGGGCATGGTGCAGTTCAAAGACGTTTTTACCGGCAAAGACTCGCGTCCTTATACCCGCGCCACGTCTTCACAACGTAGCGTGCGTGCGGGTGGTAAGCACAACGACCTTGAAAATGTTGGCTATACCGCACGTCATCACACCTTTTTTGAGATGTTGGGCAATTTCAGCTTTGGTGATTATTTCAAGCACGATGCCATCAAGTTTGCTTGGGCGATGCTGACACAGGTTTACGCTTTGCCCAAAGAAAAACTTTGGGTCACCGTCTATCAAGAAGATGACGAGGCTTACGCGATTTGGCAGAACGAGATTGGGGTCCCGCCCGAGCGCATCGTCCGGATTGGTGATAACAAGGGCGCGCGTTACGCGTCAGACAATTTTTGGCAAATGGCTGATACGGGTCCTTGCGGCCCCTGCACCGAAATTTTTTACGATCATGGCCCTGATGTTTGGGGCGGCCCACCCGGCTCGCCCGAACAAGATGGTGATCGTTACATCGAGATCTGGAACCTCGTTTTTATGCAATTCGAGCGCGATGCCGCCGGTACGCTGACACCGCTCCCTAAGCCCTGTGTCGACACCGGGATGGGGCTCGAGCGCTTGGCGGCAGTGTTGCAGCACGTGCACTCAAATTATGAGATTGATTTGTTTGTGGCGCTGATTGCTGCGGCGTCACGTGAAACGGGTTGCAAAGACTTAGCGCACAACTCGCTCAGGGTGATTGCTGACCACATTCGTGCCTGCAGCTTTTTGATCGTCGATGGCGTGATCCCGAGTAACGAAGGTCGAGGCTATGTGTTGCGGCGTATCGTACGTCGCGCCTTGCGTCATGGCTACAAACTGGGTCAAACCAAGCCGTTCTTTTATTTGTTGGTCAAAGATCTCGTCAAAGAGATGGGTGAGGCTTATCCCGAGTTAGCAAAAACGGCGAGTCGGGTCGAGCAAGTGCTGCGCCAAGAAGAAGAGCGTTTTGGCGAAACCCTCGAGCATGGCATGAAAATTCTAGATGTCGCACTCGCAGCCTTGCCTGTGGCCAAACTAGGTAGCCCAACTTTGCCAACGCTTGATGGCAATACTGTATTTACGCTATACGACACCTACGGATTCCCTTTTGATCTGACGGCCGATATTTGTCGCGAGCGCAATGTCGAGGTCGATGAAGCTGGCTTTGACAAGGCAATGGATCGCCAGCGCGATCAAGCGCGTGCCGCCGGTAAATTCAAAATGGCCGAGGGCTTGGTGTACCAGGGGGCACTGACTCAATTTGAAGGGTATGAACAGCTGCAAACTGAAGCAAAGGTGTTAGCGCTGTATGTGGGCGGTGCACCTGTTGAGCAAATTTCGGCGGGCCAAGACGCGATCGTCGTGCTTGACACTACGCCGTTTTACGCCGAGTCGGGTGGGCAGGTTGGTGATACGGGTCAGTTGCTTGGTGTGAACGGTACGGCCACTTTTGCCGTTCTCGATACACAAAAAATTCAACCCAACGTGTTTGGCCATCACGGCAAACTCAGCGCTGGCACTCTCAAACTTGGGCAAGTGGTTAGCGCTCAGGTAAATACCGAGTATCGCGCTCGCACAGTGCGTAATCACTCGGCCACACACCTGATGCATAAAGCCTTGCGCGACGTGTTGGGCAGCCATGTGCAGCAGCGCGGTTCCTTGGTGGATGCTGATAAAACTCGCTTCGACTTCGCACACGATGCACCGATCTCTGATGCTGATATCGCCAAAGTCGAGACCCTAGTCAACGCTGAGGTGCTGGCAAACAATGCCGCGCAGGCTCAAGTGATGTCGTATGACGATGCCGTCAAGGGCGGCGCCATGGCCTTGTTTGGCGAAAAATACGGCGATACCGTGCGCGTCCTTGATATTGGTTTTTCACGCGAATTGTGCGGCGGCACCCACGTTGCCCGCACCGGTGATATCGGTTTGTTTAAAGTGGTCTCTGAAGGTGGTGTGGCTGCCGGTGTGCGACGCATTGAGGCCGTCACGGGCGGCAATGCGTTAGCCTGGGTACAAAATCTGAATGCGACCGCACAGCGCGCTGCCGCGGCACTCAAGACACAACCAGCCGAACTGCCCGAGCGTATTGCACTACTTCAAGAGCAACTCAAGGCAGTTGAAAAAGAACTCGAGCAAGCGCGTGCCAAACTAGCTTCAAGCGCGGGTAATGCCTTGACGGATCAGGCGCTTACACTCGCCGCAGGGTTCAAGTTGCTGGTCACCGAAGTGCAGGGCGTTGATCCCAAAGATTTGCGCTCGATGGTTGATCAACTGAAAGATCGTCTTAAATCTGCCGTCGTGTTGCTGGCCGCGCGCTCAGCCGATGGCAAAATTAGTTTGGTGGGCGGGGTCACTGCCGATTTATCGGGCAAGATCAAAGCCGGTGATTTGGTTGGCTTTGTGGCCAAGCAGGTTGGGGGTAAAGGCGGCGGGCGCCCTGATATGGCGATGGGCGGTGGCACCGATTTAGCGGCACTTTCGGGTGCTTTGGCAAGCGTAAAGGCGTGGGCTGAGTCGCGTGCTTAAGGTTCATCATGACTGACTCTTCTGTAGGCAGTACCCCTGAGTATCAGCACACCGTTGACGCAGTTGGGCTGGCTTGCCCGCTGCCGATTTTGCGGGCAAAGAAAGCACTTGCCACAATCTTGCCGGGCGAGGTGTTACGTGTGATCACCACCGATCGCGGCGCGGTTCGCGATTTTCAGGCTTTTTGCCGGCAAACCGGAAACGAGTTGTTGACTCAAGTCGACGAGGTTGAGCGGGTCACGCATTACCTGAAACGACGCCTGAAGCCGGTGGCGACAACCTCCTAGTCTTTTGGCAAAATGGTGCTATACTGCTAGACTTTCCTGAACATTTTCAAGGTATTACCTATGGTCGTGATTCGCCTGGCCCGTGGCGGCTCCAAGAAGCGTCCTTTTTACAACCTCGTAGCGACCGATTCTCGTGATCGCCGTGATGGTCGTTTTATTGAGCGCGTTGGTTTTTATAACCCCGTTGCCAATGCAAACGAAGAGCGTCTGCGTATTGCGCTTGACCGCGTCAGTCACTGGACTGGTGTTGGTGCTCAGTTGTCTCCAGCGGTTGCCCGCTTGGTTAAAGACTTCTCTGCCAAAGTCGCGACAGCGGCTTAATTGATGGCTGTTGATGGCGCCGCAACAGCGCCAGATGATCTGATCGAACTAGGTCGGATCATTTCAGCCTATGGTGTGCGCGGTTGGGTCAAGATTCAGCCGCATTCTGCTCAAGGTACTGTACTTCGCGCCGCACCCGTGTGGTGGTTGGTCGCGCCCGTTGCGCCTTTGGCTAAGCCAGGTGCCCCAGTGCCCCACAAGGTCAAACAGGTGCGCCCGCAGGGCTCTACGGTCGTTGCCGATCTTGAAGGTGTTGGTGAGCGTGACTTGGCTGAAAGCTTGCGCGGTTATGCCGTTTTGGTATCCCGACAACATTTCCCTAAAGCTCAAACCGACGAGTACTACTGGGTTGATCTGGTGGGCTGTCAGGTATTTGGCGCAGAGGGCTTGCTTGGTGTGGTGCACGAGGTCGTTGATAACGGCGCCCACGCGCTTCTCAAAGTACACCGTCAGCAAGCACAAGAGGCAGCAGAGCCTCTCGCCTTGCTTGATGCAAAAAGTAAGCCGCAAGAAACACTCGTGCCCTTTGTGGCTGCTCACGTGCAGCATGTTGATATTGCGGCGCGTCGAATCGATACCGATTGGCCCGTAGATTTTTAGAATCGCTGCGATGCGAATCGATCTCGTCACTTTGTTTCCTGAAATGTTTAGCGTGGTGCGCGACCTTGGCGTGACGGGCCGCGCGCACGGCAATCAACTCTGGTCTTTGCATACGCATAGCCCGCGTGATTACACCGAAGATGTGCATCGCACGGTAGACGACCGTCCCTATGGTGGCGGGCCCGGCATGGTCATGATGGCCGAGCCTTTAACGCGTGCGCTCTCAGCGATTCGCACTCAGAGGGATACACAAGATCACGCTGGGCAAGAGCAAGCGAAACAAGAGCAAGCGAAACAAGAGCAAGCCACTCAAGATCAAGCCCCCGTGGTGTTGCTCTCACCCATTGGCAAGCCGTTTGATCAAGCGCAGGCCCAGCGTCTGGCGCAGTCCTCAGGTGCGATTTTTATCTGTGGTCGCTACGAAGGCGTTGATCAGCGGTTTATTGATCAGCATGTCGACGAGCAGTGGTCGCTTGGTGATTTTGTCTTGTCGGGCGGCGAGATCGCTGCGTTAGCCATGATCGACGCCGCAGTCCGCTTGTTACCTGGTGCCTTGAATCATGGGCAATCGTCTGCACAAGACTCTTTTCAAGAGTCGTTATCAGGCTTGTTAGATAGCCCGCACTACACTCGCCCCGAAAACTTAAACGGCCAAGCCGTGCCAGCGGTATTGCTGTCAGGTAACCACGCAAATATCGCGCGCTGGCGGCGCGAGCAATCGCTGGCCATTACGCTTGCTAACCGGCCAGACCTGCTTGAGCAGGCACGCACCCGCGGTTTATTGACCAAGGCCGACGAACGGTATTTGCTGACGTTGACCGCATCGTAGCCGCTTGTTCTGGTTGCGCTAATTAGCACTCAACCGACTCGCTACGAGTCTTATTTGAGAGGACAGCGTAGGCGCACTGCTGGCAGACGCATTAAAAAGCAGGCTCAACGCGCTCGGCTAAACCTTAGCGTCACGCGTTAAACCCAGCGCCCGCTAGCCCAATTTAGCCCGTTGCGCCTGCACTTGCTTAAGCGTGTCGCCAAACTGTTCAACGCGAAGCTTTTCTTGTTCAACGACGGCAGCAGGTGCGCGCGCAACAAACGATTCGTTGGTGAGCTTTGCCTGCGCTTTAGCAATTTCACCTGCTAAACGGGCGATCTCTTTGTCTAAGCGTACGCGTTCGGCGGCGACATCGATTTCAACTTTCAGCATCAGGTGGGTATCCCCAACCACTTGCACGGGCGAGCCGTCATCTGGCAGCTCAGTCACAACTTCAACCCCAGACAATTTGGCCAACGCTGCAACATAGGCAGCGTGCTCGTTGAGCATGCCCTGAGGCCCTTTTGCGATCAGTGGCACCCGAGCAGCAGGCGACAGATTCATTTCGCCACGCAAGGCTCTGACCGCTTCAATCTGGCCTTTTAATAACGCCACGCGTGCAGTGGCTGCTGGGTCGACCGCTTCGAGGTTTGGCTGTGGAAAAGGTTGAATCGAAATGCTGGTGACGTCGGTGGCGACGCGCTTGCCCGCTACAAGCGATACCTTTTGCCAGAGCTCTTCTGTGATGAAAGGCATGATTGGGTGCAGCAAGCGCAATACCGCTTCAAGTACCCGAATTAACGTACGGCGCGTGGTGCGTTGTTGCTCGGGCGTACCCGTTTGAATTTGAACCTTCGCAAGTTCTAGATACCAGTCGCAGTACTCGTCCCACACGAAGTGATACAGAGCATTTGAAATATTATCAAAGCGATAATCCGCAAATCCTTTGCCCACCTCTTGCTCAAGCAGTTGCAGCTCGCTGATGATCCAGCGATCGACAAAACTTTGTGCCGAGGTGTCTGTTGCTGCGGCAAGCTCTTGGCCCTCGGTGTTCATCAAAACAAAACGCGTCGCGTTCCAGAGCTTGTTGCAAAAATTGCGATAGCCTTCACAACGTTTCAGATCAAAATTGATGTTGCGCCCAAGGCTTGCATAGGCAGCCATGGTAAAGCGCAGTGCATCAGTGCCAAAGGCTGGGATCCCATCCGGAAACTGTTTGCGAGTGGTTTTTTCAATGGCTCCCGCTTGCTTGGGATTCATCAGGCCATAGGTGCGCTTACCCACTAGGGTTTCAAGATCGACCCCATCAATCAAATCCACAGGGTCGAGCGTGTTGCCCTTGGATTTGCTCATTTTTTGGCCTTCGGCGTCGCGAATCAGGCCATGCACGTATACATGTTTAAAGGGGACTTGTCCTGTCAGGTGGGTGGTCATCATGACCATGCGCGCCACCCAAAAAAAGATAATGTCAAAACCTGTGACCAATACGCTCGAAGGTAAATAACGCGCGTAGTCGGCGGTTTGTTCGGGCCAGCCCATGGTGGTGAAGGGCACCAGTGCCGACGAGAACCAGGTGTCAAGCACGTCTGGGTCGCGCGTGAGCGGACCAGTGACGCCCGCTGCCGCTGCCTGGCTAAGAGCCTCAGCCTCGGTGTGCGCAACAAACACTTGACCATCGGTCGCATACCAAGCTGGGATCTGATGGCCCCACCATAACTGCCGCGAAATGCACCAGTCTTGGATATTTTCAAGCCACTGGTTATAGGTAGTTGTCCAGTTTGAAGGATAGAACTGCACGTCGCCTTTCGCGACGACCTCAAGTGCCACTTCGGTGATGCTTTTGCCTGGGTGGAGTGTGTCTGCGGGTGCAGGTTTGCTCATTGCCACAAACCACTGATCGGTCAGCATGGGTTCAAGCACGGCACCGCTTCGGTCACCCCGTGGCTGCATCATTTTGTGTGCGTCAACTTTGACCAAAAATCCTTGTTGTTCAAGTTCGGCGACAACGGCCTTGCGGGCATCGAAACGATCCATGCCTTGAAATTGTGTGGGCGCCTGATCGCTGACTTTTGCGTCAAGCGTGAAGATCACGATCAAGGGCAAACCATGACGCATCGCGCAGGCGTAGTCGTTAAAGTCGTGGGCGCCTGTGATTTTGACGCAGCCGGTACCAAAGGCTTGATCCACAAAACTATCGGCAATGATTGGGATCTGACGATTGCACAAAGGCAGATCGACCATTTTGCCGATCAGATGCTTGTAGCGCTCGTCGTCGGGGTGCACGCATAACGCGCCATCGGCCAGCATGGTCTCGGGGCGTGTGGTGGCGATTGTCATGCCGGACAGCGTTTGTACCGTGCCGTCAGCTTGTGTGATGGTTTTGGGGCCATCGACGAACGGGTACTGGATGTGCCACAAATGCCCCTCGGTTTCGACCGCTTGCACCTCAAGGTCAGACACCGCGGTCATCAGTTTGGGATCCCAGTTCACCAAGCGCTTGCCACGATAGATCAAGCCTTGCTTGTGCAGGCGCACGAAGGTTTCGACAACACCTTCTGACATTTGGGCGTCCATCGTGAAGTATTCACGTGGCCAGTCAGCAGAGGCACCGAGGCGTCGCACCTGGCTGGTGATGGTGTTGCCTGAAACCTCTTTCCATTCCCAGACTTTTTTAATGAAGTTTTCACGGCCGAGGTCGTGGCGCGAGACCTTTTGTGCATCAAGCTGGCGTTCAACCACAATCTGAGTCGCGATACCTGCGTGATCGGTACCCGGCACAAATACCGTGTCACACCCCAGCATGCGGTGGTAGCGGATCAGGCCATCCATAATCGTCTGATTAAACGCATGCCCCATATGCAGCGTGCCCGTCACATTTGGCGGCGGAAACTGAATGGCGTAAGCGGGGGCAGTTGCCTGAGCCGCAGCGGTGGCTCCAGGCCCAGGCGTTTGAACATGTTGGCCGGCGGTAAAATAACCTCTGCGCTCCCACTCGGGATACCAACGGGCTTCGATCTCGGCGGGTTCAAAGCTTTTTGAGAGATCCACATCTGGCAGTGGGTTGGGCTGGTTCATAGTGTTCCGCAAGTGTTAGGCAGTGCGCCAAGCCTACAGTCAGGCTGGCAAAAGTTCAGTTCAAGCCTGCTATTTTAGGATGTTGTCGAGTTTAGTGCCGTGGTAGAATATTGGGTTACGGTGGGCGTAAGCAAAGTCCCTGTTTTTATTGAGAAATCTTGGAGTTTTACATGTCTGTCGAACGTACCCTATCGATTATTAAGCCCGATGCTGTTGCAAAGAACGTGATCGGTCAAATTGTTTCGCGCTTTGAAGCCAAAGGCTTGAAAGTCATTGCTGCACGCCTGGTGCAACTGTCACGTGCTGATGCCGAGCGTTTTTACGCTGTGCACAGTGCTCGTCCCTTCTTCAAAGACCTGGTCGATTTCATGATCTCGGGTCCTGTTTTTGTGCAAGCCCTTGAAGGCGAAAACGCCATTCAAACCAATCGCGACCTGATGGGCGCGACTGATCCTAAAAAAGCAGAAAAAGGCACGATCCGCGCAGATTTTGCTGACAGCATCGATGCCAACGCTGTGCACGGCTCTGACGCGCCAGAAACCGCGGCTGTCGAGATCGCGTTTTTCTTTCCTGAAATCAACATCCACAGCCGTTAATTCGGTTGACTGAAAAAGTGGCTTGCTCTGCATGCATCCTGAACCGATCAATCTGCTTGGGCTTGATGCCCCGGCACTGACCCAATTAGTGGGGCAGTGGGGGGGCAAGCCGTTTCGCGCCCGGCAATTGCAAAAGTGGGTGCATCAGCGCAATACAAGCTGCTTTGATGATATGACCGACCTGGCGCGCGATTTTCGCGCCCAGCTCACCGAACAGTGCGTGGTGCAGGCGCCGGCAGTGCTCACACAGCAGCGCTCAAGCGATGGCACCCGCAAGTGGTTGTTTGACGTTGGTCAGGGCAACGCGATCGAATCGGTATTTATCCCCGAAGATGATCGCGGCACGCTTTGTATTTCTAGCCAAGCTGGGTGCAATGTTGGCTGTCGCTTCTGCTCAACAGGCCATCAAGGTTTTAATCGCAATCTCACGGCTGCCGAGATCGTCGGACAACTTTGGTGGGCGCGCCACGAGCTCTTAAAAGACATTGACTCGTCCCGGCTGCAGGCTGGCGAGAAAATCGCTGATACGCGAGTGATTAGCAATGTTGTCATGATGGGCATGGGCGAGCCCCTGCTCAATTACGACCCAGTGGTCACTGCGGTTCGGTTGATGCTCGATGACAACGCCTATGGCCTGTCACGCCGTCGCGTCACGATTTCTACCTCGGGTGTCGTCCCGATGATGGATCGTTTGTCGCAAGATTGCCCCGTGGCGCTGGCCGTGTCTTTGCATGCTCCTAACGATGCATTGCGCGATCAATTGGTGCCCTTGAATAAAAAATACCCGCTCGCTGAGTTGCTCGCTGCCTGCGAGCGTTATCTCGAGTTTGCGCCACGCGATTTCATTACTTTCGAGTATGTGATGCTGGATGGCGTGAATGATTCTGATCAACATGCACACGAGCTTGTTGACCTTGTTCGCCGCGTGCACTGCAAACTGAATCTCATCCCGTTTAATCCCTTTCCTGCTTCAGGGCTTAAGCGTTCAGCTGCCGCGCGTATCAAGACGTTCTCTCAGATACTGAGCGATGCTGGTATTGTCACTACGGTGCGCAAAACTCGTGGCGACGATATTGATGCGGCCTGCGGGCAATTGGCAGGCGAAGTCCAAGACCGTACGCGTTTAAGCGAAACAATGGCCTTGAAACGATCGATTCCGATAAAAGAGGTTCGAGCATGACCGATGTCGAATTGAAAAATCCGTTGCGTGAAGAATCCCCACCTGTTCAAAATGAATTGATCATTTCGACGGGTTCGTTACGTAGCTTGCGCGTGTCAAAAGGTTTGTCGCTGCACGATGTTGAGGTTCGTCTAAAGTATTCGGCCAAGCTGATCGATGCGCTCGAAGCCGAACGGTTTGAAAGCTTGCCCAGAGGGCTGCCGTTAAAAAGCCTGGTAAAAAATTACGCCAAATTGTTAGAGATTGACTCAAGGCCCCTTGAGGCGATGCTCGAACCCTATATCGGCAGCGTTCAAGGCGGCATTGCGAACCACACGTCGACTCGCACGTTAGGCGCGCATGAAGTTGAACACACGCAAGGTGGCTCGGTGTTGTGGTTTGTGTTGATCGTCATCTTGGCGTTGGTGGCAGCAGGCGTTGCTGTGTGGCAAGGCTTGATTCCTTCGGCGTGGTTACCTGCATGGCTTGGGGCCTGGACAAAATGAACGAGTCAGTGCGTACAGCCTTGACCGAGAGCAACTCTGTGCCTCAGTCGACTGGCGTGTTGGTTGGGCCACTTGCCCGTCACCGCACACGGCTTGTGCCGATAGAGTGGGGCGGCAAAGTGGTATCGATCGGTGGGCAAGCGCCGGTGCTGGTGCAGTCGATGACAAACACTGACACCGCAGATGCTGTTGCCACAGCCATTCAAGTCAAAGAACTTGCCCTGGCCGGCTCTGAAATTGTACGAATCACCGTCAATACGCCCGAAGCCGCAAAAGAAGTCGTGGCCATCCGTGAGCACCTTGATCGCATGGGTATTTCAGTGCCCCTGGCCGGTGATTTTCATTACAACGGGCATAAACTGCTGACGCAGTTTCCCGAGTGCGCGCAGGCGCTATCCAAATACCGTATCAACCCGGGCAATATGGGGGGCGGTAAAAGGCGCGACGATAATTTTGCACAGATGATTGAAGTTGCCTGCCGTTATAACAAGCCGGTGCGTATTGGCGTGAACTGGGGTAGCCTCGATCACGAACTGCTGGCTCGTATGATGGATGACAACAGCAAGCTTGCGGCGCCGCTCGGGGCACAAGCCGTCATGCGTGATGCGTTGGTGGTCTCGGCGATTAGCAACGCTCAACGCGCCGAAGAGCTCGGGTTAAGCCCCAACGCCATCATTCTTTCGTGCAAAGTCAGTCACGTGCAAGACCTCATCGCCGTCTATCGCGATTTAGCGGCACGTTGTGACTACCCCTTGCATTTAGGGTTGACCGAAGCGGGCATGGGCAGTAAAGGCATTGTGGCCTCGACCGCCGCGCTCAGCGTGCTGCTGCAAGAGGGGATCGGAGACACGATTCGGATCTCGCTCACGCCTGAACCTGGCGGCGATCGCACCCGTGAGGTTGTGGTTGCGCAAGAGATTTTGCAGACGATGGGCCTGCGTGCTTTTACCCCGATGGTGATCGCGTGCCCAGGTTGCGGTCGCACCAGTAGCACGGTATTTCAAGAATTGGCCGATCGCATTCAGACTTATTTGCGCGAGCAAATGCCACTTTGGAAAACCCAATACCCGGGCGTTGAATCCATGAACGTCGCCGTGATGGGGTGTGTGGTGAACGGGCCTGGCGAAAGTCGACATGCCGATTTGGGTATTAGTTTGCCTGGTACAGGCGAGGTGCCGGCGGCACCAGTGTTTGTCGATGGGCAGCGCACGGTTACCCTGAAGGGCGATCACATTGCCGAAGAATTTCAAACGATTGTTCAAGAGTACGTCTCGCGTCGCTACGGCGCGCGCGCTATTCAAAGTTAAGAGATGACACAAGCTTTTTCAAAAGTCACCGCGATTCGCGGTATGAACGATGCCTTGCCCGGTGCTTCAGCGCGTTGGGAGCGGCTCGAAGCGTTGGTGCGCGAGTGGCTACGTGCCTATGGTTATCGCAATATGCGTGCCCCGATTCTTGAGCACACCCGTCTATTTACGCGCGGTATCGGCGAAGTGACCGACATTGTCGAAAAAGAGATGTACACCTTCACTGATTCGCTGAATGGTGAGTCGTTGACCATGCGGCCCGAATTCACCGCAGGGATGGTGCGTGCGGCAATCGAACACAATCTTTTGTATGACCGGCCACAACGCGTCTACGCCATGGGCCCGGTGTTTCGACACGAGCGTCCGCAGCGCGGCCGTTACCGACAGTTTCATCAGATTGACGTTGAGGCGCTGGGTTTAGCGGGCCCCGATATCGATGCTGAATTGATTGTGATGGTGTCAAGGCTCTGGAAACTGCTAGGTATCACGGATGTCCAGCTAGAGATTAATTCTTTGGGGCAGGGAGACGAACGTGCTGCACATCGCGCCGCTCTGATCAAACACCTTGAACAGCACGAAGATATTTTGGATGAAGACGGTTTGCGGCGGATGTACACCAACCCGTTACGCGTGCTAGACACTAAAAATCCAGCCATGCAGGCGATGGCTGACTCGGCCCCGAAACTGTTTGATTTTTTAGGCGAAACCTCACGAGCCCATTTTGACGGGGTTTGTGCGCGCTTGACTGATGCGGGTGTGCCATATCGCTTAAACCCTCGGATGGTACGTGGGCTTGATTATTACAACTTAACGGTGTTTGAGTGGGTGACTGACAAACTGGGTGCGCAGGCCACAGTGTGTGGTGGCGGGCGCTATGATGGTTTGATCGAACTGTTGGGCGGCAAAGCTGCGCCAGCCGTAGGTTTCGCCATCGGCATGGAACGCCTGCTCGATCTTTGGGGGCAGTATCAACCCGAAGTTACCTTGCCAGAGTGCGAGGTGTACGTGGTACATCAAGGCGATGAGGCGCAGCGCCGGGCAGCACTGTTGGCAGAGTCGCTGCGTGACGCGGGCATGTCGGTGATTGTCCATGCGGGCGCTGCCAGCTTTAAGTCTCAGTTCAAACGGGCGGATGCAAGTGCAGCGTCGATTGCGGTTATTCTTGGGGGTGACGAGTTGGCGGCTGGGGTCGCCTCGGTCAAGATGTTGCGCGCTGTCGCCCAAGCTCCAGACGCGGCACAGTTCTCTGTCCCGCTTGATGATTTAGTGGCATTTTTGAAAGACAAGGTTAATTAAGCATGGCATACGATCTCGACGAACAAGAACAACTCGACCAACTACGTGCGTGGTGGGCTAAATACGGCACGATGATTTTGACTGTGTTGGTGGTTGCCATGGCTGCGTTAGGCGGTTGGCGTGGCTGGCAATGGTACGAAACCAGCAAGTCTGTGCAGGCACGTGGCTATTTTGAGGCGCTTGAAGAGGCCGGTCGCCAGCAGGGTGACGAATCGATTGCCCGTATCAACGCGGCGATGCAAACCTTGCGCTCAGAGTTCGGTACTACCGATTATGCGGCGCGTGGTGCGTTAGTCGCGGCTTCAGCGTTAGCCTCGCGTAATGAACTGCAGGCGGCGCGTTCGCAACTCGAATGGCTAGCTCAAACCAAAGACCCGGCGCTGCTGCCAGTGGCTAAGCTGCGTCTGGCCGGCATTCTGCTTGAACAAAAAGAATTTGACGCGGCTTTGGTGCAACTGACTGATCCGCCTACGCCTTTTGTTGGGCTCTATGCAGATCGCAGGGGCGATGTGTTGGCAGCACAGGGTAAAGGGGCCGCTGCCCGCGAAGCCTGGACGCAAGCGGTTGAGGCGTTGGGCGTGGCGCATCCGTTAACCCCAGTCGTCAAGCTTAAGCTCGATGCGCTTGGTGCGTGACGCGGTGCCGGCCTTTTCTGAATTAGTCATATTTAAACTTGATGCGCTCGGAGCATAACGATGTCTTTATTGTTTAACGCCAAGTGGGTTCGTTTCGTCTGGTTATCGGCTTTGCTGTCGGCCCTGACGGGTTGCGCGCTGTGGACCGGTGACGATGGCCGCTATAACCCGACGCCGTTAACTGAATACAAGTCTGGGCTCTCGGCAAGTATCGCCTGGAAAGCGCAGATTGGTAAGGGTTCTGGAATCGGGTTTGTTCCAGAGGTCATTGGTTCGATTGTGTATGCGGCCGCTGCGGATGGTTCAGTTGGTAAGTTTGATCTTGCTTCGGGTGCCCCAGTCTGGGTGGCCAAGGTCGATAAGAAATTATTGGCTGGCGTCGGTAGCGATGGCAAAACAACGGCTGTTGTGACCTCGGATGGCACGGTGGTGGCACTTGACGATAATGGGCAGATCAAATGGCGCACGAAAGCCACGAGTGAAGTCACGGTGCCACCAGTCGTTGGGGTGGGTGTGGTCGTGGTTCGAAGTGGTGACTACCGAGTCCAGGCGTTTAATGCTGAAACTGGCGAACGAATCTGGAGCGTCCAGCGTCCGGGTCCAGCGCTTGCCCTGCGTGCACCAGCGCGCATGCTGTTGCTTGAGGGCTTAGTGATCAGCGCGATCCCTGGCGGCAAACTCATTGCGATTAACGCCGTGTCGGGTGATGTGCAGTGGGAGGGTACGGTTGCACTGCCTAAAGGCTCAACTGATCTTGAGCGCGTGAATGACGTGGTTGGCTTGCCCGCACTCTCCGGAACATTGTTATGTGCGGTGGCCTTTCAAGGTCGTGTGATCTGTTTTGATATTGCCGCAGGCGGCCGAACCGTCTGGGCCAAAGATTTTTCGAGTTCGGTGGGCTTAGGGATTGACGCGACGCAACTGTATGTGCCAAATGAGCATGATGCGATTTCGGCGTATGGTCTGAAAAATGGTGGTTTGGCTTGGCGCCAAGATGCCTTGCGTAATCGCAAACTTACCAGCCCCGCGGTCTTGCCTGGTGCTGTTGCGGTTGGCGATCTTGCTGGCTTTGTGCATTTCTTGTCACCGACTGATGGTCAGTTACTCGCTCGTATTCTCGTTGGGGGCGGTGCTATTCAAGCGCCGCTCGTCTCGACCCCGCAAGGTATTCTCGTGCAGTCGGGCGATGGCCTGCTTGTTTCAATTAGGTTGAACTAATTCGTGTCACTTAAACCTGTCGTCGCCCTGGTTGGACGTCCAAACGTTGGTAAATCAACGCTCTTTAATCGTCTAACCCGTTCGCGCGCGGCATTAGTCGCTGACTTCTCTGGTTTGACGCGCGACCGCCATTACGGCGAAGGGCGTGTAGGAGACAAGCCCTTCATTGTGGTGGATACCGGCGGTTTTGAGCCTGTTGCCAAAACGGGTATCTTGCACCAGATGGCTCGGCAAACTAAGCAGGCGATTGCCGAGGCCGACGTCGTCATTTTCTTGGTCGACGCCCGCGCAGGATTAAACGCTCACGACCATGACATTGGCCGCTTGCTTCGTAAACTCGGTCAACGCGCGGTCTTGTGCGTAAACAAGGCCGAAGGCATGGCGCACGGCAGTGCAATTGCTGAGTTTCACGAGCTCGGTCTGGGTCAGCCTTATGCGATTTCGGCTGCCCACGGTGATGGTATTGCTGATTTGATTGAGCATGCCCTTGAGGGGCTTGGGCAAGAGCCCGAACTTGAAGACTACGACGCCGATGACGCCGAGCCAAGCGCAGAGGCACTTAAAAGCGATTTTTTTGAACCCGTCGAGGTGGTGGATCATCGCATTAAGCTTGCGATTGTCGGCCGCCCAAACGTGGGTAAGTCAACGCTGATTAACACCTTTCTGGGCGAAGAGCGCGTGATTGCGTTTGATATGCCAGGTACCACGCGCGATGCAATTGAAATTGAGTTTGATCGTGGCGGCAAAAAATACACATTGATCGACACGGCCGGTTTGCGTAAGCGCGGCAAAGTGTTTGAGGCGATTGAAAAATTTTCGGTGATTAAAACCTTGCAAGCCATTGAGGCGAGCAACGTGGTGTTATTGATGATTGATGCCCAGCAAGAGGTCTCAGACCAAGACGCCCACATCGCCGGCTTTATCCTTGAAACAGGTCGGGCGTTGGTGGTGGCTATCAATAAATGGGATGGCCTCGATAGCGAGCAACGCGAGCGGATTCAACGTGAGTTTGATCGTAAGTTACGCTTTTTGTCGTTTGCTCGGCAGCACACGATTTCGGCGTTGCGCGGGCAGGGTGTCAATGCGGTGCTCAAGTCAGTGAATCTGGCGCACGCTGCGGCGTTTACCAAACTGTCGACGCCTCGCCTGACCCGCGAGTTGCAAGCGGCGGTTGAGCAGCAACCTCCGCCACGCAAAGGCATTTTCAGGCCCAAAATGCGTTACGCGCACCAAGGGGGGCAAAATCCTCCTCTCATTATTGTGCACGGTAATGCGCTTGATGCGATCTCCGATTCGTACCGTCGCTATCTTGAAGGTCGCTTTCGTGACGCGTTTGAGCTTGCTGGTACGCCGTTGCGCATTGAGTTCAAGTCTTCATTTAATCCTTACGCTGACAATAATTAAGCCTCATGAGTCGTTTCTGGAACAAACTGGTTGCCACCCTTGACCCCTACGTGCCGGGTGAGCAGCCCCGCATCCAAAATCTTGTGAAGCTCAACACCAACGAGCACCCCTACGGCCCGTCACCCAAGGTGCTGGCCGCGATTGCGGCGCATACCAACGACAGCTTGCGTCTTTACCCTGATCCTACCGCCTTGGTGTTGCGCCAGGCGATTGCCAAGCGTTTTGGCTTGACACCCGAGCACGTGTTTGTGGGTAATGGGTCAGACGAGGTTCTGGGCCATGCGTTTCATGCCTTGCTTAAACAAGATTCCCCCGTTTGGTTTCCAGATATCACCTATAGCTTTTATCCCGTGTATTGCGGCTTGTATCAAATCAAGTTTCGTGCGATTCCTTTGGACGAACGCTTTAAAGTTTTGGTTAACGACTACCTGCCAGATGCTGTCGTTCAGGTTGCTCTCGATTCAGTGGGTGGTGCGGCGAATCGTTCGGCGGCTGCTAGCCCGCGCGCTTCAGTCGCTGAGCGCGCCGGTGGGATCATTTTTCCGAACCCCAATGCGCCCACGGGCTGTGCCAACCCGCTTACCGAGGTCGAGCAAATCATTGCGGCCAACCCAGATATCGTGGTGGTGGTAGACGAAGCCTATGTAGATTTTGGTGCGCAAACTGCTGCAACGCTCGTTGAAAAATATCCGAATCTGTTGGTGGTGCACACGCTGTCAAAATCGCGTTCGCTGGCTGGCTTGCGTGTGGGCTATGCCTTGGGTCACCCAGACCTTATTCAGGGCTTAGATCGCGTCAAAAATAGTTTTAATTCGTATCCGCTTGATAACCTGGCTTTAGCCGGTGCCACTGCGGCAATTGAAGACGAAGCGTATTTTGAAGCCAGCCGAAACGCAGTGATTCGTACCCGCGACGCACTAACCACTGGGTTGCAAGACCTAGGGTTTGAAGTGTTGCCCTCAGCGGCCAATTTCGTGTTTGCGCGGCGGCCTGGTCACAAAGGGGCAGACCTAGCCTCTGGCTTGCGGGCAAAAAACATTATTGTTCGGCACTTTAATAAGCCGCGCATTGCTGATTTTTTACGCATCACGGTCGGAACCGACGAGCAGTGCGCGCAGTTGTTAACCGCTTGTCGCGAGCTAGTAGTGGGTCAGTGAGCCGTATCCTCAGTTGATCGAGGCCGCGTTGGGTCAGTCGTAGAGTCTGATGTCTGCTCAACTGACCAAATGACTAACGATTGGCATGTCATTGGGATACCTCAATCTTGACGAGTGATGTCTGCGTCGCTTGCTGAATTGGTAACCAATTTTTTGACTCGATTGAGTCAAGTGCACTCAATTATTTCGACTTTGTTTGATAAATCGTAACCAAATGTTTTGCCCTTGCAGTTGGTACGGGTAAAGCGCTAGCGAAGCCTTAGGAAACCCTGTAGAGTGGTGCTCTTGGATTGGAAAACATGCATATTTTTGCAAAAGCCCAATTCGTACCACCGCAACATACGGAGCCTGCCAATGAGCAATAAAGGACAAACCCTGCAAGACCCATTTCTAAACGCTTTGCGTAAAGAACACATTCCTGTTTCCATTTATCTGGTAAATGGGATCAAACTTCAAGGTCAAGTCGAATCCTTTGATCAGTACGTTGTGTTACTTCGTAACACCGTGACTCAAATGGTTTACAAGCACGCCATTTCAACTGTGGTGCCTGCGCGTGCGGTCACACTGCCTACCGATGGCGCTGCCGAAGTTGGCGCAGACGCCGCTGCCGAATAATCGGTTCGCGATATTTCGGTCTTTTTCACCCTTTGTTTGTTTCAGCACACAAGACATGCTTGCATGTCTTGTGTTGGTGACTTATGCGCGCGCTAATCATCAGTGTTGATTTGGGTGCTCCAGATTATCTGGCGCATGCGCAAGAATTCGATATGCTAGCCAAGGGTGCGGGTGCGCAGGTGGTGGCGACCTTGGTTGCGCGTCGCCAGCGACCTGATGCAGTCTACTTCATTGGTTCGGGCAAGGTGCAAGAGGGTGTCTTGCTCGCACACGAGCTCGAGGCTGAGGTCATTTTGTTTGATCAGCCGTTATCTTCTGCTCAACAACGTAATCTCGAACGCCAGTTCAATTTGCGCGTGGTCGATCGCGTTGCTTTGATTTTGGATATTTTTGCGTTACGTGCCAAAAGCCATGAGGGTAAGTTACAGGTTGAGCTGGCGCAGTTGCAGCATCTGTCAACCCGACTGACGCGCATGTGGTCTCACCTTGAGCGTCAACGCGGCGGTATCGGTATGCGCGGCCCCGGTGAGTCTCAACTTGAAATGGATCGCCGCATGATCGGCGCAAAAGTTCGCTTGCTACGCGAACGTCTTGAACGTGTGCAGCGTCAACGCACCACGCAGCGTCGCTCAAGGGTGCGCGGCGGCACCCTGTCGGTGTCGTTGGTGGGGTATACCAATGCGGGTAAATCAACTCTGTTTAATGCGATGACCCGGGCCGGCGCCTTTGCAGCAGATCAGCTGTTCGCAACCCTCGATACCACTACACGGCGTGTGTGGATAGAGGGTGCGGGCCAAATTACCCTTTCAGATACTGTGGGTTTTATTCGTGACTTACCGCTTACACTGATCGCCGCTTTTCGGGCAACGCTCGAAGAAACGATTCAAGCCGATCTTTTACTGCACGTGGTTGACGCGGCCAGCCCCCAGCGAGACGAACAAATTGCTGAGGTGGATAAGGTGTTGGTTGACATTGGTGCAGCCGAAATCCCACGTGTCATGGTCTATAACAAGATCGATTTGGCAGCTCTTGACCCGCGCGTTGAGTCTGACCCGCATGGTACGATTTGCAGAGTATTTTTAAGTGCCCAGCAGCGGTTGGGGTTAGATGGTTTACGTAGTGCAATCAGTCAGTTTGCTTTAAATCTGGAAAATAATGCGACTTCTCTCCAAAATATTCAATCTCAATGATCCCGGTTGGGGTCGTGGGCAGGGCGGCAATGGCTCAGAGCCCCCTAAGCGTCCGCCCCAAGGAAACGGCCCACCAGATCTTGATCAAGTCTGGCGCGATTTTAATAATCGCTTAGGCTCTTTGTTTGGTCGTGGTAACGGTGGCGGATCGCGCCCCAATCCCACGCCAGGCATGGGTGGCCCCACGCCACGCCAGTCAAAGATTGGCTTGAGCGTCATTGCGTTAGGTGCGGTGGCCTTGTGGCTGGGTAGCGGATTTTTTATCGTTCAAGAAGGTCAGGTTGCCGTTTTGACGCAGTTCGGTAAATACAAAAGCACAGCGCAAGCTGGTTTTCAATGGCGTATCCCGGCTCCGATTCAAGGGCACGAGATGGTTAACATTTCTCAATTACGTACCTTTGAAGTCGGTTTTCGTGGCAATGCTCGTAATCGAGTGTTGTCTGAAGCGTTGATGTTGACTGAAGACGAAAACATCGTTGATGTTCAGTTTGTCGTGCAATATCGCCTGCGTGCCGATGGTGCGCCGGATTACATTTTCAAAACCAAAGACCCAGATGAGTCTGTGCGGCAAACTGCACAGGCTGCGATGCGTGAAGTGGTCGGTAAAAAGCCGATGGATAAAGTGTTGTACGAAGAGCGTGCGGCCATCGCGGTTGATGTACAAAAACTGATGCAGCAGATTCTCGATCGTTACAAAACCGGTATTCAGGTCAGTAGCGTTGCGATTCAAAACGTGCAGCCGCCCGAGCAAGTGCAGGCAGCCTTTGATGATGCGGTAAAAGCGGGGCAAGACTTAGATCGTCAAAAAAATGAAGGTCAGGCCTATAGCAACCAGATTGTGCCAATGGCGGCTGGGCAAGCGTCGCGCATGCTTGAACAAGCCGAAGGTTATCGCGCACGGGTCGTGGGTACCGCTACGGGTGATGCTGCGCGTTTTGGTAGCGTCTTGGCCGAGTACAACAAGGCCCCCGATGTGATTCGCGAGCGGATGTATCTTGAAACCATGCAACAAATGTTTGCCAATGCTAGCAAGGTGCTGATTGACACCAAGGGCTCAAACAATATGTTGTATTTACCGCTCGACAAGATCACCCAGCAAGCGGCGCAAGATCCCTCTCGTGCTGCTTCGGGCTCACCAATGTCTACGGGGGTGCCTGTGATACCTCCGATGCCAATGCCTGGTGCGACAACGCCCGCACGCCCCGCGGCGTCCGGTTCACCTAACTCACTGACGCGCGATCGCGGCAGTCGCTAAGCAGAGGACAGATCATGAAAAGATTATTTCCCCTGTTGATCGCATTGATCATCGGCCTCATTGCATTGTCTTCTTCTGTGTTTATCGTGCGCGAGCGCGATTACGCGGTTGTGTTTGCCTTGGGTGAAGTCAAAAAAGTTGTCTCAGAGCCAGGTTTGTATTTCAAACTACCGCCTCCGTTACAAAACGTCGTCACGCTTGATCGTCGCTTATTAACGATTGATGCGCAAGACGCCGAGCGTATTCAAACGTCTGAAAAGAAGAATCTGTTGATCGACTCATTCGTCAAGTGGCGTATCGCTGATCCTAAGCTTTACTATGTAACCTTTGGTGGTAACGAACGTGCTGCCCGAGAGCGCTTGCAGGCGCAAATTCGTGATGCACTGAACGCCTCAGTCAACATCCGTACTGTGAAAGACGTGGTGTCGCTTGAGCGTGAAGTCATCATGAACGAAGTGCTCTCAAACGTGGTGAAGCGCGCTGAAGTGTTGGGTGTGCAAATTGTCGATGTGCGGCTAAAGCGCATTGAGTTTGCCCCTGAAATTTCTGAGTCGGTTTACCGTCGGATGGAATCCGAGCGTCTGCGCGTGGCCAACGAGGCGCGTTCAATCGGTGCAGCTGAAAGCGAAAAAATCCGTGCCGAAGCTGACCGTAAACGCGAGCAAATCGTGGCTGAGGCCTACGGCCGCGCTCAAGCCATCATGGGTGAGGGCGATGCTGTCGCCGCAGGCATCTACGCGAAAGCCTATGGCGCGAACTTAGACTTTTATAGCTTTTATAAAAGCCTAGAGGGTTACCGTGCGGCCTTTGGCAAGCAGGGCGATGTCCTGGTAGTCGACCCAACGTCAGACTTTTTCAGGTATTTAAAATCGTCTTCTGGCAAATAGTCACTGGGCGTCCTCTGAACTGAGGGCGTAACAGAAAAATAGTCACTGACCGGCCTCGGTACTGAGGCCGTAACAGTGTTGCCATAATAGGTATAATACGATGTAAGCTTTAACGATTGTTCTGGCGGCTTGCCGGGCTTACGCCCCAAGCCGCTTTTCGTTTGGGCGACACTTTTTAAACTTTTAGTTGCAATCCCTATGAAAGGTAACTGGTTACTGCCTGAAAGTCTGGCTGATACGCTGCCGGCTGAGGCGCGCCGTATCGAAGAGCTGCGTCGGCAGTTGCTTGACCTGTTTCGTACCTACGGGTTTGAACTGGTAGCACCCCCGTTGGTTGAATACATTGATTCATTGCTCTCAGGTACGGGCAGTGATCTGAATTTGCGTACCTCAAAGTTAGTGGATCAGTTGTCGGGCCGCACACTTGGTGTTCGCGCCGACATGACTCCCCAAATTACCCGAATTGATGCCCATCTGTTAAATCGCGCAGGCGTGACGCGTTTGTGTTATTGCGGCCCGGTGCTGCATGCGCGGCCTGCTGGCTTGCTCTCTAGTCGCGAGCTCTTGCAGATTGGTGCCGAAATCTTTGGGCATAAAGGGTTTGAGGCCGATTTAGAAATCATTCGTCTTGCGCTCGAAAGCGCACGCTTGGCTGGCGTACAAGCGTTGCGCCTTGATCTATGCCACGCGGGGCTAGTGCGCAGCCTAATTGAGGCGGATGCCGCCGCGCAGCTGCGTGCCGACGAAATCATGGCGCTGCTGCGTGACAAGGATTTGCCTGGCCTTGCTGGGCTTGCGCAGGGTGCGGAGGCGTTGCAAGCTCAAACGGTTCAAGCGCTTGCTTGGCTACCCAAGCTGTACGGCGATCGTACTGTGATCGATCGTGCTCGCAAGGTGCTACCTAACACTGCGGGTGTTGTTGCGGCGTTGGATACCTTGGCGCAGTTATTGGGTGCTCTCGATGACGTGTCAGTAGGCGTGGATCTTGCCGATGTGGGTACCTACGGTTACCACACAGGTGTCACCTTCTCGATTTATGCCGATGGCTGGCATGATGCACTGGTGCAGGGCGGGCGCTACGACAACGTGAGTTTGGCGTTTGGTCGGGCGCGTCCCGCAACGGGGTTTAGCCTTGATTTGCGTAAGCTTGCCGCGGGCTTGTTGCCCGCGCTGGCAACACCGGCGGTACGTGCCCCTGCCGGGCAAGACCGGGCCTTGCGTGCTGCAGTGCAGGCGCTTAGGCAAGAGGGTCATATCGTCGTGCAGGTGTTTCCAGGTGAAACTGCCACGCACGACGAGTTTGTTTTTGATCGCGAACTTGTTTGTCAAGGCGGTCTCTGGAAAATGCAACGCGTGGTCTAGGCTTTAGCGCACTGGGTCGGTATCAAGACCTAAGGCTCGCTAGAGGTTTACTGTTTGATTTTTAATTAGTCTATTTACCTGACATGAGCAAGAACATCGTAGTGATCGGCACCCAATGGGGCGACGAAGGAAAAGGCAAAATTGTTGACTGGTTAGCCGAGTCGGCGCATGGTGTCGTGCGTTTTCAAGGCGGCCACAATGCCGGCCACACCCTGTGGGTCAATGGCAAAAAAACAATTTTGCGCTTGATTCCCTCGGGCATCATGCACCCCTCGGTGACTTGCTATATCGGCAACGGCGTGGTGTTGTCCCCCGAGGCTTTGCTCAAAGAAATCGTCGAGCTCGAGGCTGCAGGTCTTGATGTGCGCTCGCGACTCAAAATTTCAGAGGCTTGCCCGCTGATTTTGCCGTACCACGTGGCGTTAGATCAGGCGCGCGAAGCCCGTCGAGGTGACGCAAAAATCGGTACGACCGGTCGTGGTATTGGCCCAGCTTACGAAGACAAAGTGGCGCGCCGTGCCTTACGCGTACAAGATTTGTTTGATCCAAGCGGCTTTCGCAGCAGAGTCGAAGAAGTTCTCGACCTACACAACTTTGTGTTGACCCAATACTTAGGGGCGAAAGCAGTCTCGGTTCAAGAAGTTGTTGATAAGGCGATGGCGCTTGCCCCAGCAATTGCCCGGATGGTGGCCGATGTGAGCAGCGAGTTGTTTGCTGCTCAGCAAGCCGGCAAACCTTTGCTGTTTGAAGGTGCGCAAGGCGCGCTACTCGACGTTGATCATGGCACCTATCCTTACGTCACGAGCAGCAACTGTATTGCTGGCGCAGCGGCAGCCGGCGCAGGTGTGGGCCCGCAAACCTTAAGCTACGTCTTAGGCATCACCAAGGCCTACGCCACGCGCGTGGGTTCGGGTCCGTTTCCGACAGAGCTACTTGATGACGTTGGCGCGCGCTTAGCCAGCGTCGGTAAAGAGTTTGGTTCAGTGACCGGTCGGCCACGCCGTTGCGGCTGGTTTGATGGCGCAGCACTTAAGCGCTCGGTGCGCCTCAATGGTATTTCGGGTTTGTGTATCACCAAGCTTGATGTGCTTGATGGCCTGTCAACGCTAAAAATGGGTGTTGGCTATGAAATCGATGGTGAGTTTTGTGACGTGCTGCCCTATGGGGCAGCTGCGGTCGCGCGCGCCAAACCCATTCTCGAAGACATGCCTGGCTGGACAGAAAGCACGGTCGGCGTCACGGATTTTGCGAAGTTGCCGGTCAACGCCCAACGCTATCTCAATCGGATGGCCGAGGTCTGTGGCGTGCCGATTGACATGGTCTCAACGGGCCCCGATCGCAACGAAACCATCATGATCCGTCATCCCTTTAAGTCTTAGTACCTTCATCGCGCGAATTAAGCTCTAACCGTCTGATCCAAACTAGCGAAAGCGATTAAGTTTTAATGCCTTCATTGCCCGGCTCAAGCCCTAACCGCCTGACCCAAACTAGCGAAAGCGATCTTTGGGTGACTTGGGCGCATTACGATGACTTGATCGAGCAATTGGCGGTGCAGATTCAGAAGTCTGGCTTTCAGTTTGATCAGATTCTGTGTTTGGCTCGTGGTGGCATGCGTATTGGTGATGTGCTGTCCAGGGTATTTAACGTGCCCTTGGCGATTTTGGCCACTAGCAGTTATCGCGGCACTCTGGGCACAGAGCAGGGTACTTTAAACATTGCCCAACAGGTCACGTCTACCGCAGGCCCGCTGGCTGGCAACATTTTGCTAGTTGATGATTTGGTTGACTCTGGCGTGACCTTTACCTCGGTCTGCGAGCACTTGTTCGCCGCCTTTCCCTTGATCAATGCGCTTAAAACGGCGGTGCTTTGGCAAAAAGCTAGCTCAACAGTCAAGCCCGACTATGTTGTCACGGTGCTTGCAACCAATCCCTGGATCCATCAGCCGTTCGAGCATTACGACACTGTGAAGCTGCCTGAGTTGGTCGAAAAGTGGTCTGCGGCACCCAACAAATAGCGTATTTGTGCTATTATCGAAGGCTGTGTAAAGAGAGTGTTGCTTGCCCTTGGCCTTTACAGTTGGCTTAATCATGGGTTTTACAACGCTTCTTCACATTGCTTGAAAAACTAATTTCATTCGCTGTTTAACTCATTTTTTTACGTCACGCACCCTATGCCTATCGTTCGTCTGAAAGAAAACGAGCCCTTTGAAGCCGCACTGCGTCGCTTCAAGCGCACAATTGAAAAAACCGGCCTGTTGACCGAGTTGCGCGCCCGCGAATTCTATGAAAAACCCACTGCTGAGCGTAAGCGCAAGCAGGCTGCTGCCGTTAAGCGCCATTACAAGCGCATCCGTAGCCAGCAATTGCCTCCGCGCATGTTTTAACCTGTGGCGCATCGTCTGATGCGCTGCATGCGTATGGCCTAAGCGTTGATCCCAGATTCATTTATCCAGGATCTCCTTGCCCGTGTTGACGTGGCAGACGTTGTTGGGCGCTACGTACAGTTAAAAAAAGGTGGCATTAACCTGCTCGGGTTATGTCCCTTTCATAACGAAAAATCTCCCTCTTTTACTGTAAGCCCGACAAAACAGTTTTATCACTGCTTTGGTTGTGGTGCGCATGGCAGTGCGATTACCTTCCTGATTGAGCATACTGGGGCAAGCTTCCCCGAAGCCGTTCGCACCCTTGCCTCTGCCGTTGGGATGTCTGTTCCCGAAGAAAACCGCTCGCCTGGGCAAAAGGCAGCCACTGCGCGCCGCCGCGAAGAGGTCTCTGCGCACACCAAGGTGCTTGAAACGGCTCAAACCCATTACTTAGCCCAATTGCGCGAAACTCCAGCCGCGATTCGCTATTTAAAACAGCGTGGACTTACCGGTGAAATCGCTAAAGAATTTGGATTGGGTTGGGCCGGTTCTGATCGGCAGGCACTGGCAAAAGTGTTTACGCGCTACGACGATGCGCTGTTGGTTGAATCTGGCTTGGTGATTGAGTCTGAAGATGGTCGACGCTACGACCGCTTTCGCGAACGGGTGATGTTTCCGATTCGAAATGTTAAAGGTGAGATAGTCGGTTTTGGTGGTCGTATTATCGGTAAAGGTGAGCCTAAATACTTGAATTCGCCTGAAACCCCTGTTTTTTCAAAGGGTAACGAACTGTATGGCTTGTTTGAGGCACGCTCGGCGATTCGATCTGAAGGTTGTGTGATTGTCGTTGAAGGCTATATGGACGTGGTGGGCTTAGCGCAGTTGGGTGTGCGCAATGCTGTCGCAACCCTTGGTACCGCGACAACGCCGGTTCACATTCAAAAGCTATTGCGTTCCAGTGACAAGATTATTTTTAGCTTTGATGGTGATGGAGCAGGGCGTCGTGCGGCCTGGCGTGCGTTGCAATCGTGCCTGCCTTTGTTAAGAGATGATATCTATATCCGGTTTTTATTTTTACCTGCAGAGCATGACCCAGATAGCTATATCCGGCAATTTGGAGAAGAGGCTTTTCGTGCCTGCCTGGCTGAATCTGATGCTTTATCGACCTTTTTTCTAAATGAATTAGGTTCGCGTCATGCTTTAAAAGAAGTAGAAGGGCGTTCGGCCTTAGTGCACGAGGCTCGTCCCTTACTCGCCTTGATCCCGCAAATCACGCTAAAGGTACAACTGCAAAATGAGTTTGCCCGTTTAGCTCAGTTAACGCCCGAAGAGTTAACCGCCTTACTCGAAAAAGAAGCGGCCCCAGCCTTAGTGGGTTTGCCTGCTGCGGGCCTGCCGGGGGCGGTTCGGGCTGGGGCTGCCGCATCCGGGGGCGCCTTGGGTCGAGTTGCGCAGGGACGAGGTGCAAAGGGTGGCGAGGCCACATCCTCACCCTCAAAGCTTATCGGCGACGAGTTTTCTGGTGATGATCAGGCATTTCAGGGGTATCACGACGCGCCGGGTGGCGAGCCTGAGTTTGGCCGCAGCGCTGGGCGTATGGCTGGGCGCCAGCCTGCAGCGCGGGTCGATCGACGTGCTGTGGCGCCAATGGCTAAGCGGTTACTGAGGTTACTGTTAACGCATCCTGAGTTGGTAGACGTAATGGGTGAGCAGCAGCTTGAACTTCTTGAGCGTGGCCCCCATCTTGAGATGGTGAGAGAGTTGATCGTGCTGGCCCAGGCTAGCGGTGCCCGCCACGTCGGGGCGTTGATTCAGGCGGCTGACCCTGGTGCAGATCTGGGCGTCTTGATGGCGTCGGTTGCTGAGGATTTGATGACCCAAGAGCCCTTGCCAAATCCTCGAGGTGAGTGGGAAGACGCTTTACGCCGGATTGAACTTGAGAGCTTAAAAAGTGAGCAAGAGGCCTTGATTGCAGAGGGATTAAATAATTTGCAATCGCAGCAAAATTATCGGGAACTTTCTGCTCGTATCACCCGTCTAATTGGGGTAATCGAAGCCAGCAAAGCGCGCTGATCCGGTTAAAATAAAGGTTTACGCAGCCCAAGCGTTTGTTGGGCAAGCTCGTGCCGCAGGCACATTCCATACAAAAGAGCACACTAATGACTCGATCCGTCGGCATCAAAAAAACCATGGCAGCCGCATCGCCCAAACCCAAAGCTGCTGTTAAGCCAACGGCCAAATCTAGCTCTAAGTCTGCCTCAGTATCGGTCAAGACAAGCGCTAAGCCTGTCGCTAAGTCAATCGTCAAACCTGCGTCTAAGCTAGCCACTAAGCCAGTCGCTAAGCCTGCCGTTAAACCGGCGGCTAAGGCTGCTCCCGTACCGGCTAAAAATAGTAAATCTGCGGCTAAACCGCTCGCTAAGGCGGGGCTGGCTTCTGGTAAGCCTGCTGTGGTTAAGTCTGTTTCAAAATCCGCAGCAAACACTGCAGCTCAATCAGTCAAGGAATCAATGAAGTCGGCTTCACCTAGCAAATCAAAAGTGCCCGCATCGGCAACCCCCGCAAAAACCGCTGTCAAACCCGTCACAAAGGTTGCTGCTAAACCCGCTGACAAGGCGGCAGGCGTGTCTGCCAAGGCCGCAAGCGCGAAAGACGTTGCAGCCAAAGGCGCCACACCTAAAACAGCAGCAAACTCAACTGTCAACTCAGCCACTAAAGCTGCTCCCGTAAAAGCTGCGTCGGGCAAGGTGCCAGCGGCTCCTAAGCCTGTGCCAGCTAAAGCACCACCACCCGCACCGGTTTCAGCCAAAGCGCCGGGTAAGGTCGATGTCTCTAAGCCGCCACCGCCCGAAGATGATGGTGATGGTCCGCCTAAAAAAGTGTCTGGCCGGCCACCCGGTGGTACAGGTCGGCGCCCAGGTCGCCCATCAAAAAATCCAAATAACAACAGCGACAGCGAGTTTGGTGATTCGGGCGATGGCGAGCACGAAGCTGAAGTCTTACCCGATTTAAAGCCCGTTAAGCGTGGCAAGCGCGTCAAAGGCGAGGGTAAAGACCTAATCGCTCGCGGCCCCGTTACACCTGAAGAATACGAAGCCCGTCGCAATCGTCTGAAGTTACTGATCAAGCTCGGTAAGGATCGTGGCTATCTCACTTACGGCGAAATCAATGACCATCTGCCCGATGACTTGGTTGATGCCGAGGCGATCGATGGCATTATCAGCACGTTTAGCGATATGGGGATTGCCGTCTATGACCAAGCCCCTGATGCTGAATCGTTGTTACTCGGTGAAAACGCACCGGTTGCCACCTCAGACGATGATGTTGAGGATGAGGCTGAAGCCGCGCTCACCACTGTTGATTCAGACTTTGGTCGCACCACCGACCCCGTGCGCATGTATATGCGCGAAATGGGTACGGTTGAACTCTTGACCCGCGAAGGCGAAATTGAAATTGCCAAGCGTATCGAGGGCGGTTTAAAAGACATGGTGAAAGCGATTTCAGCCTGCCCCACCACCATCAACGAAATCTTGAATCACGTGCAACGTGTTCGCGATGCGCAAGCGCAAATCGATGAAGTGATCGACGGCTTGGTGGATGATGACGGTGAAGAATACGCTGGCGCTGGGGTCGCTGACGAGGCCGAAGAAGACGGCCCAGCCGGTGGCATGAGCAGCAAGCAAGTTGAAGATCTGCGCGTCAAAGGCATGGCCAAGTTTGAGATCGTAGGGGCGCAATTTACCAAAATGCGCGCCGCCTACGAAAAAGATGGCTATCGTTCTAAGCCTTATATGGCTGCACAAGAGCTGATTCAAAACGAATTAATGGGTATTCGCTTTACCGCCAAAATGGTTGAGCGTTTGGCCGATACCTTGCGTCAACAGGTTGAAGAAGTGCGCAAAATTGAACGCGCTGTGTTGCACACCTGCGTTGAACGCGCTGGTATGCCGCGCGCGCACTTTATCAAGGTGTTTCCGGGTAACGAAACAAACCTTGAGTGGGTGTTGGGCGAAGTCGCCAGTGGTGCAGATTATGCAGTGACGCTTACGCGTCACGTACCCGCTGTGCAAGAGTTACAGCAAAAGTTAATCGATCTGCAAGTGCGTGTGGTCTTACCACTTAAAGATTTAAAAGACGTGAACAAAAAGATGGCGACGGGTGAAGCTAAGGCTCGTAAAGCCAAACGCGAAATGACCGAAGCCAACTTGCGTTTGGTAATCTCGATCGCTAAAAAGTACACCAACCGTGGCTTGCAATTCTTGGATCTGATCCAAGAGGGCAATATCGGTTTGATGAAAGCGGTAGATAAGTTTGAATATCGCCGTGGTTATAAGTTTTCAACCTACGCCACGTGGTGGATTCGTCAGGCGATTACGCGTTCAATCGCGGATCAGGCCCGTACGATTCGTATCCCTGTGCACATGATTGAAACGATTAACAAAATGAATCGTATTAGTCGTCAGATTTTGCAAGAGACCGGTGCCGAGCCTGATCCTGCAACACTGGCTTCAAAGATGGATATGCCCGAAGACAAGATTCGCAAGATCTTGAAAATCGCCAAAGAGCCAATCTCGATGGAGACTCCAATCGGTGATGATGATGATTCACACCTGGGTGACTTTATCGAAGATAACGCCACCTTGGCGCCAGCCGAAGCCGCGTTGCATGGTTCGATGCGCGATGTTGTCAAAGAAGTGCTTGATTCGTTAACACCACGCGAAGCTAAAGTGCTGCGTATGCGTTTTGGTATCGAGATGAACACCGATCAAACACTTGAAGAAGTGGGCAAACAGTTTGACGTCACGCGTGAGCGCATACGACAAATAGAGGCTAAAGCGCTACGCAAGTTGCGCCACCCAAGCCGGGCAGATAAGTTAAAGAGTTTCCTTGAAGGCCAGTAAAGCCTAAAAGTTAGCCCCCCTAGCTCATGCTTGGTTAGAGCAGCGGACTCATAATCCGTTGGTGCCGTGTTCGACTCACGGGGGGGGCACCAGTATTCGTTAGCGTTGACACCATTGTTGTACGCTGTGCTGCAGTAAAGCACAGTCGTGCACAGTGTTGTTACGTTAATTCCCAGCATAAGACGCTACAAAACAGTCTAGAAACCAGCCAATTGCAGGGCCAAGTAAAGCTGCTTCCATGGCGAGCATCGCCGCGCCGACGGAAAGTGAAGTCTTACTCCAACCCATCTCTGTCGCAAGCACTGCCACATAGGCGCCAAACGCCTGGTACAACAGCATCGCCTGTATCAATTGCAAACCAGCGGCTGCGAACGCCATTTTCCAGCCGTAAAAAACTCTCATAAATTAGTCCAGATTTCGGCGGAATTCGGTATAAAAAACAGCAACGCCTAGTTGATACATGAGAGTTTACGCGACAAGTTGCCGATTTAAGGACTCTGTGGCGCTGACTGAATCACGCATCACGCTGCGAATCGATTTTCTTTCTAGCATGAGAGCAAACATTTCGTTGCTATTGTTCAAAGGTATCGCCTGGACGACAAACGGTTTGAGTTGAATCTTGCCAGCCAATGCCGTGTAGATTCTACGTAGATCGACCTTTAAAAAGGCGACGGTTAAATTTGCTATATTTAGGTCGCTCATATTTGGCGCTTCGTTTGCTACCTCGACTGACGATGATGGTAAATGGAATGGCTTTATTCGTTGCACCGCGAACGCGAGGGATTCAAGCGGCGGGCCATTTAGCAGAAACAAAATCTACGGTATCAATGAGGGTTATTTTTGTTTGCTCAGCTAACGCGTCTTGCGCATTTAACAGGTCAGAGAACAGTTTATGGATATCAGTGATCCTATTAAAATTGAGTTCTTGTTAAAAGAGCTTTTTTTTGCTCTAAGCGTCACGTGCGCAGTGGTCATTTTTAATCTTTATAGTTTTGCATGGATATCGCTTAAATATCGTAAGTTATTGGAAAAAAGCCGAGCTCATGGCCTGCACCTCGAGGTGCTTCGGTTCGTGCTTTTTATTATGCTGCTGGTGATTGCGATGTTTCTATCGCTCTTGATATGGGTCGCAGCATTAGTGAATTTTGATTTCGCTAAAGATTGGGTGACGGCTCTTTTGTTTACAGCTGGTTTTTTTACAACCATCGGCAGTACGGCAATGACTCTACCGATAGGGTGGCGTTTTATACCTTCAGTGATTGCCTTTTCAGGGCTCTTTTCGTTTGCCTGGGCATCAGCGTCTTCAATCGGAATGTTCAACCACTTGACTAACCATCTTTATAAGCACAAGAAGATTTAATGTGAGGTAGCCCCGACCTCCACATTTTTTGAGTGATAATCCTCATCTTTGCTTGGTGCAATATTTGTTATACAAGGGGCAATAATGAGTGGAGCATTAGACGGGGTTCGCATTATTGACATGACGGCTGTTGGCATGGGGCCTATGGCTACCCAAATGCTTGCTGATATGGGCGCAGATGTCATAAAGATCGAGTCGCAAGAAGGCGATGTGTTTCGTCATGTGATACCGCAGCGCAATCCTGGCATGAGCCATGCACATCTAAATTTAAATCGAAATAAGCGCAGTGTTGTCCTTGATGCAAAAACAGTAGAGGGCGTTAAGCTCCTTAAAGAACTTATTGGCACGGCAGATGTTTTTGTTTCAAATATGCGAGCTCCCGCAATGAGACGTCTTGGACTCGATGCCGATACCCTGCTTAAAGAATTTCCACGTCTGATTCATTGCTCATGCTATGGATACTCTGAAAAAGGCCCTTATGCAGGTAGGCCCGCCATTGACGATACGATACAGGCAGCCTCTGGGTTAGCCTGGTTACAAGGGGCGGCCGGCAACGAACCTCCACGGTTTGTAAATTCAGTGGTCGCCGACAAAGTCGTCGGGCTATACGTCACTCAGGCCATTACAGCAGCCTTGTATGCTCGCTCAAACACGAATGTTGGTCAGGCTATCGAAGTCCCCATGTTTGAGTGCATGGTTTCATTTATGTGTGTTGAGCATTTGGCGGGCAGAACTTTCGAGCCACCAGTTGGTGAGGCTGGATATGCGCGCCTCCTGAATCAATATCGTCGCCCGTTTAAAACCAAAGATGGATATATGAGTGTGGTTCCCTACACGGGCGCACAGTGGAGACGGTTTTTTGAATTAACAGGAAAACCAGAGTTGGCTGATGATGACAGATTTAAAACAGCAGAAGCCCGAAGCGGGCATTATGACTTGCTATATCATTATGTCGAAGATGTTTTAGGGGCCAGAACTAATCTTGAGTGGAGTTCAATTTTAATTTCTGCAGATATCCCATTTGCTCCGGTCAATTCAATCGATGATCTTTTGAGGGATCCTCACTTGAAGCATATCAATTTTTGGCACGCGTCAGAACATCCGACAGAGGGAAGCTTAATACAGGCAGGCCTTCCAATATACTTTTCAAAGACACCCTCTAGTATTCAACGACATGCCCCAAATCTTGGCGAGCATACTAAGGATTTTATTTCGAAAGATTAGGTTTTTTTAACTAAAAAATATTGATAATGGAGTGGACATGAAGAAAATTTTTACTAGCCTGATGATGTTGGTCTCTGCCACAGTTTCTGCACAGAGTTATCCGGCTAAGCCAATTCACTTCGTTGTTGGGTTCCCAGCAGGAAGTAGTATTGATAACATTTCTCGTACAGTTCTCGATGAAATTCGTAATAGAACAGGTGCAACGATCATTGTTGAAAACAAACCTGGTGCGTTGGGTAGTATTGGCGCTGACGCTGTTGCAAAGTCTGCCCCTGATGGTTACACCTTAATGCCTAGCTCAAGCGCCACGAATTCATCTGGCCCCCATTTGATGCAATCTCTTAAAAAATTGGATTTGGATAATAACTTGACGCACATTGGTCGCATGGTGAAGTTTGATATTGCAGTTGTCACTAATGCGTCGACCTTTGCCGATGCTAAATCCTTGATTGACCGAGCACGAGCAAAGCCCGGAGATTTAACGTATGGGTACGGCTCAGGCACTGGACAGGTCGCGGCTGCCGTATTTAGCGACGCAGCAAAGATAGA
>Ga0222712_10000125_pt1 | contig 103953 bp, 75 predicted proteins | sample C33_657DmetaG_FD_165043 | JGI IMG/M metagenome (GOLD analysis project Ga0222712, IMG submission 165043) | Estuarine water microbial communities from San Francisco Bay, California, United States - C33_657D | ecosystem: Environmental > Aquatic > Marine > Unclassified | place: USA: California... | reverse complement strand
TGAAGTTTCGCACGAATCTCTGCCAAAGTTGCCATAATGTTTCTCCTTAATGTTTATGCCTTTGTATTTGCCACTTCTTCTTAGCCCACTGACTAAAAAGAAAAAGTGCGTATTACAATAATACGCATGAGTATTTAGTTTGTCAAGTTATTTTGATTTAGAAAATAGGTTATTTTGCCATACCTGCTAATTTACGAATTAAATCAACTTCTTCATCGTAGCGATCATGTTTATCGCGGATTTGATCCATTTTTTCTTCGCCAGCACCATTCTGTGCTGCTCGTCTTAGAGCGTCCATACCTTTCTTGCCATATTTTTCGTAGCCCTTAGCATGGCGACTCATTGCTTCTAAGGCTTCATCATCGCCTTCCGCCACACCTTTCTCACCCATTAGGCTATCACCCCTATGACGCTGTGCCCATTCTTGGGTAAGTTTGGCCATGAACTTTTCTGCCAGCACTCGAGCATGTTGGCCTGCCTCATCACCGAACTTTTCTGAGATTTCTTTTTCCACATCAATGGCAATACCTTCTTCTGAACGAAAAGGTCCTACATTGGGATTGTCTCTATTATAGAAACTTTTTACAATGCGAGCAACCTCACCGATCATGGCCTTCATGTCGCGATCTTCTGCCACAGGCTGTGGTTGTTCAGGAGCAGGTGCTGCTGAGGATTCAGGAGCGGGTGCTTGAAATATGTCTGCCAATCCTGGAAACTTGTCTTGATTTTCTGGTTTCATTGCCCAGGGCATGATCACATCTTGAATAGGATCTGCACCGGGATTAATTCTCGCTTGGTCTTTGAGATTGTCTGCTAACTCGGGACTTTCGACGCCATATTCGCTGAAGAAACGCACTACCTCGTCCGCTGCCATTTCGTCACTAAGTGTTAATGGTTGTGGAAGTTCCTGGAGAGCCTGTGCCAATTTTGCCGCATCGAATTCCATACTGGCGGCGTCTTCTGCCCACTCTGCGAATGCCTGATCTAATTTGCCTAGGGGGACGGTTTCACTGACTGATTCTTGTGCCTGTTCTTCTACTTGATCTGTTTCTTCAACATATGATTCTAAATCTACCTTGTTAGCCTCACTCATTATGCGATGTAGTAGGGGGAAGTATTGACTAAGTGATTCTTGATAATTTTTTTCTGTAAATTTTGCCTTATAATCTTCCATTGTAACAGCATCTAATTCTGCCTGTAAGCCATCATCTTCTGTGGCTGTAAATTCTGCCATCCATGATTCATAATGTGGGCGCTTGCTCAAACTTTCAATCTGTGCCTTTAATTCTTGTAGTCGGCCTATGGCCCTTTCTGTTATACCCAATGCGTCATCGTGTAGAGTAGCGCCCCTTACTGTCTTTTGAAATTCTGCCAATTGAGCAATTTCTTCGCTCATACGTATAATGGCCTTGCCTGCTGGATCATGCGGAACTCCACCGTGATCTACATGCTGAGCCATGGCAAATGCGCCTGCGGGATGAATGAAAGGATATTTGAATCTTTCACCATCTCTGTTCTGTATAAAGATTGCCTTGATGTTTTTACGTTGGCTGCGAGCACCTGGGAATGTTTCTTCCACAGGCTTGTTGTGTCTAATGATAACTTCTGTGCGTCCCTTGACAGCACGACTGGTTTTAGAACTGCTGCGACCGTTCCAACGTCCTTCTGCTATGTTTGCCATATCTTCTTCCTTGGGGCCCTGCGTGGCTGCTAAATGTTGAAAATCGTTTTTGTCTAAGTTAGTCTTGGCTATGTCTCTAGTGTCAAATCTCAATAGTCTGCGCATGGCGAAGTAACGCATTTCTTTGAGAAAATCATACCACAATTTCTTGCCCATGATATCCTGACCTTCTGTGATACCTTGGCTGTAGTATACTTTGAGACTGCCTAAATCATTTAGACTAATGCTGACACGACCAAGATCTACACCTTCTCTCACAAAGTCAAAGTCGAAAAAACGTGCTTCTGCTGGATCAATGGTCACAGCACCGGTTTCGTCACCCATTTCTAAATTGCTAAAACGGCTGCGAACTTTGTCAAATAGATCTTGGCTGATAATCTGTATAGGTTTCATAATGTATATTTATTAGTGCGTTATGTAAATGGGCATGGGCATAATCCACTCATCTTCTCGTTCTTCACGCATTTTATCGTATATAGAAGGATCCCATTCTTGTAGCATCATTACCATACGTAATGCTAACAACATGCTGCTAACTAAGTCGTCAGTTGCTCCTACTTTACCCGCAAAACTTATGCCCTTGGCTATGTAGGTCTTTAACTCACTTACCAATGGCTTGCTGTAGATTTTAAGACGATCACTTTCAATTAAGTGTTTTAACTTAGCACAGATAGATATTTTCGCTGAGTGTGTGGTGTTAAAACCTTTTCTAAATCTACGCACATGACCTTTCTTTATGGGTTCACTGAGGAACAGACCTGGTATGCTTTCTTCACCTAATTCTGATATGGCCACAAGTGCTGCTTCACCTACAGCATTATTTTCCACACTGAAATATAGGTTGGCCTGACTACCTTGTCTAGCACATTCGTCATTGATGTAATTACAGATATCTCTAAGTATCCGAACCTGCCCTTGTATAGTGGTAAGGTTGTGCTGCCATTCACCCGCCTGTTCGAAACTGGGAATTTCTAATATCTGTATAGCCGCTGGATCTCCACCTGTGCCCAGACTGGGATCGAGGGCAACAATATATGAGCAGTTGGGTTTGACCTTCTTATACCAACGACACTGTCCCATCTTCATAAATGGCTCTTTGCCCTCTAAAGTAGCTAATTTTAGGCTGCTGATTAGCGTTTCATCGAAGACCAAAAATTCGCATTCATGCTCACGTCGGAAGCGTTCTTCACCTATACTGGCACGCTCTACTTCAGCCCATTTTTCATCACGTTCAGGATGTTCGCTCCAGTGTGCTCTAAATGGAAAAAATCCATTGCGTCCTACTGTGGTTGTATTACCATGTTCATCAAACCTGTAACTGGCGTCTTTCCAAATTAGAGCAAATTGATCTTCATCTGAGTTTGGTGTAGATGTAAGTATGGCCTTACCACCTGTGGCCAAGGTAGGACGAATTGAAGTCCAAAATTCTGTAGCAATGTTCGGTTCTACAAAGGCAAACTCGTCAGCATAGAGTAAGGAAATACTCATACCACGACCTGTTGTTTCTGTTGTAGTCTGTGCTACAATACGACTACCGTTGTCAAACTCTATACTTTGTTTGTTATAACTGACTACGCCACAGCGAATATGATCTGGGCATAATTCATAGGCATATCTAATACGCTGCATGATTTCCTGCGCACCTGTGTATTTGTGTGCTGCTACAAGTATGGTACTATCTGGAATAAACATAGCAAACCAAAGCAGATAACCTGCGGCTGTCGTAGTCTTACCTGTTTGGCGGGGCAGTAGGTTAATGTTAAATCTGTGTTGATGATAACTATCAACTAAACGACGTTGATAATCAAATGCTTCGTACTTTAACTTGCCTCTTACAGGATGTTGTATGTAGAAAAAATTGTTTAGAAAATAGTGCGGACCTTTTTCTTGATCAGAACAGGTTAGAAGATCATTGATTTCAGCTTCTGTCCATTTTTGTTGGACATTAGCATTTTTTACCAACTTGTAATCTTTAGTAATAGCCATATAATTATTTACTGAAAAAAATAGCCCCCTAAGGGGCTATTTGATGTGAACAAATCATTGCCTTATTCGTTCACGAATTTCTTATACTCTGTAAACAAACTTTGTTCAATTTGTTCCATTGTACGAGTATAAGGGTTGCCGCCGCCATTAACTTTGCTTGCTTCATTATCCCCATGACTGCTTAGGTCGTTGCCTGTAGGAGTCATACTTGCATAACCGGATGTTGTAGGGTTAGGTTCGTTGTCGTATTCTTTAACTTCTTCGTCGTCTTCCTGGTCGCCGTCTTGGTCACCTCCTTCATCGTCGCCGGGGTTTAATTTGTCAATCATACTACGCATCATTGTTGGTTCATACATACCCATGTCGTTACTACTGTCTGTATCTACTTCTGCTGGTGGAGGAATATCTCCCATAGGCTCCGACATGTCCATGTTACCATGATCATGATGATCACGACCTGCCAGTGTCATTATATCACGTAACATGGCACTTAGTTCATCACCGCTATCTGCTGAAATGTTTATGCTGGCCGGAGTATGATGATCATTCATACCGCCAATTGCAGGCATCATACCGCATTCTTCAACCTGTTCGTCTTCGCCTTCTTTTACCGGGAAAGTTTTGTCGCCTACTTTGAAAGATTTCTCACCTTTAGATTTGGCTTGATCTGATTTTATTTTTAGGATTTCAGGACCTTCATCGGCTTTTTCTTCATCTACATCCTTGCTCTCATTATTAAGAGTAGGCGTGTCATTATAAACTCTTGGATTGCCGGAATCTAGTTCTGCTAATCTTTTCAATACATCTAGCATCTGCATAATTATTTCCTTAACGGGTTATAGTCCGTTGCCTTTATTGGACTTTGTGTACCTGCAGGCGAATCTGTACTAAATTTAGCATCACCTTCGGTAGGTCTTTGCTCACCACGCTCTTTGCGTTGTAGTTTAAGAATATCATTAAGTTCTTTTACAAACCCCGAATTATATTTGTCGCCGTAATAATCTTCAAATTTGGCATTAGGAGCTTCTTTATAATCTGGATCGTCTAACAGTGCTCCTTTACGCTCTGCTGCAGGAGTTTGATATTCTTCACTAGGCTCGCCGGGTCTTTTTACAACAACCATTGATTTATTTAATTTTAGAGCCTGGCTGACATACTCAGTTAATTCATGCTGTGTGGTGGGATAGCCTAAACTTACTTCGTAAATATTCACTTCCATATTTTTCACATGTGGAAAATCTAAAGGAAGTTCTTGAATAGGAGTCTTGCCTGATTTTTTGAAACTGCTGGTAACGAACCTTTCTAGGCTGTTTTTTAACACCGTTTCTTGGTCGTTAGTCATATTGCCGGCGATTTTGATTTTGAAATCATAACGCTTTTGACTTTCGGTTAGATATTCTGTAAAGGTTTTCATAGTATTATTTATTCATATTCTTAAGTTTTTCTAACAGGCTGTTCCTGTCCGATAAAACATAACCCTCTGCCTCAATGGTATTAGTCTCTGCTGATGAGTGTTTTTTATCAATCGCAAGTTTTTTCAACTGAAGATCTACCATCTTTAATTTTTTATCAATTTTGGCACTTTTTGCCTGAATGGCGGCATTCATCATATTAGCTGCTACCTCAAACATTCTAGCACCATATCTTACTTCTACGTTCATACCAAGATCCATAAGGTCGTCATATGCCTGTTCTGCCTTGGCTGCAAGAGCATCTAGTTCACTATCTGCCATATCTCCCAAGCCCTTTACCTTAGGTAAGGCACTAGAGATTTTATCAAATTCCTCTAATTTTTCCTGTAAATCGATAGTAGACGGCAAATTTGAAAATGTCTTAGGATCAATAAATTCTTCTTGCCCTGGTAGGTTGAATAAAGTTTCTAATTTTTTTGTCATGATGTACTTATCTTTTTGATTTTTTCCCGGAATGGAAAATATCTTGTTCGTTTATAACACGAAATTTAATACCATGATTTCTAGCCCATTCGCTAGCCGCTCCCCACTTAGCCATATTTTTTACATATTGGGCCTGATCGTAGGGATTTTTTCCTACCTTTTCTTTTAATGTCTGTTTGGCTGGCTTAATTTCTATAAGCTCTACATGTTTTTTAAGATTTTTATCAAGGTACATAATAAGAAAATCAGGTACGTACACTGTTTGTTTACCTGTTAACGGATCCATATAGGGTATTTTCACTGGTTCGCTGGACCACTGCTGTATGCTAGGGTTGTTATCACAAAACAGCATAAATGTCAGTTCCCAACTGCTTCTATACAGCGGATCTTTTGTGCCTACATATTTTTCAAGGTTTCTTACCTTGTAAAAATCTTTGCTGAATTTCAAACTCATACAACAAGATTTCTCTCTATTTCGGGATGAGTCATAGTCTTAGCCGCATATCCTAGACTACTAGATTTATATCTATTATAGTTAAGAACTTCAGCAACCAATCCCGAAAGATCAACATCTGTTAATCCTCGTAGTGTATCTAATATTTGCATGGGATTATATCCGTCTGTTCTAGCCTGTACAATGATTGTTTCTGCCAATAATTCGCCAGCTACTTCACTAAACCCACGAGTAGTGAAAAATCCTGATACTGCCGCAAACACTGTAGGATCTATACCAATTGGAAGATTTTGATAACCTTCAAAGGCTTTGACAGTGGCATTTTTGTCTGCCTTACTAGGTAAATTTGTATAATTTGATCTCATTATTATCTCTTAGGTGGAAAGATAACAGCCGCAGGGTTAACACGTAATTTGCCATCTACTCCTGTATTAAGTCCCTTAAAAACATTTACGCCTATTCCACCTGGTAGGTTCAAAACACCTGGATTATATTGATTACTTGGTGGTTCATAATATTTGCCTGCTGGTGCTCTCGTTGAATAATTTAAGGCACTACTGGCGATGTTATAACCTCTAGGTCCAACTCTTCCTAATCCATTTTTATTAATATAATCTTTGGCAAGAATAGCAGCGATATCCAAAAGTTGATTCTGCGGGCTATATGGACTATTGACCAACCCGTATTGTCTAGGCCCTGCTGCTCTATCAAAAGTGGTGATTTTCTTAACTGGATTATTATAAGCTCTAGCCTTACCTGCCTTGTCAAATAATGGATTATTTTGAATAGCAGTTTGAGGCTTATCAAAAATAACAGCATTTCCTGGACGCAGCGGAGCTGAATCATTTAACACAGGTTCATTTTGAGGATTGCCGCCTATAGTAAGAGGACTTTGACTAGGATCATAAAACTCATTGATAAATCCGGGCAATCTATTAAGATTACCGTTATGAGCGCCTTTACTGTATAAAACATTTTCGTAGGCAATAGTCATCATGTTAGTTAGTAATTTTGTACCTTCACTTTGATTTAGACTGTCATGACGCCATTCTGTGATCCTGGGATTTATAAGACTAATTTTAGTAAATTCATGAAGTGTATGATGTAGCATGTAGACATCAATTCTTTCGAAAAATTGATCTGACACTCCCCTATTATACATACCATATTCATAGTCTATAGAGCCAAATTTGGTATCTTTAAATTGTCTAGGTACATCACTATTTTCAATATCATAATTACTATCAGCCACAGTGTGTTTGTAGTAACTAGCCCATAGCTCATTTGTTATACCAGCATTATCGTCATGAAATTCTACTTGTACAGGACTATAGGTCAAACCGGTAGTAACTGTGGTTTTTCTATTATATTGATTAAGTGTTTCAGTCTTTAGAGAAAATTTAGGAAGGTCTATACGTTTTACATAAACTCCTATATTACGATCTAATTTATCAATTACAGCATTTTGATTGATAATAAAATTTACATAATATAAGAAACCATATTTAGGAGCTCTAATTTGATAATCGTCAACATACAATCTACCAGCATGACGATAATCTTGTAATCTGGCTACCCCAGGAGTTCCCGAACCGTCTACAAGTCCCGTGGCCTTATTACCTACTCCTATATAATTATTGGTTTTACTCATGTATATATTTATAAGAACAAAAAAGCCCGATTTTGTCGGGCTTGTTTTGGATTAATAAAGTTGTAATTATTAACCGCCGGTAGATAAACCTTGTGCGTTGGCAGGGCGAACCACTCGACCTACATTTACACCTAGTCCACTGGCTGCTCCCCCTGGTGCTTCGAGTTGAATTGCGTTGTCATAAGTTATTGTTAGAGCAATGTCCATTACCTCATTGCTATTATAATCACCACCTTGATAAGTAGCTTGTTTTACAAAACATCCTAAAAATTCAAAACTTTCTAAAGTAACTGGCTCATATCCACCATTACCGCCATCTAGAATTTCTACTCGCATTCTAAATTTATAATCTATAGCACTTTGAGCACCTGCTTGTTCAAAGAAATCAAACTGTTTCTGTAATTGCTCACCTATTTTACGACTGACTACTCCACTTGCGTCGTCTCGTAGTGTTAATTTAGCGTCAGCAAAACTGTGTTTGCCTAAGATTTTAACCTGACTGTTATATACAGGTAATACTACAGTTTCAAAAGTCACATCAGGTCTAGTAGCATTCATTACCTGTTTTGTTAGTTCTGTAGTAGGAGCGCCTGCAACACCAAAGCCGTCTAAAGTAACGCGAAAGCGATATTTTAATTTTGGCATCAATAGGCCCTGTGTAGGGCTTGCCTGTGCTCCTGCGATAGGAACTGTGAAATTTCTTAAACTTGCGATTGGCATTTAATGCTCCTTATTCTTAAATTATAATCCTGCTGCTATATCACCTTTGTTTTTAATTCTTAAAGGTATATAGATATACTCAACAGCCTTAACAGGTTCAACAGCAATATCCATGTAAAGCTCATTACGATCAATTCTAGCTGCGGTATTATTTGTTTCATCGCAGACTACAATAAAATCATAAAGTGCTCTTTGACCTACTAATTCTAACAGTAGACTTTCTGCTGCTGCTTTAATTTCTCTACGTGTCTGAGCATCATTTGGTTCAAATAAGAATGGTCTTGAAAGAACATCTAATTGTCTACGTAGATAAGCAACCAGTCTTGCAACATTGATTCTGTCTAGAGCACTCGCTGATGCTGCTCTTGTTCTTTGACCAAAATTAACTAAACCTACACCTGTTAAATTGCTTATAGGATTAATTTTCACGTCATCTAATGCATCTCTAAGACTTTGTGGTACTGTGGTTGTCTTAAATTCGCCTTCAGCGTCTATATAACCTATTGATGATACATTATCAATGGTGCCTCTACGTGTTCCAGCTGGTGCAAACCATAGATAACTCTTAGCGTCGCTATTAATCATAGTACGTAACATCATATGACTAGCAGGGACTACAATCTTATTGCCTGTGTTATCAGTAGTGTAACCACTTGGATAGAACATGGCCATGTATTCGTTGTATGTAACCGCACCATCTTCACCTGTTTCTACTGCCCCGTTGCTATTTAGGCCATAGGAAGTTAATCCTGTGCTAGTTGGCTGTAGTCTAAATGGTGTATCACCTACTACAAATGCTGTAGTTCCTCTATCTGTATTAAAATTAACCATGTTTGGAATTAATTCTGGATAGCTAGGAGATGCTATTAAATTGAAGTTCAATGTGTCTGTATCTCTAATAGCAACATTAGTATCTACCATGGTTTTAATAGCTTTGGTAATAATTTGTCTTTGACTCTTTCTACCAAACACACCACTTCCATCTGCTGCTGTTGGATACTGACTTACCCAGCGGTTAGCGGCATAATTTGTCATTGACTGATTTTGATAACGAGTGTTTAGTCCGTTATTTGCTAGAATATCTATATGTCCTACAATGTATTTTTTAACATTAAATCCGGATCTACGTGTGTTCCATAATTTTATATATTTAGGATATAGCGCAGGATTTGGAGCATCAGGATCTACATAATCACTGACACGTAGCGCACTCATTGTGCTGGCTGTCTCTGTTTCACCTGAAGTTGACCAACGAGCATCAGCAAATACCCATCCATCTGGGCTTGACTGGTCTGTGGTATCTTGTAGTACCCAATTGCTGCCAGACACGGTCGGATCATAAACATAGATATTCTTGCCATATTGTTCTAGATCACTGGTATCAATCCAAACATCGTTGGCTTCTAGCTGACTACCATCACTTTGTGTAGTAGGTTCAGTGGCTTGGATAATCGGACCATTAGGATCTGTGTTTGGATACACGTGAATATATGCTGCCCAAGCTGTGCCTGTATTAACCATTAGATCAACTTGATCAAAGGCATTACTATACCATAATGTACCATCTACTGGATCGGTTGTAGGAGCATTAGCACGAGCTTCATATACCAAAGGCTTCCAATTTGTTACTAAAAAGTCAGTAGTTGTTGAGCTTGTTCTTGTATAAAAATTAGCTGTACCTGATAATGTACTCATATCATAGGCTGTTAATCCTAATAGAGTTTGTACAGTTGAGCTCATCGCTGTAATTTTAATTACACCACCTTCTGAATGTGTAAGGGTTGTGACACCAGTGTTTGTATTGAATGATGCTGTGGTCTTGGTTAAACCTGAACCAACAGCACTTATAGCGGCTGGTAGTAAAGAACCTAACACAGTTGATACATTTGTAGCTGTTAAATTAATTGTTACAGCAGAAGCATAGGTTCCCTGACCTGAACGTGATTCAGCGATTTGAAAGGTATATGTCGTTCCGTTTGTGGCTGTGGTAGAAACTGCGCTAGAGCTCAATACAGTGTTACCTGTAGAATTACGTCTCCATAGTTTGAAATTAGCAACTTCATTGGCAATTTCATCATAGTTGCTGTCAATAAACACAGAACCTACAGCAATATTTTTACCACCACCTACTGAATCTAAACTATAGATAGCTGACACCATATCTGTGTAGATAGGTGCTGACACAGAACTCCATGTTTCTGTTGAGCCACTGTAATATTTCACACTCCAATTGGCGCCATTGCTAGGTGTTGTTGAAGTTACCCATATACTACCTGTAGCTGTACTTCCATTGTATACAGGATAATCATAATGAGCACCGATTTTCAAATTTTTACCGTTGTCAAAAGTGTTTACAACTGATGTCCAAACGTTACTGGTTGTCTTATAATATAATCTGTTGGCATTGTCATTTGTTACCACCATACAGTAATCACCGATAGATCCAACACTGATGGCAGGAGCAACTCCGGAAAAACTAGCAGCATCTGAACTGTCATCTAATACGATAGGGGTCTTTACAGTAAATTTCTGTGTAGATGCATTCCATTCTTTAATACCAAATAGACTAGAAGCTGTGTCTACCCAATATGTGCCAGAAATTGGATCGCCTACTGGTACACTTGAACTAGGAGCCAGTTCTGTTAGATTAACGTCTGCTCTTACAACATAAGAACGAGAGCTTACACCTAGAGAACTGTATGCTGCTTGTAGACCATATTCGTTTAATTCATTACCATGTAGGGGATTTCCACTGCTATCTGTATAAAATAATGGTGTACCAAAAGTATCTGTTAGATCTCTTTGGCTGCTAATTAACCATACTTTACCCGCATTGGCCTTGGTGGTGCCAGCGGCAGTTGTACCACTAGGATTGGTTTTATCCTGAGCGGTTACCACAAAAATCATAGGTGTGGTTCCTGTAGCGGCAGGTGTATAAAAACTTTCGTCAATTACTGTTACTGCTACACCTGGTGAATTTAATGTTGCCATTATTCAATCTCCTAAATGGATTACTTTGATATATTTATGACATTGATTAAAAAAAATCCAGGCTAAATACCCCTAAAAGGGCGCTGAAAAGGGCGTATGAATAGAAAACTCTGTAAAAAATGCCAACAGAGACCTGTGGCTATTAATTATCACAAAGAAGGTAAGACCTATTTTAGAACGCTATGTGATCATTGTTCTAAAAATAGGGCTAATGGTATTCCCCTATGGTATAGGGCGGGATATAGGAAAAAGACTATATGCGATAGGTGCGGGTTTAATAGCAAATATTCAGAACCCTTTAGGGTATATCATATTGACGGAAACCTTCAGAATTGTAGATTTCCTAATCTTAAAACAATTTGTGCTAATTGCGAATCGGTACTAGATAAGGAACATGTTAAATGGCGGAAGAGCAGTATTGCACCTGACCTATGACTAATTCTTCTAATTGTGAAAACATATCATCTATTGTAGAATCATTATCTATAGTATAATCAATATCTCCACCTACCCAACTGGTTTCACTGGCATGAATCTTAAGTTCTTCTAGTCTAGATTTACTTATTGCCCAAGTCATATTAGACGGGCCAGAATTAACGTTTACAGCATCCTGATACCATTCAGGATCGGATCCTCTTTTGATTCGAACAACCTTTCCACCTGCTTTATGAATGGCCATTATTTCATTAGGAAATCTCACATCACTGATAACAATGTTGTCAGTAGTTTTTCGCATGCGATTTTCTACACTGGCTATCCAAATATCATCGTGAAATCCGTGACGGCAAACTTCTGTACCCCAATATTGCATGATCCATCTAGGAGTTAGATTTGGAATATTAAGACGGTCTGCCCACCAGGTATCGACCCGTTCACGCCATTCTCGACTTTCTTTAGTGCGTCCTTCCATAAGTGTTCTATCCCAACTGAATATAACACTTATTGCGTCCTTTAGTGAACTAGCAAAACTATCTCTACGAAATCCATGGAAATTTACGAGATAATCAGCAGCAGTATCTTTTCCAGAGCCTATAAATCCTACAAACCCTATAATCATAATAATATCCTACAATATAAAATTATTTTAGCATATTATGAGTGAAAAACAAAGATTATGGAAATCTAATTGTACCAGAACCAGGAGCAATTCTATGAATTTTAAAACCAGGGCTAGATGTTGTGTCAGGGTTTTGACCAAACACGCTTAGGCCTGTAAATTGAACAGTGTTTGCTGAGCTCGGATATTTAATGATAACTGTTCCTGCGCTGCCTGCTCCACCCGCAGTTAGCCATGCAGGATTACTTGGGAATGGTGAGCTTGGTCCATCGCCTCCGCTACCCCCACCTCCTGTAGATACAGAGAATTGGGCATTGCCTCCATTTCCTATTCCAGGCCCGGCTCCTGTTCCTCCTTGAGCCAAGCCTGTACCACCTGTTCCTGCTCTATTAGAATATAAGGGAACAGCAAAAGTTCCACCACCTCCACCACCTCCACCTTCTATTGGGTTGCTAGCGGGTGCGTATATACTACTAACTGTTCTTCCACCCCCTCCATTACCTCCCCTTAATAGAGTAGATATATAAGGAGCAGGATTTACCCCGGATTGTCCGTTGCCTAATACGCCCGCACCTCCTCCTCCCATTCTATTAACAAAACTAGGTATTCCTCTTCCAAAGCCACCGAAAAGACCGAGTGGTGCCTGCCCTACGCCGCCTTTACTGAACACAGCAGGACTCATACCACCACCTCCACCGCCGGTGTAGGCAGGAGCACCATTACCATCTCTGCCCCATAAAGTGCTTCTACCAACTTGTCTTGCTGCACTGGCGGTGGGCCTATAAGTTGTGTATCCTGAACCGCCTCCGCCTCCACCGAAAAGTGCTAGGCCTGCTATTTGAGTATTTTGTCCGTTTTGCCCTATGGCTTGTGCACCACCTACGTCGCCGCCGGCTGGAATGCCTCCACCTTGACCACCAGAACCTACTGTTATATTATAGTTTGAACCTACTTGAGCACTAAAGCTACTTACATAGAATTCACCACCACCACCTCCACCTCCACATCCTGAACCACCTCCACCACCACCCCCTGCACCACCCAGCCACTGTACAGTAATGGCAGGAGTTTGGCTAGTGTCACTTACATTAACTTGAACAGCTTGTCCTAATAAAAAGAAACCTACTCCACCTCTCCATACCCTGATGATGATAGTTTCTAGGCCCTCAGTGGTTAGGTCGTTTACCAAGGTACGTGATACGCCTACAATATTTGGGTTAAAATAAAGAAAAGATCCATCATTATTGGCCTGTGTAAAATCAGCCGAAGTAGTTGTACCTATATTACTCCAATATAAAGTAGTGTTATCATCTATATTGGTACCTGTGACGTTAAAAGTAACCGTAGTACCTTCAGTTGGAGTAGTAGTACTGGGTGTAATAGATACTGATTGAGTTTTACTGCTATCCACAATAGTGAGCGTAGGACTGGTATACTTGACTGGACCTGTAACACTGTTTGTTCGTATACTGACTGTGTATGTTTCATTACCCTCAGTGGTAAAGTCTGCCAAATGGAAAATATTAACAGTACCTTGGTTACTATTGATAGTAAATGAGCCCGTCTCAGCAATAAAATCAGATGCATTTGTTGTAATATGATTTATAGTCCAATAAAGAGTAGTACCATTGGCTAGACCTGTAGTTGTCACTGTTCCTGCCATATTGGCATTTTCGTTAACGCTTAAATTAGCCCAATTTACACTGATACTTAGACTGGTATCGTTAATCGTAACAAGAGGTGATGTAGCTACGATAGGACCAACAGTGCTACCTGTTCTAACCTGCATGACAAATGTTTCTGATCCTTCAGTAGTTAAATCACCTACGATACTCACTAATTGGTTACTATAATTAGAATTTATTGTAAGGAATCTATCTAGTCCCCCAACGATATCATCTGCCACTATTGTGCCAGAAAACGTAACATATAACTGTGTTCCGTTGGCAACACCAGTAGTGTTTATTTCTAGCGTAAAATCAGTACCTTCATTTCTACTGTAATTTCCACCTTGAATACCTATGCTATATGTAGGAGACAGACTGCTATCTAATAGGGTTACTGTATCACTTATGGCCAGTGTTGGTCCACTGGTACTACCACTTCTCAGCGTTACATTGAAAACCTCGTTGCCCTCTGTGGTAAGATCTGCTACAGCACTTATAACAAATGTAGCTAAATTGCTATTAATTGTAACAGATCCACTTGTTACATTGACATCAACTCCATTTGTCCCGCTTATTGATCCTGCGGCTGTCCAATATAGAACTGTGCCGTTAGCAATACCTGTTGTAGCCACAGTAAAGGTCACTGATCCAGATTCATTGAAAGAAGTTACAGATGGAGTGATGTTGTAGCTAGGTGCTTGACTGGTATCACGAAGAATCACTGTCTTGCTGGCTACAATAGTACCAGATGTGCTACCTGTACGAAGGTTAAAGATTATAGTTTCAGCACCTTCAGTGGTGACGTCATTTATAGCCACTGTGGTGCCGTAACTGGCAGTCCCTGAGTTGATAACCAAACTACCACTTTGCGCAGGAGACCCTGTAAAATCACTAGAAGTCGATGTACCATCATTGGTCCAATATAGTGTGGTTCCGTTTGGTACATTTGTTGTTGTCACAGTAAAGGAAACATTTTCACCTTCATTAATAGAATCAACGGAACTGGTAACTGAATAAGTTGGATTTAGACTGGTGTCGTACAATAAAAATTGAGATTGAGCAACAATAGGTCCTAATTGACTGCCTGTTCTAATATAGACATATACAACTTCATCACCTTCTGTGGTAAAATCATTAGTAGCAGTCAGCGTAAAACTGGCAGTGTTACCAATTACCACTACAGATCCAGATCCTGTTGAAAAATCTTCTGGTCTACTTACGCTCCAATAAAGCGTCGTAGAATCAGGTACCAGTTCTGAAGTAATTGTTACAAGTAGAGAACTACCTTCGTTTATTGCTGTAGCTGAGTTAGTTACCCCAAATAAGGGAATCATATTTATTGATAAATTTGCGTCAAATTGGCCGCTGCCTAGATCTAATGATGGCATAATTTCCTCTGATTATCCAATGACAAATGTAAGTGGTGTGCCGCCGTCCTTATAATTGATCAGATCTTGTTCCAAAACTTCCATATCCGCCTTGCCTTCACCCTTTAGGGCAGTTCCATTTAGACTGGTTCCCCCTTGTGGACTGGCTATTTGTGCGAATTTTTCACGAGCTTCACCTAACATGATTTTACAAGTTGCTAGACTATAATCTCTCAACCATTGTTTGGCAAAATTATCCTGTAATAGATTAAAATCAGGACGGTAATTATAAACCCATAACAAAACTTCTTCTTCACTTCTAGGTCTTTGCATTAGGGTTAATTTTTTAGAAGTGCGATTGAATGTAAAATTAATTTCACTACCAAACATTTTACCTACCTGTTTTTGATAGCTGGCAAAAGCATAATAAGTGGCTAGACCGCCCATGTTGGTAGCAGCAAGTAGGTAGGTATTAGAATATGCTAGATTAAATGGTTCGAAAAGAGTACCACCCTGACCTCCACCTGATCTGGACCCTATGCTTCTACGAAATATTTGCCTTACATTTTCTATTTCACCAGGCAATGTATATTCATTTTGATCAACTATAACAGTTAAAAAGGCAAAACTTTCTTCGGTAGCGTTGCTGCTTCTTTGTCTAAATTTAGCCAAAGCTCTATCTATGGCAACATTATAGTCTTTAGGATCTAATTCAACATCTATCATAGAACCACCCAACATTGTTTGGCAGTAATCTATGACTTTTTGGCGCTCTTGGTCATTTTCATTCATACTGCTATTTACCATAAATATACGACTATGCCTAGACTTTCCCTGTACCGCCCAGAAAAGGGTAAGGATTTTCGTTTTCTAGACCGTGCGATTAATGAACAATTTCAAGTCGGCGGTACTGATATTTTCATACATAAGTATGTAGGACCTGTTGAACCTGACGCAGGCGAAAGTACACCAAGTCAACCTAATCAATCTAACGCCATACCAGAATTAGGTATACAAGATCTATTGTTTTTAGAAAATAGAGATAGAAAATATGACGAAGATGTCTATGTAGTAAGAGGCATTTATACTTTACAGGATGTTGATTTCAATCTCAGTCAATTTGGTCTGTTTCTACAAAACGATAATATAATGATCACTTTTCATCTTAGAAGCAGTTATGATGCTCTTGGAAGAAAAATCATGGCAGGTGATGTATTAGAATTACCACATCAAAAAGATGAGTACGCACTAGATGATAACCTAGTTGCGTTAAAAAGGTTTTATGTAGTCAGTGAAGTGACAAGACCTGCTAGCGGTTACAGTCAAACTTGGTATCCTCATTTAATTAGAGCCAAATGTCAACCATTGGTTGATCGCCAAGAATTCAGTCAGATACTGGATCAAGATGCCGGAGCAGACGATGGCACGAGTTTGAGAGATTTATTAAGTGAATATAATCGTAGTATCGAAATCAATGAGCAGGTTATTCTACAAGCAGAAGAAGATGTTCCAAAAAGTGGTTATGAAACTAGACAATTTTTTATCATACCAAAAAATACACGTAATCTTGTAGACACAGCAGATGTTAGCGACACCGATTTAGATGCCAGTTCAACCGTTATTAATGCTGCGGCCACTTTAGAAACACCTTCACAGAATTATTACATAGGATATCTTACAGGTGATGGAGTTCCGCCAGATGGTGCCCCTTATGGATTTGGTATTGTGTTCCCAAGTAGCCCTGTACAAGGTCAATTTTTTCTAAGAACCGACTATCTTCCTAATAGATTGTATAGATATAGCGGCACTGTTTGGACAAGATTTGAGGATAATGTTCGTATGACCGTCAGTACTTTAGGACCCACACAGACAAATGACAGTAATTTGGTAAGACAAAAACTCAAAGCCACTTTTGTCAATAATATAAACACTGCCACTGTAGCAGGCGAGATTGTTCAAGAACGTCAGGCACTAAGCAAAGCACTAAAACCAAGGGCAGATTTATAATATGGATTATTTTTATGACGGCCAAGTAAGACGATTTGTCAGCCAATTTATGAATGTTATGAGCAACTTTGCCTATAAAGATGGCAGAGGTAATATAGTACAAATTCCTGTACGATATGGAGACATGAGTAGACAGGTAGCACAAATTCTTAAGAAAAACAGTGAAAATACCATGCCTAGTGCGCCGTTTATTGCCTGCTACATAAAAGATATTCAATATGACAGGCCTAGGCTACAAGATCCCACATTTATCAGCAAGATTAATATCAGAGAACGTGATGTAAATGCTCAGGGAGATTATATAAACACGCAGGGATCAAATTATACAGTAGAACGTATAATGCCAAGTCCATATACTTTAACCATGAATGCAGATATATGGTCTACTAGTGTAGATCAAAAATTACAAATTTGGGAACAAATAGTTGTATTTTTTAACCCGAGTTTTGAAATACAGACCACCGACAACTACATCGATTGGACCAGTCTGAGTGTTTTACACCTAGACAGTCAGACATTTACATCAAGAACCATCCCGCAGGGTGTGGCAGAAGATATAGATATACTTACTCTAACTTTTAGTGCTCCAATTTGGATTACTCCACCTGCTAAGGTAAAGAAATTAGGGGTAGTAACTAAGATTATAAACAACATATTTGGCTCTGGAGCACAGGGCACAATTCAAACAAGTTATAATATTTCAGGCGCTAGCAATGTTTTCGATGGTATAAGTCCAGATACAGATATTATAGTTACACCTGGCAACTACAAATTGCTAGTATTGAATGGGTCTGCAAGGTTAATTTTAGACGGCACAGTAGGCGATCAAATAGATCTTACAGATCCTAGAAACAGTGTATCATGGCACGCATTGTTAAATCTATATCCTGGCAAATTTCGTGCGGGTATAAGCACTCTACGATTTAGTCAAGAAGGTGGTACTGAGATTATTGCCTATATAAGCCTAAATCCCACAGATGATTTTGCCATGGTATTGAATGTTGACACTGATACCATACCCACAAATACTATTTTATCGGGTAGAGGAACAATAGATGCTATAGTTAATCCATTGACCTACAATCCAAGTGGATTAACAGCAGGTACTAGATTCTTAATCCTAGAAGGCATCAACGATAACGCACAGTTTGGCTCTGTAGGTTATGATGGTCCAGTAGCATGGAAAAATTCTAATCTAACAGATTTTCGTGCAAGCGCCAATGATATAATAGAATGGAATGGTTCCTCATGGTCCTTAATATTTGACTCTAGTGCTTCTTCTAGTGTAATATATGTTACTAATTCTTTCACAGGCACGCAATATCAATATAACAATGGCGATTGGAGTAAGACCTTTGAAGGAGTATACGATAGCAAGTTATGGCGCCTAGTTCTCTAAATCAAATTATATGTAGTGGTGGTTTATTTTTATCTAAAGAAACTCAAAGATTTTTATTTTTACTGAGGACGCAGGGCAAAACGGCAGGTCAGTGGGGATTTGTAGGTGGCAAAAAAGAACCCAATGATAATACAGCCTACGACACTCTAAAGAGAGAAATCGAGGAAGAGATTGGAGATATTCCTGATATAATCAAAACTATTCCTCTAGAGTTATTTGTCAGTTACGACCAAAAATTTCAATATAATACCTATGTTTTGGTTATTGAAAACGAATTTATACCTAGACTAAATTTAGAACATGCTGGTTATGCTTGGTGTAATTATTCACAATGGCCTAGACCATTACATCAAGGTGTTAAGAACAGTTTCAATAATAAAATTATTAAGGCAAAGTTAGAACTTATATTAGAATTAATCTAACAAATCAGGACCAAACGCCCAGGTTCCTAAGTGCCTTAATTCGTGGCTCAATGCTGTATCAATTTTTACCGTGTATCCAGCCTTTGTAGCCTTTTGACAAAACAGCATATCTTCTCCAAGAAAGTCATTAGAGTCTGGACTCCAACCAAATTCAAACCAAGGTTTTTGTATCTTAGTTAAAATTTCAGTTTTCATAAGCATACAACCCATACCTACTCCTTGTACATCAACTAATTCATCCTCGATGTCAAAGGATAGTGGGTTTTGCCAATCTCCTATAACTTCATAGGCCACACCTTTTGCCGGTAGTTGGCGCCTTATGTAATTACATGCTACCAAAGGTTCATTATGTGACATTAATCTCATAGCAATGCTACTAGGGAAAGTAATATCACTGTCTAACCATAAAGTATATTCTGACCCTAAATTAAGTGCTTCAGTGGCTAGGTGTTCACGTTGCGTTAATAATATGGTACTGGCATCCATAAAAACATGCGTATCTATATTATTTTGAGTGTTTAATTTTACCATTTCAGCTAGACATAGAGCATGAGCACTATGTAAGGTATCTCGCACTGGAATACATACAGCTAGCTTACCTTTCTTATTACTCCATGTTGTAGTTCCAAAAACTGACTTTTTCATGCGCCCGCCACATCTTTGCTTAGAGTTTCACCCTTTATTACTAAACCATGTATGGCATTAATTAGATCCTGGGTGCGTTTAGCGCATAGTATAAAATCAGTAGGACTTAATTTACAAGCGGTATTCATGCTTTCAAAACTGAGCTTACCCATAGTTAACGTTTCTATGGCACAAGTTCTAGCTAGATTTTCTATAAATCTCATTTTAACATCTTCATCATTACTAGAATCTAAAATATCACAACATTCTCTAACATCTAAATCGTCTAACATAGACAATAGATATTCTAATTCTACAGTTTCAGTACAACTTTTAAATTCTATATGACTAAGATGTAGTATTCTATTGAGGAAATTTAATAATGTTTGAGGATTGGTTGTTCTATCCCAATATACTATATTATCTAATTCCCATTTTGTAGTTGTAGTTGCTGATTTTAATATTTTATCTATATCAGTTACTTTCATGCTTATCCTGGATAATTGTAAGGTGTGGATTTCCCGCCGAAGGTCAGTGAAAAACTAATCTGTGTTCCTGTAGTTTGTCCAATTCCATAGGTTGGTTTTGATCCTAACACCGCGCTAAGTTTAATATTTTGACCGCCACTTGGAGCATTACCTGTCGATCCTGGTGTAAGGTTAGTAAATGCCTGATTTACAGCACCGAACGATATTTGAGCACCTGTTGGCGGGATTAAATTTGCCATATAATTACCTAATGGCACCTCTATTTATAGACGCAGATAATCCTAAACAATTTTTTTGAGATAAAGTCATAATATAAACTGATATAATCAGTTATTTACCTACAAATCGTTTAGGCTTGAGCTTCTGACCAACGCAATAAAATAGCCAGTCTCACTTCAGCACTACCACTTTGGCCACCAGACACACGTACATTAATGGCCAATGTATCCGGTCCATCTGGATATACACCCGAACCGCCAAATGGACTGTTAGATAATTCCTTCAATTGAGTTAGGTCTAAGGTTGCGTCAGAGTTAGGGTTACAGGCAAAAGCAAAAACCTGTTCACCCGGTAAGGCATAAGTGCCGCTGCTAAATGAAGGGGAAGTTCCGATTTGTGCGAAACTAGGTTGTCCACCTACCGATTCGCCGTTTAAGGCAAAGTACGTAGCACCTGTTAGATTTTTCGGATTAAGAACACCTTCACAAATCACACTGTTTGGTTGGTTGGCTGATCTAGAAGTAGATATGGTAATACTTTGAAGTAACAAAGTACTTCTATTTAATAAATCTCTAGTGCCTAGGTTACCTATTTGTCCATTGCTCACACTAGGTGCTAATCTTAACACAAATTGTGTACTAGTACCATTGCTCAATACAATTTGTTGGTCTGTTCGTTGATAACTAAAAATGTAACCACGATCATTATCAAACATACCGTCACATAATAACGCACTACCCCAATGACTCAAAGTGGGACTGGCATAGTTTGAAATCAATAACACTCCGGTACCAACTGAATGAATGTCAGCTGTGCCTGCTGTAAATGACTGTGTGCCTCCATTAATCCATTGAGTTAGAGTAGCTGCTCGAGTACAGCCTGTTAACAATGTCAGTCCTGATTTTCCTGTATAATTTATCAATTCGTTATCTATATAAACAGTGCCTGTATTTGGATAAAATGTATTGTCTTGTAAAGTTATGGTATTTTGTATAGAAGTCATAGCTGCTGTGAGATAAGAGTTTACAGCAGGTTCATTTTCAATGCTATATCGTACAGGTAAATTACCGGTTCTCATATGAGCTTCATAGTTAATATTGTTATTTTTAATTCTATGTGCAAACAACCAATTACCGTCACTGCCTCTACACATAAAGTCAATAAAACCAGCACCGTACCATGTGTACTGAATACCAAGCATGTGCATACGATTGAAATTTAACACAAATCCAGATGGGCCAGTCCCGTCAAACCTATCAATATTAAATTCTTGTTGTCTTGCTCGTGTTTCTATCACAATACTAGCTTTAACCTGAACTGCGTTTGTAGAACCCCTGTAGTCAGGATTAACAAACATAGACGTGTCGCTGTTAACCGCAGTTACAACATGTGTCATTCCTCGTATAACTATCTTGTCTCCTGCTCTAACTTGTGATCTAAATTTAGTAGTCGCACCTGTTACTTGATTGCTGTTACTGTTTATTGTTACTAATCCTAATAACTGTTGTGTAGCTGCCCTTCTAACCACACAGATATTCATACCATCAAATTCCCAAAACATCCCGTTTTGATCATCAAAACACCCTGCCCTAATTGTTGCTCCGTGCCAGTTCTCTACTACCACTTTTTGAGTTTGCCCAAATGTAGGTCCTGATGGGTTTACTGCGGTCGGTGTAGTAACTGTAAAAGCATAATCATCTACGATACTGGCCACTGTATATAATTGATTATATTCAGGAGTAGCTGTAAATCCTTCAACTCGAATTTGACAACCTACCTGTAATCCGTGAACAATATTGTCTACAGTTATAGTCAATGTGCTGCCTGCAACTGATCCTGACTGTGTTAGATTTTCTATATCGTAATTAGGTTTGAATAGGGTGCCTGTGGACCATAACAATCCTTTACCAGATTGATATCTAAAATACTTTTTACTAATTCTAATGACATTAGCACCATAACTCGGCACACCGGTTGATAATATTACTCCGCCGTCAAACGGTCTATGAATAATTTGAGCTCCGCTGATACAATAGATAGCCACCGAGGTAGGTGATGAAGTTGCAACTGCTGTATAAGTAATTTGAATTGCGCTAGGGACTGATGTTACATAAAATGGGCCTGTGGCATTTTGCGGGTTAGTTCCTCCAGAGGCACTGGCAAAAATTGGACTTCCTGGAACTAGCCCGTGATTACTGTTAAATGTAACAGTCATTGTAGTTCCACCCCCCGAAATTGATGCAACATTCAAAGTTGCGCCAGTGTAAATGCCAGCACGTCTGATATTTGTAGCATCACTCAATAAAGACTGTCCGGCAGAACCAACTACTCCCCATGCTGTATATGTAATTGTGACATTGCTTGCAGAAGATACAAAAAATAAACCATCTGCTCGACTGAATCCTGTAATGTTATCATTTACTCCGGTAACACTAACAGCCTGTCCCGGTGATATGCCATGAGGGATATTAGTAACCAAAGAAATAGTACTCTTAGGGCTTTGTCCTTCTGTGATAATGCTGGTAATTGTCAAATCTACACCAGGAATTTCGTATATAGAATTATAACCCCTAACAAGACCATACGCTGCCCACTTAGTAGGCTGTAGCCCGTATTCAAAGTCAGCATCAATCATAGACTGGCCTTGACTTATTCTTATACGTTCAATTGCGTCTGTACCAAATCTAAATGGTCTAAACAGTGCTTCAGTTTCTTCTATTAAAATACTTAATCTGTCGTTGGCATTATGACTAGTTGTGTTTACACGTAGTGTAATAGTAGTATAACCAGATTCACGTTGAGTAATTTTAGGAAAATTAGTAGCTTGATCGCTAGCTGTATGAACTACAGTAGTGCTGGCATAAGCAACATCGGCAAAATTATAAAGAATTATGTTTCTTGTTACATTAGTTATTAATAATATTTGTTCTAATCGTATATTACCTGGAATAACGATAGTCCCCACACCAATAGCCCCCGGTGTAAAAACCCAACTTCGTTCTTGTCTTTTTCCCATAATTTTCCTCTAATTCTTTATTTACATACCAAACGCTACACTCATTGCTAATGCTAATGCTTTAACATCTACACCGCCTGCATAGACATTTCCGCCGGCATATAAGTCACCACCTATGCCTGCTCCGCCTGTAACAGTCAATGCCCCTGTATTTGTTCCTGTAGAAGCAGTTGCTCCAGAAACCACTACTGTAGTAGCACTGAATAATCCTACATTAGTTATATTACCTGTGCCTGCAGTACCTACTACTATTGATCCTGCTACTGTTAATGATCCTACATGAAAGTTATTGATTATAAACGGTGATACTCTTTGATCATTAAGGTAGCTGAGATAAAGGTACTTACCGGTAGGATCAATGCTGAAATATTGTCCTTGAAGCACAGTAGGTGTAGCACCTATTTGTTTCAGATCTCCTGAACCAGGATCAATATAATACTGAAAAAATCTACTATCAGTATAGTTATAGGCGTAAAGAATATTACCAGTTGGTTCTATCTTAATTTGATATAATCCATTAGCTGATCCTGCCGCTACACTGTTTATATAAGTAAGAGCGCCTGTAGTTTGATTTATTTCAAAGTAGCATATAGCACTGTTTGATCCACTGGCTACATAGATAAATCGGCCATTGGGATGTAGGGTAAGTGTGTAAGGTCCATTTATTCCTGTGTTTATTGAAGAAAGTGATGTAAGTTGTCCTGTAACTTGATTAATACTGTAAGTCATTACACTATTGGTAGATCTATTCAATACAAACAAAAATCGACCCGTGTTATCAGTACAAAGATCTACAGCAAGTCCACCTATTCCTAAGCCCGATTGAACGCTGGTCAAAGCTCCGCTAGTTTGATCTATACGCCATACAGAAACACTGTTACCAGTATAATTGGCAGAGAACAAGAATCTGCCTGTAGGATCAACCCAAACACTTTGAGGATTTGCACTGCCTGTGGCGTAACTGGTTATCGGCGTTAACACCCCAATAAGTTGGCTGACTGTATAGGCATAGATTAAATTGTTTTGGTAACCAGCAACATAGGCAAACTTACCTTTAGGATGAAAGGTTATATCATAACAGTTACCTAGTCCGTTTTGACTAAAAGTACTAGAAAGTAGACCTGTAGATGTGTTTATGGACATAACCTGGACGCCATTCCCACCATAAAATGCCACAGCTAAAAACATACCATTGGGATGAACCGTGGACTTTGTAGGTCCTGTAAATGCAGCAGAGAATGATGTTCCAGACGTTAATACTCCAGTTCCTCTAAATAAAACATTTCGTGGGCTACTAATTGGGAAGGGTGATTGTATGATTCTATCAGAAACAATATGTCCACCAGCATAGATTTCTCCACCTATGCCAACTCCTCCTGCTACTTGTAGAGCACCTGTGTTTGTGCTTGTAGCAGAGGTAAAATTAGTCATAGTAAATATACCACTGTAAGGACTGGTAGTTCCTCCTGAAGAAGTACTGACTGAAAAGCCATTTATAACAATACTGGTAGCGGTTATTGCACCACCTACAACAAGATTACCACCAATACCTACTCCACCTCTAACCTGAAGTGCGCCAGTCGTAGTTGAGGTAGAATTAGTTAGCCCAGATACTACAAGATTAGTTGTGGTAACACCAGCCAATCCTGTAAGTACTCCTCCACTACCTGTGCCTATGCTGACTGTGCCACCTACATAAAGATCTCGGTTGATACCAACCCCACCTGCTACCTGTAATACTCCAGTGTTAGTGCTTGTGCTATTAGCTGATCCTGATATGATAACAGTGGTAGCAGTTAATATATTAATGCCATCAATACTGCCCCCTGTACCAGATCCTACAACTACACTACCACCTACATATATGTTACCTCCAACACCTGCTCCACCTCTTACCTGAAGTGCGCCTGTAAGTGTAGATGTCGCCTGCGTGGTATTTGTAACTGTGGTTTGACCTGCTACTATAAGATTCTGATTTATTCCTACTCCACCTGTTACTTGAAGTGCGCCTGTATTTGTACTTGTTGCCTGAGTTGTATTGGTGATAGTGAAAATACCACTATAGGGGCTTATTACACCGCTACCCCCTCCACTAGAAGCAAAGTAAGGGCCATAACTAATTTCTCCAGTTGAACTGTTATAATACATTATAACTGTTGTAGTGCTTTGAGTTAGACCTCCTACATATAATTTTCCACCAATACCGGCTCCACCTACAACCTGTAATGCCCCTGAATTAGTAGAGGTAGCCGCAGTTGCTCCTGTAAGAGTCAAAGTATTATTATAACTAGGAGCACTTGTTCCGTTACTAACTAAAATATTTCCAGCAGTACCTGGCCCGTAAAAAGAAGTTAAACCTGCTGCCGTTTGATAAGGAACTTGACCAGGTGTGCCTCCTGCAAGATTGGTCGCAGTAGTGATTGTTCCTGTGGCAATACCCCGTATATTAAGATTACCGCCTACAAATAGATTACCTCCTACTCCAACACCCCCAATAATCTGTAAAGCACCTGTATTTGTTGATGTAGCTGCGGTCGTTCCATCTACGAATACATTAGTTGCTGTTAGATATGTTACACCAGTTATACTTCCACCTGCAGCACCACCTACAGACAGAGTTCTACCAATATAAACGTCCTGGCCAAATCCAGCACCTCCGGTTACAATTAGAGCCCCTGTTGTTGTAGATGTAGCTGAGGTTGTATTTGTTATAGATATTGCGTTATTAGTAGATGATCCTCGATTTGTAACACTTTGTAAGGTTGATGTTCCCCATATAGATACGGCTCCAGTGGAAGTGCTGACCTGAGTGTCTGTGCCGGCAGTTACAGAGCTAACACCTGAAGTAACAAATGAATTCACTGTAGCAGTGGTTAAAATCTGTGCGCCTGAAATAAAGCTAGTATTTGCTATGTATACTGCTCCACCAATACCTACACCACCTACTACCTGAAATGCTCCAGAATTTGTAGATGTCGCTGCTGTAGTTCCTGCCAATGTCAAAGTGTTTTGATATTGGGGGGCACTAGCTCCTGTGCTAACTAAAATTTGTCCTGCGGTTCCAGGTCCTACAAATAATGTAGTATTTGGGGCGCTTTGGTAAGGAATCTGTCCTATAGTACCGCCAAAAATATTAGAACTATATCCAACCAATAGACTACTGGTGTTTCTATATACAGGAATGTTAGCACCTTGACTTAACAGAATTTGACCTGCTGTTCCTGGTCCAACAAATCCTGTAACATCTGGTGCTGTTTGATATAAAAGCTGCCCTGCGGTGCCTAATAAAATATTTGAACTGTAACCTACTACAAGACTTCCTGTGTTATAATAAACAGGAGCACCTGTACCAGCACTTAATAGTAATTGTCCTGCTGCCCCTGGACCAACAAATGCTGTTACACCTGGGCTACTTTGATAGACCAGTTGTCCTGCTGTGCCGTTAGCAACATTTGTAGCAGTGGTAATAGTTCCTGTCGCAACACCACGTATATTTACATTGCCACCGACGAATAAATTTCCGCCTACGCCGACACCACCGACTACCTGAAGTGCTCCTGAATTTGTAGATGATGCAGTAGTTGTATTTGTAATAGATACTGCGTTATTAGTAGACGATCCTCTATTAGTAACACTTTGTAAGGTCGATGTTCCCCATATAGATACGGCTCCTGTACTAGCCGATACTTGAGTATCTGTACCAGCAGTAATGCTGCTAACACCAACTGTACCAAGCGTAGAAGTTGTTACAATCTGTGAACCAGCTATAAAACTGGTAGCTCCTATATATACAGCACCTCCAATTCCAACCCCGCCTGATACTCGTAGCGCACCAGTAGATGTTGAGCTAGCTGAAGAAGTATTAGTTGTCTGTATTATATCATCAGTTGTGACAAGAGTGGTAGTAACAGTGGTATATTCTATAGTCAATTGTTGCGCAACAATTGTACCACCTACATACAAATTGCCGCCAATACCAGCGCCTCCTGCTACCTGTAGTGCTCCGGAATTAGTAGCATTTGAGTTTGTAGTAGAATCAATGTTTAAAGCATTAGTTCTAAAATTACCAGATGCGTCTCTAAAAACAATAGTGCTTACTACATTAGAGCTCGTAGCATTAGAACTCACGGTAAAGTTCGAACCTTCTGTATTAGCACTGCCGCTGATACCAAATCCACTTGTTGCTGCCTGTGCTACATATATACCTGTCGTATCAGTTCCTAATGCTACACTATCGTTTGCAATTGTAGCAGTTAGAGTAAAATTAGAACTGCCATCAAATGACGCACTACCAGATAAATCTCCGGCCAAAGTCAATGTTCGTGAGCTAGTCCATTTTGTTGAACTATCTGCTGTGCCTGTTAAATTTCCTGTTACATTGCCTGTTAAACTAGCAGTGATAGTTCCAGCAGAAAAATTTCCAGAAGCATCCCTATAAACTAACGAACTTACAGTATTAGAACTTGTAGCATTAGATGTTATTGTAAATGTTGATCCTTCTGTATTAGCACTACCACTAATACCAAACCCAGCAGTACTACCTTGAGCAACATATATACCTGTAGTGTCAGTGCCTAACGCAACTGAATCTGTAACCACTGTGGCTGTAAGAGTAATATTCGAACTGCCGTCAAAAGAAGCACTTCCAGATAGGTCACCGGATAAGGTTAATGTCCTAGATGTAGTCCATTTGTCGGCACTATCAGCATACCCAACTTTAAAACTAGCAGTATTAACAAAACTAGGGCCGCTTGTTCCTCCACTGATTAGAATTTGCCCTGCTGTTCCTGGCCCGGCAAAACCAGTGTTTCCTGGACTACTTTGATATGGTAATTGACCTGCTGTCCCGCCTTGAATATTTGTAGCAGTAGAAATAGTACCAGTAATTACCGCATTGATACCACCTGCTACGTTTAGTTGGCCTCTAATCCATACGTCACCGCCAATACCAACTCCACCTGCTACTTGTAAGGCACCTGTAGCTGTTGATGTCGCTAAGGTGGTATTAGTAACGGAAAAAATACCCGCTGTGTTTTGATTACCACCTACAATTAGATTACCTGCTAGGCCTAGGCCTCCTACTACTTGAACAGCGCCTGTGGTTGTTGAAATACTCTGTGAAGTTGATTGGATGGTTAGTGTAGATACAACTACCAGTCCATTTTTGACCTTAAAATCTTTATCCAATGCCATCAGTTTCCCTTTCCACCTACAGGCTTATAACTCGATATTTAACCAGTTAATGATGCTATAGACTGGTTTCTCCCTAAGAGGTTATCGTGGTTCGATTTAACTTGACCACAAGACTACTTACACCTGCGGCAGCAGTGAATAATAATCTAGCATTACCACTTGAAATATCTGCGTCAAAGGTTCCTAGTTCAGCATTGTTAAAAATTATTGAGTATTCAGTTTTATAAATCTGTGTGTTATCATGGAACAATAATAATTCTTGTGCGTGGAACTTGGCACCATCAACAATTTGAATTGTATATTTGGCTGTTCTATACGTAGAAGTGCTAAAAGTATCTAAAACTTGTTGAACAGTATTAATGATAGCAGGACTTGTATAGGTAGCATAAGCTGAATTGTTTGTAACATAGCCCATGACTACAGCACTGCTTGAAGTTGTACCAAATGCGGCAGTACCAGTGATATTCAGGTTACCACCTATGCCTGCGCCACCTGACACAACCAGTGCGCCTGTAGAGGGAGAGGTTGAAGCTGAGGTTGAGGCAAAACTACCGCTACCACCAAAATAAGCAGATCCTCCTACACCTAAACCTCCTACAACTTGTAAAGCACCTGTATTTGTAGCACTGGCCACTGTTGTGGCAGTAAATCTAGCACCCGGTGCTAGCAGTAAACTGGAACCATCGCTGCCTAATGGCACACCGCCAATATCTATTGTACTGCTGGTTACGAATAATGTTCCAAATCTTTGACTAGCACTACCTAGGTTAACATTTGAGCTAGTCGGTAATATGCTAGCATTGTATGTCGCTGTAGATCCAACATATATTCTACCTCCAATGCCTACACCACCGGTTATCTGAAGATCTCCAGAACTAGCATCTCCATTATTAGCTACACCCCCGACAAGTCGTATACCACCAGTCTTAAATATACCATAACTTGTACCGGTAAATACACCTCCACTTTCAGTTCCATTATCATACCATTCTAGGTAACTGGTGTCATTGGCTAATCCTAAAAACGCATCCTTATCTTGTCCTGATTTGTAGTAGTGAAATATGTGTCCAATATCTTTGCCATCATCTAAAGTCCATGTATGATTACTACCTGTAGATCCGGGTGGTACATGAATATTAATTAGGTTGTCACTGAAAACCGTATTAGTACTGTAGGCATATGTAGCTGTTCCGGCAAATACCACAGCACCTTCAAAGGTAGCTTGATCTTTCACTACCAATGTTCGATTTATATAAACACCACCTTTGACAAAAAGAGCATTTGTGGCGCCTGTAGCAGTGCTTGCCCCTGAACTTTCTAAGGTTACGTTTCCTACAATACCTGCTAAACCACCGACATATAAATCTTTAACAATACCTATGCCACCTCTAACCTGTAGAGCACCTGTATAACTGTTTGTAGCATTTGTTGTACCACCAATAGTTAGAGTATTGCTGTATATTGGGCCAGTTGTGCCTCTGCTGACCAGGATTTCACCTTCACTGCCGGGTCCAGTAAAGGTTGTTATTCCAGGACTACTTTGATAAGGTACTTGACCTGCTGTACCACCTAATAAGTTACTAGAAGTTGTAGCATTACCTGCGCTTAGACCTGCTGTGCTTACCCATGTTGCCGTGTTACCTGCTGTAACACTGAGAATATATCCGTTTAGGCCTAACGGAATATAAGCAGTTGTACCGCTTGCGCTTTGAATAGGAATACTGCCTGCTGCGCCACCTGTTAGGTTATTAGCACTTGTAGCCGTACCAGTTAATGACCCAGTTATGGATCCACCTACATATAGGGCTCCACCTATACCTACACCTCCTACTACCTGTAGAGCACCTGAATTTGTAGATGTTGCGGAAGTTGTACCTGCTAATGTTAGAGTGTTTTGAAATACAGGACCTGAACTGTTCCTGCTGACTAGAATTTCGCCTGTGGTTCCTGGACCTGTAAATGCTGTTACGCCTATAGCACTTTGATATGGAAGTTGTCCCGCCGTTCCTAAAGCAATATTTGTGGCAGTAATGGCATTAGTACTAGTACCTACTACACTAGCTGCAGTTAAACTTCCTCCTACATATAATGCCCCCCAAATACCGACACCACCTTGAACTACCAATGCACCGCTATTGGTGTTTGAAGCAACTGTAGAACCTGTCAGTGTTAATGTGTTCTTAAATGCAGGTGCTGCTGTTCCATTACTTACGAAAACATTACCTGCACTGGCTGCTCCGCCTACAAAGGCTGTTACACCAACCGCAGACTGATATGGAACTTGACCAGCTGTACCGTTAGCTAGATTTGTTGCAGAATTAATATTCCCTGTTACAGTACCACTGATTGTACCACTAGCAGTTATATCTCTTACAAATAAATCAACAAAGGTAGAAGTTTGAGTAGCTGTAACTATGGTTGCTTTAAGTGTTTGAACGGTAGTAGTTGTACCATAAACAACTAATTCACTGTAAATGGTAGCTGAGGTGCCGACAACAAGGTTACCAGCAGCCGCTAGACCACCTCCAGATTGAATGATATTACTGCCACCTGTAGAACTAGTTGCGACACCTGTCCCTTCAGTTACAATACCATTCTTAGTTACAAAATCCCTACTCTGCGAAAATATAGGCATGCTCCACTTCCTTTATTTTGCCATCGCTGTTCTCATCACCTTTACAGTTTTTGGCACAGTATCTGTTGCTATAAAAAATAATCTAACCATTGTTTCTGATCCTACCACCGTAGTCATAGCATCAAAATTACCTAGATCTGTATCTGTAACAACAGAACCATATTCAGTTAAAATTACGCTCCCTGTGTTACTAACCAATGTTAGTAACTCCGTTACTTGACATCTTTGAGAACTTGATGTGCCTTCATCTATTTGTACTAGATATTTGGCAGATCTAAACTCTCCAAACGAAAATTCATCTATAACCGTCGGTACTACACTATTTACCGTTTGAACTGTAGAATCAAAAACGGTGTCTTGTATCTTTACACTTTCTGAATTCAATCTTCCGCCTATACCTACCCCGCCGATTACTGTTAGAGCACCTGTGGTAGTATTTGTACTAGAAGTAGCATTTGTAATATTAATTCTATATGTTGTGGTAAAACCTCTACCGGTAACAGATTGAAGTGTAGAAATATCGTTAAATTCTAAAACACCGCCACCGACATCAACGATGTCAATATCAATTCCATCTGCTACTGAGTTATTAAAACTAGCAGTAGTTAGTACAGGAGATCCACCGGCAAATATAGTTCCGCCCATGAATAAATCACCGCTTATGCCCACTCCGCCATTAACAACCAATGCTCCCGAATTTGTGCTAGTAGTAGCAATACCCCCTAAAACAAATAATCTTTGAAATGTACCGGTTTGAGCAATAATAGCGCCTACTCCGCCACCTGTACCTGTACTTAACCCAATTAAACTTCCACCTAATATCAAATCTTGGGCAATAGCAGCGCCGCCATAAACAGTAAGTCCTCCACCTGTTGTAAGACTTACAGCGTTTGTAGTCGTTGTTAAAACTAAGTTTGTACCTGTAATGATAGAAAAATTTCCTGGTACTGGACCGATTATCCAAGCTTGACCATTCCATATGTAAGTTCTATTTCCTACTGTATATGTTTGTCCGGGCGTAGGATTGGGAGGAAAATTTAATATTGCCATGTTACTGTCTCATTATAGTTGTACAATTTGTAACCATATGGTGCTTGTACCATCTTGTATATACTGAAAATAACCAAAAATACTAGTATTAATCCAAATATCTCCTAATCTAGGATTAGCCGGTGCTGTTCCAGTAGTAATTGTAGTTATTGGGGTGTATAGTTCGTAATTTTCGTCAGGTACTCCGCTACCATAGCTGTATACTTTACCCTTAATACCAGCTCCACCAATTACAACTAAAGCGCCTGTGTCAGTTCCTGTTGAATCAGTGCCTAATCCTAATCTAGTATCTGAATTTATATCTGTATTTCCTACTCCATCATAGTAAAACACACTACCGATATTGATCTGATTATCTCTATTATCGATCAAATTATCACCGCCTAATGCTATAGTACCATTTACATTGACTAAGTTAGCGCCTACATTATGTCCGATAAAGGTATTGTTACTACCTGTTATCATTGATGTTACTAGGTTATTACCAAAAAAGAAATTGTTTGCCCCATTTTCTAAAACTGGCGCTGAATTAACACCTAACGCTAGGTTATTATCATTATAAACATATCTATAAACTGTACCACTACTACTGTAAGCAGTGTATCCGGTTGAATCTTCTGGTTGATCTAAAATACTATTTTGGTATAAGGCAATAGTTGTGCTATTGATATTATCTACATAGAAATGTCTAAAATTAAGTTGAGTAGTTCCTACCACGCCATCTATGTAAATGTCAGTTCCAGTATTAATAAAGGTATTAACACTAACTTTTACAGGACTTACAACGGTTCCGCCACTTATATAATTTGTTAACGATACTATACTTCCATTGAAGGTTGTTGTAGATCCGTTACTAGGAATTGTTAATGCTCTGTTATTATATAAACTAAAAGTATTGGCATTGATATAGCTTATCCAATAAGATGTTCCATTGATTACACTAGGGGCTCCTGTAGCAGTAGCTAAACCTATGACTCCATTGAGAACCACTTTAGTACCAGAGCTTAGGCCATGGGCAGCGGCTGTAATTTGAATTGGTGTTGTATTAGTTATATTTGTAACACTTGTACTTGGAACAATTGTAACATTTGAAATTGTAGAAATGAAAGGGTAATTATTCGTACCCATTCTAGCCAGTGCTGTATCACCTATAGCTATCGTATTACTAATATTAGTCCCTGAACTAAGTGCTTTTCTACCGATTGCTATATTTTTATTAGCAGTAAGTAAACCAGTTAACACATCGTATCCGATAGCAATACTGTTTTGGCCGTTTTCTAAAACAGATGTGTTTGTATTAGCTATTCCTCTTAGAACAATATTATTAACACCTTGATATCCTTGACCTACAGTAACACCATTCACTTGAATATCTTGGGCCACGGTCATATTGCCGCCTACACCTATACCACCTTGTACTACAAGAAGCCCAGTAGCAGTAGTTGTTGATAGATAAGCAGTACCTGAAGCCAATATTCTAATTGTACCTTCTGGTAATGCGCTATATAGCGAAGCAGTAGAAAATTCTACAAACCCAAGGCTAGATCTATATGTTGATATTAAGGTACCATCTGTAGCAATCGTGAAACCAGTAAGTGTAGTTAGAGTTGCAGGCAGTTGAGGCTGAGCTCTGGCTAGGTCAAGGAACTGCCCGCTTCCTCCTGATCTTAGTACTGATCCGCTTAATAAACTTGGCATATATTTCTCAATTAATTGTTAGCAGTTTCTAAAATACTCAGCACCAACTGAACGGTGCCACTGGATAATGAATATGCTCTTAGACTATCTAAACTTTCTAAAACTAATTTTCCACTTAACACTGTACCAGCATCACCTGCAGGTATACTAAAATCTTTAACCAAATAACTATCAACATTAGCTGCCTGCGCACCATTACCTTGGGCATCTGCTAATACAGGCCTATTTCTGTGATGAACAAAACTAACATATTGAGTATTATTAGTTAGGTTAGAGCATTGCGCCATTAGTATAATACTAGTAACACCAATTGGTGCTGTATAAACTGTACTTGTTGATCCTCCTATTGTTGGACTAAAATAGGTACTAGATGTTGTTAGTACAGTAGTTTTTGTTTTAAATGAATTTAATGGTATAAGAGCCATATTTTTTCCTTTTAACCGCCCGCCTCAATAGCCAATATAAACGGTGTTAGATTGGCGAACAAAGATCTTGTAAATGTTCTACCGCTAAGAACACCAGTAGCCTGACTGATAACTAGCCCTGGGCCAATTCTAAAATCACCATTTTGATCAGTTGATGTAAAGAATACCTTACCAGCATTTAATTGAACTACTTCTCTACTTTGCTGCGGATCAGCTACACCACGTTGAGGTAATGCTCCGTAATCAATACCAGCTCCTACATATTCAAATACATAACCACTGGCACTCATGTAACTTCTTTGATAGAAATTTACAGTTGCTCCGTCTGGGAATAAGTCAGTTCTAGTAACACCTTCACCTAAACTCACTATATGGTAAGTACCAGTACGTCTCCAATAACTTAGACCAGACATGACCATGTTATAATTACCACCAGATTCAATATCATATATTAATCGTTGAAGTATTATCTTGGCATCTCTTTGGCATTTTACGCTGATTTGCTCTCTTACGGATGTAGAGTAACTAGAAAATCCGCTTCCACCTGGACCATAATTATAGTAAGCAACGAATGCAGCGACCTCATCTGCAAGAAATTCTATGTTGTTTTCAATAAGACTAACTGCCGCTCCTGCTCCTTGTACTGCTGGTCCTGTAGTATTTCTATTGTTTTGTCTAACAACGTTCTCGGCACTTGTAAGATTAGGAGCAGCAATGATATTGATCATATCATTGAATCTTAAATTAATAAATGTTATGGCCTGTGAACCATCCTGTAACAATAAATTACTATATTGTGTTGTAGTATTTGTTCCAGTTTGATAAATCTTAACTGTTCCTGCGCTACTTGCTGGTATTATGCTGTTGCTGACAATTAAATTTGTAATGGTATTTAAATGACGCATAGCCTGTATATGAGCAGGTAATTGACCCACACTTAGACCTAAACTTGCTGTGCTAAGGATATTTTCTCCATCGGGAATAACTTGATTAATTGTATTATATTGTGGATTACTTCCTATTTCACTACTTAACACAGTGTAGTAGGCATTACCGCAGAAATATAAATCAAAATAGTTAGCATTGTAACTGTTCGTTGTATTTGTAGGATCAGATCCTCCCGCTTGTACAGGTTTATTCAATGTTATAGAATTAAATCCTAGAGCAGTAACAACTGTACCTGAAGCAATATATTGTATATAATTACCATTAACATCTAGATTGGTACTTGTTGAACGACCAAATTGATCTCTAGCATAAACAGCATTTCCTACAAATATACCATCTGTACTAATACCTGTAAGGGTAATTGTACTGGTTGTTAAAGTCCCAGTGGTAGGATTAGCATTTAAGAAACCTGGGAATCCTTGTTCATTTAATTGTGCTGTTAATTGTCCGGTAAAATCTCTTACAGTTTCTGGAGGTTCAACTTCCATGACTAAAGAAATATGTGGTCTATCTGCTGTATCAGGTAAAAATACCATTACCTGTGCATTATTTGGCCAGAACCCGCTAGGATAATATTGGTTCAATCCTTCACTACCTACAAGTCCTACTGGGCTTTCTGGATATGCCTTGTAAGGAGGATTGTAAATGTGTCCTGTAAACTTACGACGACCAAAACCATTTGCCTGTAAACAAATATTTCCAAAGTTAGCATTGCTGTTAACAATACTGGCTATGCCGCCGCTTTCTACTTCTACACCTATACTAGAAAAGATTGTGAATACACTAACCAACTGAGCGTAGCCATCGTTTTTAATATGAACACCTCTACCACCTTGAGTTAATTGAGTGTAAGCATCAAATACAAAAGATTGAATAGGTGAATTATCAGCAATTACCGCACCATCAATTAAAGCCCCACCCATTCCTCCAAATTGATCGATCTTTCTAAGAGCCCAAGTACTAGTATTGCCTGTTCTTTCAAAACTTAGTTCATCAACTTGATAATCACGTAATGGATATATTTCTGTGTCACCAAAGTATAATGTAGCATTTGTTCCAAAGCCAATAGTCGGTATATCTAAGCCAATTCTAAAATTAGTTCCTGTTTGAACAACAGATACTACTTTAGGTGTAACATTTACATCAGCACCATTAATACCAACTAGACTGAATAGCCCTCCTCCCTTGAATACAGGCGGCGCATATGCTGGACCGTTTTCAATAATACGATTTATTATACCAAAGTTTCTTGTGATACCTTCTTGAGGACCGTACTCATAACCATAATCAAAGAAGGTGTTAATTATCTGTGGGATTATAGTACCTGTAGTAACTGTAACTGTTTGATTAGCTGCAACCAGTAGAGCAACATCTCTTGCTCGGTTTAAAGCCAATGTGGTTGTAGTTTCTTGGCCGCCTACTGAGTTGTATCCGTTACTCCAATAACTTAGGCCTGCTTCCACACTCTTACTATTTCCGCCTAATAATATGTCTTGTGTTACAGCATCTAAGATTAAACCAACATCTCTAAAACACTTGGCCTCATTGTAATTAAACTTTCCTGAATTAAATGTTTGATCAATATAGGCAATAGTTTCTTCTATTAAGAAGCTCTTGTTTGCATACAACAAATCGTAGGCAGCAATTACTGTAGCAGTAGAACTAGCTGTCATAGCTATAGCACTCGGACTAGCTGCTACTCCAGGACCATTGGTTATAATACTGGTAATAGTGTTAACACTTATTGTTATAGCTGTTGCTTCGCTGGTCGTTCCTGTCGAAGTAGTGAAAACTTGCACAACCTCAGTTTGTCTAGCTGTAACAGTTTGATTTCTAACCACCTGCCCTGCTATCGAGGCTAGATAATTAAATGCTGCTACTGTTTGTGTTGTTTCATTATAGATATTTGTACTAGTTGTACTAAATCCATAATAATACAGGCCATTTTGAACACTTTGTCTATTACCGCCGTGTAGCAAGTCAAATGCCACTGCATCTATCATATAGCCTACATCACGGCCACATTTTATAGCATCGTAGACAAAGCCAAAATTAGTAGCTGTTACAAAGGCATTAATTTCACTGGCAAGGTAATTTTTATGTAAGAGTAAATTATTATAAGCGTTGATAGTACTGACAATATTACTAGCAGTTGCGTTAGAAATTATTCTATCAGTCCATCCTGTTTTATTGCCGCTAACAATATCTATGATTTCGTTAAATCTTGCTGAAATAATAGCTGCTTCATTTAAAGTAGCTGCTTGATAGGTTGTTGTATTCTGGGCAACTACAGTTTGATATCTAGCAATAAGATCATCGTTTGGAGTAATGTTTTGAATAATTTTAACAGCAGTGGCTTTTAGATATTTAATTGCTTCTACAGTAGGGTTCAATTGGTCAGCAATATCACCTACATAAAAGTCTTGTCCCCAATATTGTAATCCTGCAAATGTACTTTGACTATGACTATTTGTATAATATAGCAAGTCTTGCGCAAATGAATCAATGATTAGTCCTGTGTCTCTACGACACTTAATTTCGCTATACGGAAAATATCCAGGATTAGTAGCTGGTATAATGACATGATTGATATAATTAACAGTTTCTTGCTGTATAAACTTCCTGTTTGCCTGAATCAAAATTTCAGCACTGACAAATGCACTATCTGGTCCTGGACTGGTGTAGATAACAGGAGCAGCATCAGGACCATTATCGATAATTGTAGTAATAATATTTTTGAGATTTTCAATCGAATCAAATGCTATACCGCCGCCTATTAACGCAGTGTTAATTACTTGAGCATAGGTTCCTGTTCCGGATAATAGATCAGTACACGGGTCATTAATTATAATCTTTTGAGCTAGGCTGGCCAAATAATCGATGGCGCTAATTGTCTGTGTTTCTTGTCCAGATATTTTACTAATCACACCATCAAAATAGGCTAGACCACTTTCTACTGCTTTTTGATTACCGCCAAATGTAGCATCGTATGCTATATTCTCAACTAATATACCAACATCTCGTCTACACTTTTCTCTATTATAATCAAAGAAATTAGATGTAGAATTTATGTAGGCAATTGTTTCTGCTACAATAAATTGTTTATTTGCTAACAATAAATTATAGGCATTTTGTACAGCAGTAGATGAGTTGCTGGTTAAAAGAATAGGAACTCTTTTTCCTACAGCATAATAATCTTCTGGACCGTCTCTTATAATTCCTGTAATAATATCAATTTTATCTGCCAATGCGTCAGCTTCATAAATTGTTGCACTGTTAAATCCAGCTACAGACTGAGTAATTGTATTTTGATATTTGGTAACAACTACATTACCTTTTACAACATTTTGTACAAGCCCTTTCATAAATCTATATGCTGCTTGTACTTGTGGAACTTCAGCAACTACTTCACTAGTACCTGTTGTGTATTGAAAATAGTAAACTCCTGACTTAATACTTTGTTTATTGCCACCATGAAGTAAATCAAATACCACACTGTCTAAGATAAAACCAATGTCTCTGCGGCAAGTACTAGTATTAAACGTAAATGTAGGAGCGGTACTTTGTATATAGGCTATAGTTTGATTTGTTAGGGTTGTTTTATTAGAAATAATAGCATTAGCAGCAGCGAGATATGAGCTGGCTGTAGTACCTGTGTAGTTTGATTGTATCTTATTTGTAATCCACTCGCTAAACGTGCCATTTTGTAATTCAATAGTATATGTAGTTCCACTATTTAGAACATCTAATATATCATTGAATCTATTAAAAACTATACCCTTCTCAGTGCTTGTAGCAACTGTAGCAGAAGTTATATTTCTAAGATAAGCTATGGCATTAGTTGTAGTTGTAATTTGGTTGCCTATAGCATCTACAAAACCATCCTGTCTCCAATATTGTAATCCTGCAAATATGCTGTCACTATCAGAATTCTGTAATAGGTCTATGGCAATGCTTTCAACTATTAATCCAGTATCTCTAGCACACTTAATAGCATCGTAAGAAAAGTTACCACTGTTAAATGTTTGATCTACAAAAGTTACTACCTGTTCTTGGATAAATCCTTTATTGGCCAATAAGAGTGTTCTAGCGTCATAGAATCCCGGATTCTGATTACCTGCATTGATTGTCATTCCTAATTCAATTGTGCCAGTACTTACAGACACTACAATTTGTGTAGTATTAGCAGCCCAAGTGCCTGTTCCAACCGCTACAGGAACCTGAATAGTCTGATTTGGAATAAACATTGTTCCATCTTTAAGCCATGGTCCACTTTGATTAGTACAATTTTGGATGTAGGGACTTTGATTTAGTGTTATTCTGTCATCGCCGCTTAATGGAGGAAACGCAGTACAATAGGCACCACGATTAAAGCCTTGTTCATATGGTCCTTCTAGTAATCCGCTACGACCATTTAAGAATGTCATGTAATTTAAATAACATCCACTATTGACATGAAAAAGATCCTGCGTCTTATTGATTGGTTCAATAAAAGTTGTTCTAATATCACTACCACGAATGCTTGTATAGCGTTTCATAGGTAGGGGATTGTCTTCTAGGTAGTGCCCTGCGCTGACTAAGATCTGTGTACCTTCCTGATAATAAGGACTTCTAAGAGCTCCACCAATTGTTCTACAAGCACGGCTAGCATCCATTGCTCTACCATCATTGGTATCATTGCCGTCCATAGTTACGTATAATGTATTTCTAACAACAGGTGCAGTGCCTATTGGGTTAGTACCGCGTACTCTGATGTCCCCAAATACATCAGTCATACCGCTACCTGGGGCTACAGTTAAATTACTGGCTGTGCTACCAATAACTTTTGTATATAGGTTGTCAATATAACCTTGGTACCATTCTAGATCTTGTTTACCTAGACTGCCTGTGTTCACTGCTCCAGGTAGAATATTTCCACCAACATAAACATCTTTCCCAATACCTACACCACCAGTAATTGTAAAGGCACCTGTCATTGTAGAAACTGAATTATCAGTTTGCGCAACACGGGCACGATCAACTGTTAGTTTTCCTTCACTGGGGTTATAGGTAAATCCACCAAAAGGTCCAGCATTATCTATGAACAAGAATTGATTGCCTGTGTTCACAGCAAATGTAGAATAAAACACTTGATCTACATTTGTTGCTGTTACGTTGATACTTAGACTAGTATTAGCAGTTTCTACTCGGCCGTAGATGAAACCACCTACGTTTAGGTCTTTTTCAATACCTACACCACCTGCTACGTAAAATGCACCGGCTTGTCTTTGAGCCGCTGTACCATAAATATCTGCCGGATTGTATGGACGTAGATAGGGATTATCAACGTTATCGGTACCTTTTAGATATGATTCTTCAGCATAAACTTTACGCCAGGAAATTAAACTTGTACCGAAATCATAGGTAATATCTACATCTGGGACAAGATTATTATTAAACAAGCCAACTGGATTTATTTTATCAGCAGAATTTTCACCTAGTTGAATAACATCTGCATAAATTGAAAAATTTTGACTTACATTTGAAATATTACCTATAGCATTATTAGTTATATTATTATTAGATAAATTTAAAATGCTACCAGTAATAACATTATTAAAATTTCCGCTTATTGTATTATCAAAATTACCTGTGACCTGATTGGTTAGATTACCCCCAGCCTGGTTCGTAATATTTCCAACGGCAACATTAACCATATTCCCGCCGGCATTATTGGTCATGTTTGTGCCAGCAGAGTTAGCTAAAATTCCAGAAGCTACGTTAGTAAGATTTGTTCCTGCAGTATTTGTGAGAGAAGTACCAGCCGTATTTGTTAGTGATGTACCAGCAACATTTTCTAAAAAAGATCCAGCATTATTACGCAGGTATGACCCTGCGGTATTTAATAGATATGACCCGGCTTGATTAGTAACACTTTGGCCTGCTTTTACCTGAATTAGGCCATTATTGGCTGTAATATAGTAATCACCTGGTATATTAAGAACATTTACTGGCATTTAAGTTTTCCTCAATGTATTTATTTTAATGAACTCTTATTTCAATTGCGTCAATAAGTGCGCTGGACTTATGCGGCCATTGAGGATGACTTTTGAATCTTAATACAACTCCAAAAGAAGAATGTTGAACATCTGATATTGTAAGTGATGTGTTCCATGTATCAGTTTCGCTTCCATAAATTTTAGTAGGGGACAAATCCAGGTCACCAAAATTATCCCCTACAATATCATTATTAAGACAAAGAAAAATTTCATCGTCTGTGATTCTACCAAATCTTTTCATAGTTAATCTTACTTGGATACCGGACAGTGTACTTGGTAAATTTTGAAAAACAAAATTTGTAAGTTTAAGATAGTATGTTTTTTCTACAATATCATGTCTAGGATCTCTAGCAATATGAACAAGGTCTCTGGTGGTTTTAATATGTTGTTGATTTAAACTTTTTAAAGCACTGAAATTATCTATTTCCAACCAAGAAATATGGGCTTGTTCTGCTCCGGTCTGAGCATATTGCGTAACTGTTGATGGAAAAGTCCAAGGAGTAGCCATACCAGTATTTACCAAAAACAAAAAGGGGCCTAAGCCCCTTGAAATCACCACCTTAATAAAATTAATTATTTGCTAAACTAACTGTGCCTGTGCTCGCAGAATTAAATGTCCACCCTGCGGCAGCATTTGTAGCAAATAACCAAGCTCCGCTAGCTGTTGTTCTTACAAGAACAGCACGGCGTCCTGTTAATTTCTTAACAAGATACTTATTACTATTTGCATCAGTAGCTTCTAAATTCATTGTTCCTGCTGTTAAGGTTGTAGTAGTAGCTAATTTAACCACGCCCCTACCTTGACTTGTGTTCACTAAATACCTGCGGCTACTTCTTTGTTCCATAATATCATAAGGAACAGCACTACTTCCAGTCGTTAGGTATGCGAAACCTCTCAACGCATTTTGGCGACTTGATGTTAAAGCAGTAATAGCATACGTAGCAGCAGTACCACCTGTTGCTGGGCTAAATGTTATAGTAACGCTAGATGTTGATGTATAACCAGTACCAGCGGTAGTTATATTAAGACTTTGAATACGCCCAGTTCCACCAATAAATTGCACATTTGCAGTACCGCTAGCTGCTACACCACCCGGAACTTGCGGTGTGCTTCCTGTCCATGTAACAGTTGTAGAAGTAGAATATCCGCTATTTGTTGCTGTATTTAAAATTGCAACAGCACCAAATCCTTCCCCACCTACTCCTGATGTTCCACCTCTTGCTACATTTGTGTAAGGTGAATTTGTATTACCAAAAAACTTTTCTTTAATCGGACGTCCCATTTGTTTCTCCTCAATGTATGTGGGTTCTAGCCACTACGCGGCGGGTACCGCATAAACCTGTTAAGGCTGTTAACAAAAAGCCCGCATGGCGGGCTTAATGTTATACTCTGTATATAAGCAATTATTTGAAGCTTACATTAGCAGATGTGATTGCAACCTTACCTAGATAGTCGGCAGCGTTACCAAGAGAGCTAGCTGTGTTTGTTAACTCAACATATCCGTAACGTGTTAAGAAGCCAACTACTGGCTCGAATGTTGCTGGATCTAGAACAACACCAGAACTCATTAAAGGTATATATGGGCAATAGAAAGCAGCAGCATCAGCTTCGCTTGTACCCTTATAACCAACTAAGACTTGGTTGTTGTCACTGGTGTCACTCATGTATGCATCTACATATACACGCATTGCGCCATTCAATGTACCAACAAACTTGGTGTTTGTAGGTGCTTCAAATGTGCCTTCTGTAGTACGAGCAAACGCACTAGTTGTTGCGCTCTGTAGAATTGTTAGAGCCTGGTTAGAAACAACTGCCCAGTTAGCAGAACCACGACGTGTACGCTGAGCAATTAAGTTGCTTACACGATTGATCTGAATAGCAAGAGCGGCATGCTCGTCACCAACGAATGTAGCTGTACCAGAAACTAATGACTGGTCATATGTTTCTTCAACAGCAGCAAGACCACGTAGAGAAGCTAGGATTTCTTGGTCAATCTCAGCTGTGATTTCTTGAGCTAGAGCAGCCATGATTTCTGCTTCGATATCAATACCTTGTTGTGCCTGTGCATCTTGTGCAGCCTCGAATGTCCAGCGAGCTGATAGCTTACGGCTCTTAGCTTCAACTGGTGTTTTCAAGATCTGAATGCTCATACGCTTACCTGGTGCACCTTCTAGAGCACTTGTTACCTGTGCTTTAGGAGTTGCGTCAACATCGTTACCAGAATAAGCAGCAGCAATCTTGAATGGGCTTAGTGCTTCTTCACCTGCTACAACATTGTTACCGCTGTCAGCGTAACGAACACGTAGAGTATGAATTTGACCAACTGGACCTGTCATTGGTTGTACACCAACAATTTCGTTAGCAATAACTGTTGGCATTACACGACGGATTACCGGTAGAATCACACGATTTAATGTAGCAATGTTACCAGTGCTGGTTGCACCTGCTGTTGCTGCTTCAGCCAAGTAACGACGTGTGTTTTCCAAGCAAACTGCCATAGATTGACGACGGTTACCTTGTAGGCCTTCAAGCAGAGCGTCTTTGGTCTCTGACCATCTTTCATTTAAAAGTTTTGACATTTTATGTCTTCTCCTTGAATTATTTTAGACCCGCTAATTTGCGGATGTCTATAATGTTATCTAAGCCTACCTCGGGCTTTGCTTCACGATTACCAGTTACTTCGGTTCCTTCGGTTAGAACAGGTTTCTTTTCTGTCTTCCTAATTTCGCCTTCCATCACTGTTGGTAGGTATTTCTCATATGCCTTTGCAAGATCTTTTGTCTGTACAGACTCTAGAAGCGTATGCATCAGCTCCCTTTTGTCAGCACCTAATGGTGATAACAATTCATTCATAGCTTGTTTACGTTCCATTAAATCTTTTGTAACGCGAATTTCGCGATCTTTTGATTCTACAATGGTTGTCTTTTCAGCTATTGCTTTTTGAGCTTCGGCAAGTTCATGTTCTTTCTTTTGAATAATCTTTAATAATTTACTAGTTTCAGATTTTTCATTTAGATAAGAAGCAGAATATTCCTGCGCAAAAGCTTCATAAATTCTACGTCCAAAGTCGTTATTACGAGCGCTATGAATATCTTCTTTTAGTTGGCTAATTTCAGAATTCAATTTACTTGTTACTACATTTTCTACTAACTTTGAAGCCTTGCTTACAAACTCAGCCTTAATACTTTCGAACTTTGCTTTAGAATCGCGAATTAATTTAACTTTTGTTTCAGCTAAATCACGCTTATCTATGGCAAATTCATTTATTTCCTTAGCTAAGGCATGTACAACAAACTGTTCTAGTTTTGTAAAATTCTCACTGACCTTCTTACGATCACCTTGAAATTCTACTAACTCTTTGCCTAGTTGCTTGATTACAAAACTTTCTAATTTCTTAGCATCTTCACTGATACGTTGTTTGTACTGTGCTTTTGCTTCTGATAGAGCTTTTTTGTCTTCATGCAGTTCGGCCATTTCTGCGGCCAATCTGTCGCTTAACATCTTGTCGATTGCTTCAACCATTAAACTTTTGTCATGATTGTACTTCTGAGCAAATTCTTCACGAAGTTCAGCGGTTACTTGGTCGCGATTCTCTTGAAGTTTAGCAGCAAGAGCATTCTGCAGTTCAGATCCAACATCTTCTGAAATTGCGCCGCTCTCTACTAATTTTTTGAATGCGTCCAACATTTATGTTTCTCCTCGGGCTTATTTTAGACCTTTAATAATATTCAAGAGACTTTCTTGAAGATATTTCTGGGCCTTTGGATCTTCTTTTACTTCTTTTGCAACCTTTAATGCTTTGTTTCCACCTCTCATGTTCATCAAATGCTCATAAACAGGAGTAGGATAGGCACCAGGTGCGCTGGGCTGGGCTACTATGTCAACCGTAATAATTTCAAAATCGGATACTTTGCCAGAATAGTCATCAACGTTGCCGCTGCCTCTTGAACTGACACCAAGTTTTACACCGCTTTCTAACATGGTACGAATTAAGTTGCCCATAGGAGTGGGAAGAATTTTCATCTTCCCATATCCATTAGGACCTTCCATCCACATCTGTGTTATCATGTGGCTTACTCGGTCCAAATTTACTTTAAGGTCATCTGGATGGTCTACTTCACCTAACACTGAATATCCACTTTGAATTTGATCGTTCAATGTTTTCACCGCACGCTCTATTTCATCTACAGGATACACACGCTGATTTGCATTTCTAATACCGCCTTGGATAGCAATACCTTTAAGATAAAGATTTTTGCCTTCCTTGTCGTCAGATTCAAGAATCACCTGAGCTTGATCGAAGCTCAGGTGTTCTCGTAGATAGGAAATTTGTTTCATCCAGATTCTCTAATTACTTAATGTGCTTGATCAATTGAGCTTGGTTACCCATGCTGGTCTGGCCTGCTTTATCGCCTGTTCCTGAACCAACTGGACCTGGACCAGAACCTTTCTTCTCAGCACCGTGACCTCCACTGACTTTCTTTAGATTCTTAACGCCCATCTTACCACCAGGAACGTTACCGTTGCCTGTGCCCATATCCTTAGCACTACTTAAAAATCCACCTGCTTTACCATGTGGTGTTGTACCGTCAGGAGCTGATTCTGCGTGATGTTGTACTAAATTTTTAGCATGTGCGCCTGTTGTAGGTTTTCCAGAACCGCTACTGATTGGACTGCGTCCTTCTGAGGGGGCACTTGCTGTTTCACCTGAACCTGCACCAACATGTTTAGCCTGTTGTTTTTGACTTGAACCTTTGTCCCAATCATTACCAACTTTTTCAATATACTCACGAGTCATACGACGACCTTCCATAAAGCCCATCATATCATCCTCTTTTGGCATCTCGTCGCCCATGTCATCGTCACCGGCAGAGAATTCATCATCACCGCCCATGTCTCCGCCTGACATATCTTCAGCAGCGTCAAACGCAGCCTGTAGTTCTGCCATAGCATTTTTAATGCTCATTTTTAATTCTTCTTCTGGGCTGTCGGCACTAACATCACCTTCTAGGTCATCTGTGGCATCACCACCCATGTCGTCCATTCCGCCCATAGGCTCTTCGTCGTCACCGTCCATCATATATGAATCTTCTAGATCCATGCTTTCATCGGCTTCTTCGTCTTCACCTTCATCCATTTCCTCGTCAGCAGATTCGTCCATTTCTTCTTCTGACTCATCCATTTCTTCATCAGCTGCTTCATCTACAGACTCATCTGCTTCTTCTTCAGAAGCTTCGTCCATATCTTCATCTTGTTCTTCGGCAATTAAATTTTCGTAAATTTCTCTAGATTTTTCTACAACGATTTCATGAAAAAGCTCATTGGCTTTATCATGTTCTTCGTTAACAATGTAGTCTAGAAGTTGTTCAAACTTCGTCATGACTTGTATTCTCCTTAAATGGTAGCGGCAAGGCTGTAAGGATATTTACAAATTGATTAAAAACTCGGTAGAAAATAGGCCTAAAATGAAGAATTTTGGCCTCTAATGGTTAGAAAAAAATTAATTTTTTCCTACACGGCGGCTTCAGGAGGGGGAGCAGCATACATTTTTCTAACTAATCCCATTTCTTCCTTATACTCTTTTTCTCTAGCTTCACCTGCTTTTCTAAGTTCACTTAACATTTTTAAAGTTAGTCGTGTTTTGCGAGTATCATTTAGATTCAAAATAGAAGAGTCATTGTCGGATAGATAACGCGAATCATCTACCATCTCGGGATTTTTCTTATCAAAATATATGAACTCTCTTAGAAACATAGAACTATTTATGTTGTAGGAGTAGGAGCTCCAGCCGGAGCAGCGGTATCTGCAGATTCTTGGTTTGAAGGTGATGAAGGTGGAGGAACAGTTGCACTTGATATACTTGATAAGTCACTGTTCATGCCGCCTGCGCTTACTCCTATACTTCTTAATTCAGCACTAGCAGGTAATTCTACACCCTCATCTATATTTTCTTCACGCCACATACGTTCATTTTCTGCTATTTCTTCAGCAGTCATGCCTAAGAACCGTTTCATAGCAAATCTCTTACTAACAAATGGTATAGCTACTACAGTATTAAAAGTATTAATTCTAGCTGTATCCATTTCAGCTTGTCTATAAGCAGCAAAATTTTGAGGAGGATTAAATTTTAGATCAAATAAATTTTTGTCAATATTAATACCTTTATTATGCAAATATAATTTGAACTCAGTATCAAATTGTTCATTCATTAATGATTGTAGTCGTTCACAGTACTTGTTGAATCTAAGTTCCTGTATATAAGCTGTTCCCACTCTTCCATCATTAAAATTACTCCCTCCATCATCTGGGCCTGTAGGTAAGTAGCTGCTAGGTATGCGCAGAGCACGGAATAACTTATTGGTAAAGTATTTGAGGTCATCTATTTCTCCCAGATTAGTTCCACCAGGCAATACTTCTACCTTAGATCCTCGACCTTCTGCTGTCTGTGGGAAGAAATAATCCTCATTTATTGATAAAGGATTATATCCTGCATCTATAACACTTTGGCTTCCACCAGTTACTGAAGGTATACGGCGTTGATTTACTTCGTTTTTTACTCGTTCAACAAAACTCATAGCAATATGACTTGGCATATTACCTACATCTATATAAAAAACACGTCGCTCTGGTGCTCGTTGTATTCTATAGATAATAATAGCATCTTCTAAAAGTTCTTTTTGTTTGTAAACTTTGAAAATACTTTCTAATAGACTAGTTCCAAAAGGATAATTATTATCTAAACCTTCACTCATTGAGATATGTATAATATGCCTAGCATCTATAACATATTGTCTTTCATTCTTGTCAAATCGAGTGCCTGATATATTTGTCGGAAATGCGCCTGTCATGCCTCGGCTATAACCTGCACCACCTGCATTTCCCGCAAAGCTACTAGCATATTGACTTCCTCCTCCAGTTACATTACTGGGATTGATAGCCGTAGTTGCTAGAGTTTCTAAGTTTGGATTAAAATCTCTGATGTGATATTGTTCAGGTTTTTTACCTTCGCTTTCGTTTACAACAATCTTGTCAACTTTGGCAGAATCTACGAATAACCAACTTTGTGTCTCAGGATCTCGTACAAAAAATACATCCCCATATTTGAAAGCATTACGCACGAGTTTGAATATTCTTAATTGAAATTTATTGAGTTTAGTCCACTGTTGTAGATATTTTTTAATTACGGTTATTTCAGCATTTGTTGCCTGTTCTTTAAAGAAAACTCTAAAGGGTGTACCATTTTCATCATTCGTCTGACTACAGAATTCGGCTAGAATATCTAAAGCAGCATTAACCTCACTGTCACTATCCATTGTATCATATTGACCATACCGTTCTAGACGATTAGGATGTCCTGAATAAACATCAGGTAAGTAACTTGAATAATTGCGATGCGCAGGATTAGTATGCCCTACTCCAGAACCACTTATCACACTAAGTTGGCCAGTTGTGGGTTTTACAGGAGTAAAGTATTTTTTCCAAGACATAGTATATTTAATTAACCTGCGAATAAATTAGGATTCAGCGCCTTAACACCATCCATAGTCCTCTTGGTGTTTTCGGCCATTTCTTTTGTATATTTTAACAATTCAGCCATTGTTTTATTTAAGGCTTCTACAGACGCTGCTGAACTTTCTTGTGTGCCGACGGCAGCAGGAGGCACTGTTTCTGGGGTTGTTCCAGGAATAGCTTTTAAAGCACCAGATGAGGCATAACTTGCTAATAATTCTCTAACCCGTTCACCTTTGCTTAAATCAATTGAATTAATTGCTTTGCTAAAATCTAGAAGTCCTGAACCAAATCCTTGAATAGCTGGACCTAAAACTGTTAATTGAGGTACCATAGGACTAAATCTCATAACCATGTTTGATATTTTTGTTACAATATCTTCACCACCAAAGAATTTAGCCATGCCGCCTATTATATTATTAAATGTATTGCCAACTGTAGCTATAGAACTTGTTGCACTGAATGCCACTAGAGCTCCACCTAATGCTGTTATTCCCTTGGCAGTTGTTACTAACTTATCCCCGTCAATATTTGTAAATGAATTAATACCTTCTGAAAGACTCGGTAATGCTTTGCCCATAATCCAACTGGCTGCGGCAATACCTGCACCTATAGTTGTTATAATTATTGCTATGCTGCCGCCTAAATTAGCAGCACCTAATAACACTGCGGGGTTCTTAAATGCCAATAAACCATCAGCAAATCCTTGGAGTAAAGCTTTAGCTGCTGGTCCTATATTCTGTAATAGACTGCCTAACACACTGCCACCTCCACCAGGTGCACCACCTCCACCAGGTGCACCACCTCCACTAGGTAATATACTACCTGCAGCCTGAGTCATTGCTGCCTTTTTCTGCATAGCAGCATAGGCCATTAGTGCAGCAGTAGCTATTCCTACAACACCAATTAATTTTTTAAAAGGTTCAGGCATACCGTTTATAAATTCTGCAACAGAAGATAATGCGCCCGAAAACATTGACAAGGCAGGAGTCAGTAAGGAAACAATAGGACTTATAATACCAATTAAAGCTTCTCCTAATTTTTTCAAATTAGAATTTGCCTCAGCCATAGCACCTGCTTCACTTTTTTCTAGTTCTGCCTTCTTCAAAGCCTGTTCTATTTCTTCATCAGTCATTGTAGCTGCTTTATTAGCAGTAATACCGATTTGTTGTAAAGCATCTGCAACAGGACCGCCTTGTCTAATGATAGCAAATAATCCTTCTCTACCATATTTGGCAAAATCCTGTTGTGCTGCACGCATACCTTCTGCAGTCTTTTTATTGATATCGCTAGATTTAGCATTACCATCCTTTACCATGTCAGCCATATCATCTACTACCCTAGCAGTCTTATCAGCAGTAGCAATAAACATAGCACCTGCCTTATCCGGTGCTATACCCATCAATTTACTTTGAAAAGCATCTACTGCGCCTTTTCCACCCAAAGCCATAGCACTAGCCATACCTTTTTGTGCTTTAAGTTGTTCTTCTTTACTTAAAGTTTGCATGTAAGCCTGAAAGGCTGCGTTCTTTTGGGCGGCAGCAAGCTCTTCTTCCTGAGCTTGTCTGCTTTTGCCTGTTAATCTTGCCAATCCATCGAGATGTCCCAGATATTCACCCGCCGCCTCAGTAACCTGTTTCGTTACTGCGGCATTTTTTAATTCCGCACTAGTAAGACCACCTGTTACTTGTATATAATTTAATAGTCCTTGATTTACATCGTTGGCTGTATAGCCCATAGCCATTAACTGTTTGCCGGTATCTCCGGTTAAGAGTTGCTTGCTCAATTGTGCAAATGCTCTAGTACCATTCTCTACACCACCACCTAACATGCTTAGGGTATCAGCATTTTTTGTAACCATAGCTCCAAATTGTTCTAAGGTCATCTGTGTGCCTGCTGCTGCCATGCGCATGCCTGTCAAGCTTCCAGCAAAATTAGCACCTACGGAGCTGATCTGCTGAAAAGTCTTCATATTATTTTCTTGAAATTCTGCTATCCTTTGAAAACCTGCTGCTACTAAACCAATAGGTCCAGGTAGACTTTTAAGACTGGCAAATACATCACTAGTCTGTAGTGTTCCATCAATTGCCTTTCTTAGGACACCGTCAAATTGTTCAAATAATGCACGTGCTACACCGATTGTAGTACCTAAACCTGTTAAAGCTCCTGTAGTATTTTTAGTCGCAGCACCTGTCTGAGTAAGACCTTGACTAGCTGCCTGAACTACCTGAGGATTTAAACCACTCGATTGAGCTAACTGTTGTACAGCACTGAGACTCTGCTTGTTTGCTGCCAGTGTAGCTTGTAGTAACAGTCGTAACGTAGCCTCAGTAGCCGCATTATTCAGCGTTACATTTTCGTTGCCAATATTACCGGTTACGTCTGCCATTGTAAATTAGGTGTTATAGTAGTAGATAAATACGAGTCATATTAATATCAGTTTATTTATCGGAGATTGAAAATGGTTCAAAACCGTGGTCCTAACCCATTAGCGGCATTTATGAGACAGCCTAAGATATACATTTCACTGCCTAGCGGTGGAGCATATTATCCCGAGGACAGTATTGACATGCCTGATAATGGTCAATTGGCTGTATATAGCATGACTGCCAAAGACGAACTAATGTTAAATGTGCCGGACGCCCTAATGAATGGACAAGCAGTAGTTGATATCATTCAAAACTGTGTTCCTCAAATCAAAAATGCCTGGATGATACCTAGTATAGACCTAGATATTCTGCTACTTTCAATTCGTCTAGCTACCTATGGTGAATTAATGAAAACTCCTGTTAGTTTAAAGGAAGGTTTCGAATTTGATTACCAGGTAGATATTAGACTAGTTATGGATAATTTATTATCAAACATTAGATGGGATCCTGTTATCCCTATCAATGATGAGATGACAGTCTATGTACGACCATTAAACTATAGGCAAATGACTAAAACTGCAGTAAAAACATTCGAAACTCAAAAAATAATGCAGGCAGTAAACAATGAAACATTAACTGATGAACAAAAAGTTGAAATATTTAAAGATAGTTTTAGCAAATTAACAGATGTTACAATGTCTGTAATATCAGAAAGCATAATAAAAATTGAAACTAGTGAAGGTACAGTTGATGACCAAGACTATATTAGAGAATTTGTAATGAATTCCGACAAGGAAATCTTTAACCGAATTCAAAAACATCTAGAAAATCTTCAGCAATCAAATGCAGTAAGGCCTATAGAAATTCCTGTAACTGACGAAATGAGAGAGCAAGGTGTAACAGAAGATATGATCACCATACCGTTGACGTTTGATCCATCAAATTTTTTCGCATAAGGCTTTTGAATCTCAGCGCCGACAGAATAGACGACATGGTTAAAGTCTATGAGAATGATACAAAAGCCATAAAACAAGAACTTTTAAGAATCTGTTGGTTTATGCGAGGTGGGTTAACATATGATCAAAGTCATATGTTAACCCCCGAAGATCGAGAAATTATAGCTAAGTTAATTGAAGATAATCTTAAGACAACTAAAGAATCTGGATTACCGTTCTTTTAGATAGGTATTCCTAGAAATTTACTATTAAATTCCGCAACAACAATTTTTTTCTTCTTTCCAGGAGTAGGCTTTTTAGCAGGCTGCTTTGGTGCAGGCTTTTTAGGTTGTTTACTCTCACTTACCGCTTCTCTAATACCCATTTGCTGTGCCTTTTGAATAGCCAGTTTGTCTGATGCTGTCTGCTGGAAAGCTGGTTTAGCCATAGCAGCATCTTTAGCAGCCTTAATAGCAGCATCTTGTTTGGCTTTTTGACTATTTGCTTGTTGTGTAGCTGCGATCTGTTGCTGTGCTGTAGCTTTATCTGTCTGCGCTGCCTGTGCTTGTTGAGCACTTTGCTGCTTAACCTGACCTATATCTACACTTGTTCCTGTAGGAGCGGCAGGTGCTTGTTGGGGAGCAGGTGCAGACGGTTGTTGTATTTCAGGTTTTTGTAATTCAGCTGCTACTTCTTGCTTTTGTTCAGGATTTAATTTTTGAACCAACGCCTTGATACTATCTAATTCATCCAGAGTTGCCTGCGGTTCTGGAGCTGTTGTTGTAGATTGAGCAGTCGACGGAGAGACTGAGCTAGAACTAGGAGCAGTAGACGTAGTAGGTGTTGCACTGGTACTAGGAGATGTAGTAGCACCAGAAGCAGTTGTTGCAGGAGCAGTTGTACCAGTTGTATCCGGGGCTAATGCCTGTTGAGCGCCTTGATAGCCTTGTTTCATTCCTGACCAAACATTTTTAGCACCCTGAACTACACCGCCAGCAGCTCCACCGATAACTTTACCTAACCCTGTTCCTAGACCCTTTAGGTTTAATTCATCCAGTTGTTCTTCAGTTATAATTTCATTAATTCTCATGTTATTGTCCTAACAAGGCTAAAATTTCTTTTTGTTGAGCAGGAGTAAGTTTTCGTATTCTTGCTACTATTTCCTGCGTATTTACCGTTTGAGTAACTGTTTTATTTGCTGTGTTTCCAACAGAACTTTGAACACCTATATCTTGAAATGCTTGATCTATAATGCTAGATTCGACGCCCGCACTTTGTAAAATTTTTCTAATTTCTTCACTGTCTGTAGGAGAGCCAGCCTGTGTCCATGCTTTTTCTAATTTACTAGCATCTATCTTATTACCAGTGATGCCAAATAATTCTGTAATTTGTCTACGGGATACTGATTCAGTAGTAGGTTGACCGCTTGTAGCCGCACTGACAGCACCGCCTGCTCCGGCAGCAGCTACCTGTGCCAATGTTGTCAGTGTATCCTTAGCTGTTTGATAATGTTGAGCAGCCTGTTTGATAATGTCCATAGAAGCGTTCAATCCTTGAACATATTCCGGAGTTCGCATCTTGGCCACTAGGTTATAAAAACCGTTCATATCTCCAGCATCGACTAGTTTGTTCAGCATACGAACATCTTCAGCTTTGCCTGTGACAAAGGTCCATTGACCATTGAGATCGAATGTGCCTTTCATTAGATTGTTAGCACCTCTGGCTTGAACATATTCTGCTCTAAAACTATCTGCTATCGATCCAGCAATTGTTGTAGCAGCCGCAGCAGTTAGTCCAGCAATGGCTCCTGTAGTAGCGCCTCTACCAATAGCAGTGCTGGCTCGTTGTCCTTGTAATAAACGGTCAGCAATATTAATGATACCTGTTGCTATGCCTGCACCTGTGCCCACTGCTAATGCTCCAGCACCTACCCCTCCTGCAAACGCTACTCCTAGTGCAGCAGCCACGCTGCCTGCGATTGCCAATAAAAATTTTTGTAATTTAGGGTTGTTTTTTGCGAAATCCCCATACTTGGCTAAACTAGCAGCTACCTTATGATTCTTAGCAGCTATGCTTGATTTAAGTTGTTCATATTTTTGATCAAATGCTTGGACAGGAGTGCTATTTTGTAACATACCACCGAATTTATCAAACCATATGTTGTTAATTTTTCCAGCAGCATCCTTGGCCTTGCCTATGAGACTTCTCCCTCCGCCCTTCTCAATCGATTTGAATAATTGATTTATTTGATCGGGTTGTAGAGCAACTTCACATAGAACAGGATGTATTTCTTTTTGCCATTTACGGAAATAGGGATCGTTACTACCTATACTTTCAAATATAGTTTCTTGACCGAGGGCTTGATATAATTTCATGATTTATTGACAGTATCCGGTATTTAGTAACGAACTACGTTCGTTCGCTTCTTCGTCTACGAGACTCGAAGCATTTTTGTCTTTTAGTATCATCTAGATTAAGTGGTCACACTTCGCCCAGGGCGGGCGAAGTTATGCATCATCTGAGTAGCATAGTCACACAGCGTTAGGGTGTTTAGCAGAGGCGGTTGTCCGGTACCTCCATCCCCGTCTTCATTACAACGGCGGTCTTACAAATATACGCTATCACATTTGTAAAACGTGCTCGATTAAGAGCGTCTTTTTTGCCTTGGGTTTAACCTATTCAAACAACCAAATCACGGCGATTAGTGATCTACATCCTTATGGGTAGTGGTTGAGTTCTCACTACGGCGGTGAGCATTCCGTCCCTGCGACACTAGGTCCAGGTTTAGGGCACATGAAGTTAGCCTGTGCGAGCCGTTAACCGATTAATTTGCCTTTGATATGTGAGCCATGGACACGAACAGATATCTGTCCGTTATAATATTCGTCTGATTCTAATACTTTTCTTGTGAATTGTTCGCGTGCCTCAATGTAACTACATTCTGCCTTAGATTTACAAAAATATAATATTTCTCTGTGAAATTTGTCGGTGCCTAATTGTGCTACATCTTTTGTGAGTTGATCGTTTGAGCCGTAATATGTTTGCCAGTCTGAGTCTATCTTTGTTTTGATGCGTTTCTTTTTCTTAGTACCGTTTTTTAATTTTACTACTTTGTAGGTTGTTTTTGAAAATTTGCCTAATTTTTTGCCTATGTATTTTTTATTTGTGATTGTATTGGTGATGAGATACACAAAACCAATACAATCATCGGGTAATTCATTGACTATCGTATCTTGATGATACCAAGACATCAATCATTTAGCGGCCTTGGCTTCCTTGCGAGCATTTTTTTCTTCTGTAATTTCATTACGACGAGCTTTAACTGTCTTAGAAATTTCTGCTAATGCTTTTCTTGCTCTGGTTCCAGCCGCAGCATTGCCGCTGGTAAACTTTTCATCTTCTTTGAGAAATTCTTCAAATAGTTTTTTCAGGTGGTTTGTAGTTTCCATAATCTTTTTTCGTTGACCTCTTTAGTTTTTTCTTTCCATCTTTAGAGTAATAATATTTGTCCTGTATTTTTACTCGCCAATTTTTTACATGTTCTCGTCTTACTGCTAACACTATCTTTTTCATATCCAATACAAGTTCTCTCATCTCGGCAAGACAATCTCGTATATTATCTGCATCTTTCTTTAACTTACGCCTGAAGAACTCGACATGGTAATTATGCAGATTTATATTAAGCTCTACGTATCTTGAATACAATTCTCGATATCTATCTTCAAATTCAGTTGACATATTCTAAACTGTTTGAATAGCTAGTGAAACCGTTTTCTTTTATCACTCTAAGCACGTTATTAACTCTGCCCTGTAGTTCATCTTTGTGACTAATAAGATATATATTCTTATTACGTTCCCTGCCCATTTTTTTCAATACTGCTAAAGCACTTTCCACACCGGCTGAATCCATTCCTGAATCAACAAGTTCATCGATGAATAGTAAATTGATAGGTTGGTATAGGCCTTCCCATACGTCTCTAAAGGCAAAACTCATACTTAAAATTAATCTATTACGTTCACCCCTGCTGAGATTATCAAAGTCTAAATCTTGTCCCAGTTGAGTTATTTCTACCGTGAGATCATTTTGAAACACCACACGATGCGGCAACCCTAATTTGTCAATGTAATAACTTAACCTTTTATTAAGATATGAAAGATTTTGATCAATAATACGTTTTCGTATGAAACTATCTTTATTTGTTAACAATTTCAAAAGAAAGTCCTGGTGATCACGCAACTTGGTTAATTCGTTGATTGATGTCCAATCTATTTCTTGTATAGCAGAATTTTTTAGTTCTTCAATTTGTTCTTCATAGGGATTAGATTCTTCTGATTTTTGTATCAGTGCCTTTTCTAAGTTGCCTAAATTGTTTTTATGACCTAATGCTTCTACCTCAGTTTCGTAAAATGTAGTAGGCTTTGCTCCTTGGTTGCCGATTTTTTCAATGTCATTGACAATCAGTCCGTAGTCATTGACCACTTTTAAAGCATATTCCTCTGCTTCCATCTTGTGCTTGACAGCATCATCTAACATTTCTTTGTGTTTATGATCTTGAAGTTTTTGATCGCAGGCATGACATTTATGATCTTTTAATTTTTCTACTTCTGCTGTGTATTTTTTCACAGTTTTTTCTGCCTGCATGACAGCAGTTTCCAACGTTGCCTTTTGCTTTCTTAAGCCGGTTAATTTTTTATCATTGTCTAACCATGCCTTTAATTTAGCGTGAGCCTGTATCTCTGCTTCAATATCTACTGCTTCGAGATTAACAATGGCACGACCTAATGATTCCAATTCTTGGTCATGTTTATTGAGCCAAGCTGAACTTTTAAGTTTTAGGCTTTCTATACTCTTCTGAACATTTTCGTTGGCCGATTTGATACCTTCAATTCTAAAATTTTCTTTGGAAATTAAGTCCTTGTTTTCTTTTACACGATTTTTTAATTCTTCTGCCTTGGCTGACAATAGGGTTATGCCTAACAGTTGTTCAATAACTTCACGTTGATCAGCGGCCCGCATGGCCAAGAAAGGTTCGGTATAGGTATTGAGAGCTACGAGGTGTTTGAACATAGTGTGACTCATTTCTAACATTTGTTCAATTGACTTTTGTGTTTCTCTGCTGTCACCTTGACTTTCATCGTCTCCATGGTTGTCTGCAGTGATTTCTTGATTGTTGACAAACAATTTGAGAACATTGGGTTTACGACCACGTTCGATACGATAATTTAGATTATTCTTTTCAAACTCAACTGTGACCAACATATGTTTATTATTGATCTTGTTGATTAGATTTTCTTTTTTAATGTTGGTCAATGCCTGGCCATAAAGGCCATAACTCAAGGCGTTGATTATTGTGGTCTTACCTGTGCCATTTCTGGAACCTGTGTCATCGCCACCCAGGTCATGATTAGATCCTAACACCAGGGTCAACTGCTCTTGATCAAAATCAACACCTTGAGTTTGATTGCCTACACTCATGAAATTCTTTACTGTCAGTGTCTTAATCTTAAAGGTCATTATAAATGTCCATTAATAGTTTCTTGTCAAAATTACCACTGTCTAAATTGGTCAATTGTTCTGATACAATTTGATCAATGCTTTCAAATTGTGTATCTGGATTATCCTCGTAGGAACCTTCTAAATTACTCTTGTCTTGAATAAGACTGATTTCTCTTATGTCATAAATCTTAGTAAATTCTTCTTTGATAAAGTTGGCTTCTTCAAAACTGATATCAATGTCCAAGTTCACTCTAATATACATTTTTGACTTCATTATTTCGTCTTTGCGATCAATGAGGTCACTTAGCTTGATGGTTCTAAATTTAGGAGCATTTTCCCAGTTATGAAACTTTGGCTCCCCTTCCCACTCTAAGGTCATCATGCCTCGGTCATCGTCCCAAGCATCTGAATAATTGTGAGCAAAGGCGTTTCCTATATAAATTACACATCCATTCCGTTGACGTTTATGAAAATGTCCGCTGAATACATAGTCTGGTCCCTTAAAATCTTCAGCACGCAGTTCACCGTGGTCGGGCATCTGAACCATAGCATTCATCATAAACTTGGGCAATTCAAAATGTCCAAACACGTATTTGCTTTTAACATTTTTCATAACCTTCCATTCATCTCCTACTAGCCATGGAACTAAAGTTACATCATCTATAGTGGTTACGGTTTCAACCACAGTAACGCCTGGTATATGACGCCCGAACGCTGAACTATGAATATCACGCTTGTCTTTGTAGAATAGGTCGTGATTGCCTGGAAACCAAAAGAACTGTTCAAAGGCCGCACCCAGTTTTTCTAACAGTCGCAGGCTAGTATCTAATGTGTATAAGTTTAGACTGTTACGATTATGACTCCAGTCTCCGAGAAAGATTGCGGTTTCGCAACCTTCTCTTTTAGCCGATTCAATAAACCAATCTACAAATTCTTCACAGTCCTGTAGGTGAACTGTGCTGTTTGATTTAGCACCAACATGTAGATCTGTAAAACACGCTACCTTTTTAAACAATGCCATAGACTCTCCTCTGTGGCATAATAGCAATTACAGATCTAAATGTCAAGCCGCCTCCTCTTCATCTTCTATATTTTCTGCTGCTTTTGGCATTCTTGTATTTTTATATAAGTTAGCCTGTCGTGCTATTTCTTCTGCGAATTCCTGATAATTTTGTCTAGTTGAGCTAGGCGTTAGTCCGTTTTCAATCAGCATGTCATCTCTGATATTCTGATTTTTCTTTTCAATATTAAGAATACGAGTAAATGAATTATTGACAGCAGCAGTATAGTAGGCAAATGGGTTTTCTGATTTTGATTCATCGAACTGTAGACCAATTTGGCTAAGTTGTAATATGGCCTGACCACGCATTTCGTCGATATAGGTATAGCCACGCCAATTACTACGTTGGGCATAACGTTCGGAAAGTTTAATAAACATACGGCCTAGTTCTTCGGTAATACGTCCGTGTTCTTTAGAAAATTTTCCTGTCTTTATTCCGCCCTTCCAATGACTTTTGCCCACACAGATCAATTCATTTTCTTCGTTAAATTTCCAATGCTGGAAAGGAGGAAAATTTACTTTTTCGTGATTATCTGAAGTAGTCTTGGTAGTTTTTTTTCGACCCGGAGTAAGTGGTATGTGTTCGAATGTCATTACTCTAAACACAAGATCGGTCTTTAATATTTTTTTATAATCTGGAGTAAGGTCTGCTAATTTAATTTTTTTATCTCCGTTTTTTCTAGCTTCTACGAAATTTTTCAAACCTATTCGTTTAGCACGGTTTTTCTTAGCATCGCTTATGGTTCTTATTGTGATTTTTTTTATATCTGCTACGATTATGTCGTGTTGTTGATATTCTTTACTACTGAAACATGAAAAACTACATTTACTCTTATGAATTTCTTCTAATAGATCACGATTGTTAAGGTATTTTACCTTTTTTGTTATTATAGTCATTATTATTAATCTTCCTTATCCAGGAGTATATAACCTTAGAGATAAAAGGTCAAGAGGTACTAAAATGGCACTTTATTTATAAGGTAAATATAAAATTAAAATGATTTAGGAAACTGTTTCAATGGCTATTCTAAACCCTGTGGCTTCATCAAACCAGACAACTACAGCTGAAATTGAACCATTGTCTACGCAACAAAGTAGACAGAATGTTGAAAATTTACAGGCGGCAGAGCGCAATCTAGCCACTAACCAGTCAAATTCTGATCAAAGCACATTGGAAAAATATCAAAATTCGAATATAGTTGACATCAACGGCGAATATTATGATGAAAGAGAAATAAACGGAGAGAAATCTGTTGGATTATTAGAAAGATCAGTGCCTGGGATTCCTACTGGTGCAGAAAAAAGACCTATCCCTAATCCTACAGTTAATTTTTTTGATGTTAATGGCAATAAGCAAGGACAGGATCTTAGGGTAAGAATACTTGTACCACCTAAATACCTAACAGGTTTAACGTCTGCCCTAACTGGACAAGGCGGTATTTTATTCCCTTACACTCCTAGTATAACCTATGAAGCCAGTGCGGATTATGGTACATTAAATCCCATGCACAGCAACTTTTCTATAAGTTTCTATCAACGCAGTAAATTAAGCTCAATTACATTGACTGGAAAATTTACAATACAAAATGAAAACGACGCAAAAATTTATATTGCCACTAAGACCTTGGTCAGAGCTTTAACACGTATGAGATCAGGAGGAGCAAGGTCAGGTGATCCAGATAGCGGCGCTCCGCCCCCTGTATGTAGATTGTTTGCTTACGGAGATTTAATGTTAGACAATGTACCTGTAGCAATAACTAATTTTCGTATTGAATTACCTGATAGTGTTGATTATATGACCTTTAAGTCGGCAGATTCTGCCAATATCTTTTCAGTACCTACAATGAGTACATTGGCTATAACGGTTATTACTATGTATAGTAGAGACGAAATGCAAGGGTTTAGTGTTAATAGCTACCTCAATGGCGTTATGAGAGGAAAAGGATTCATTTAAAATGATCATCTATAATCCAACAAGTCCATATTACACTACTAGCATAGTCAACGATCACTTAGATGTATTAAATTTTCGAGATATTCCCTATCAGTCTGATGATCATCTTTTTACTATAACTGCTACCTACGAATTTAGACCTGATCTATTGGCTTATGACCTCTATAAAAATCCAGGATATTGGTGGGTATTTGCTGCTAGGAATAAAGATAGAATTAAGGATCCAGTTTTTGATATGGTGGCAGGAGTACAAATATATTTGCCAAAATTATCTGTGATAAAACAGGCGCTAAATGGGTAACTAGATTATGGCCAATGAATATGAATATTCCGGTTATGAGTCTGCTTTTGTTCCTACACCCTCTGAATCTACGAATCAAAAAGTAGAAAGAAAGACAGCCAAAACTGAAAAGGCTACCAACAAAGACAAAAAAGAGGCAGATCAAAAGGCTGAATTTGTCAGTAGCGGCAAAAAAAATATTCTGAGTAGTTATAGATCATATACCTATAATTTTGTGTTAGCTGCCTTAGACAAAACAGTGGCTAATAATCCTGCTGCTTATAGAAATAGTGAGCTAGATTTGGTTATTTTAAGATCTGGTGGAAAAGGTAGAGATGCCATAGCATATCCTACTATTCAAGACCAAGAAAAAGTAAAGGTAAACCAATCAAAGGCCAAAACGGACGAAGAAAAAAAAGAAGCAGCACAGCAAGCAGAAAACTTACAGGCTATTTCCGGCTTCAATAAAGATAGTCCTGGTAGATTTGACATGTTCATAGACGATGTAGAAATCGATACTATAATGGCCTTTAGTCAGCAAGGCGGTACCACTCAGCCTACCAGTCTTAAATTTGAAGTTATTGAACCATACAGTATAAATGGATTCTTAGAAGCACTTCAGATATCTGCGGTAAAGGCGGGGTATCCTAATTATGCCAGTGCGAGTTTTGTATTGAAACTTCAGTTTATTGGTTATAAAGATGATGTACAATTTCCTGATGCGGATTTCGTTCCTAAAAGTGAAAGATACTTTGTTTTTAAATTTACAGGAGTAGAAGTTGAAGTAACTGAACGTGGTACAAAATATAGATGTAGCGCAGTTCCATTCAATGAAACTGCCTACGGCCAACCGGGTAAACTGAAAAAATCTGTAAAAATGGCAGGAGAAAATGTTCGAGAGATATTGAAAGATCTCATGGACAATGTAACTGATCAGGAAAAACAAAATGCCAAAAAGGCAGGCAGTCAATTTCATGATACCTATGAAATTAAGTTTCTTAAACCTAGCGCAAACGGATGGACTGATGACAGTGAAGGTGCTATAGCTAAATCTAAGTTGTCTGAATTAGGCACAGATAGTAACCTTTATCAGATGATAGATCCTAGCCAAACAGATAAAAAGACAAATTATAAAACAGTCAAGGATGTTGCTCCATCTGGTGACACTGATTTAGATGAAAAAAAGTTTGAACCAAAAAAAACAGTTACTCAGTTTCCAGAAAATGTAAGTCTACATGAAATTATTGCTGCTGTTATTAGAGATAGCGAATATGTTAGTAATTTAATCAAAGATCTTAAAATAGACAATGATGGTATGGTTGATTATTTTATTGTTAGAACAGAGGTTAAGAATTCTTCTAATATAGATGATAAAACCAAGAAGCCTTACCAAACATATACCTATGTTGTAACTCCCTATAGGATTCATTATACAAATATTCCTAATTTAGAAAGTTCCTTAGTTAACGAAAAAAAGTTAAAAAGGTCAGTGTTAAGGGAATACAATTATTTGTATACAGGTTTAAACACAGATGTTAGAAATTTTAGATTGAATTTTAATTTTCTTTATTTTGAAGCTATTCCTCAAAATATGGGTAATAAAGATGAAAAAGGCACAAAGACTGCGGCTAGACCTGGTAATAGTACAAATGTAAAACAAAATCCTACAACATTGAATACAGACACTACAGTACCTCAACCTAGTAAAAGAACAGATCCTACTGCTACCAGTGTTCTACCTCCAAGCGGATATAATTCAGCACTGCCAAAAAATGATCCTTACAGTGTGTTAGCTAGGTCAATGCACGAAAAGGTTCTTAACAGTACAAGTCTTGCTACAGCAGAAATTGAAATTCTTGGAGATCCATTTTTTACTGTAACAGGTGGAATAGGGAATTATAATCCTGCTTTAACAACTCATTTAGAAACTGTTGATGGGGAAGCAGCACATATAGTTGGTCAAGTTTTAATAGCTATAAATTTTAGAAATCCTATTGACATAGGTTCTAATGGTATGATGATATTTGACAGTAATCGCATACCCTTTAGTGGTGTTTTTCAAGTTACTACGGTAAAGAATACCTTTAAGGATGGATTCTTTTATCAGAAATTAAATCTTATTCGTATTCCGGGGCAACTTATAGATCAAAATCTACAGCCAACTGATCCGGCTGATGCTATGATTACTTCTCCTAATCCTAAAGATCAAGTCATTGAGGCACAAACACCTGCCAGCGATTTTAGTGATAGATTGCCCAATGACAGAGGTTTGCCCAGTGACGATACTAATTTCACCAATGCCACAGGGGGGCTAGGTGGTAATGAAGACACCGTGAAAAATCAATCATTCGGAGAATATCCTTTGGATGGAAGTCTATCATCTGATAGTTTGCCAATTGGAGCGCCGCTTCCGAGTGATATGGCTAGAAATATAAGATTAAGCCAGGAAGGACTGGCAGAACTTAGCCAAACATCTTTAGAAAATTCCAGTAAAGTTAGACAGACAGTGGCAACACTTTTGTCCTATAGTGACGGATCTAGGTCAAAAGATTTAGTTACATCATTGGTCAGTGAGAGTCTAGAAAAAAATCTACTCATCAGCAATCCGGGAAGCGGAATAGGGGAAGGTGCTACAGTAAAAATTACCAAAGAAGATTTGGAATTAGATCCTAATTCTGTTTCGTATATAGAAGGCATACCATCTAACCTAAGCAGATTAAACGTTGATAACATAGGAGCTCTTAGTCCTAAGAAATCAAATAATATTCTTAATAATATCGGTGATACAGTCAAATCTACCTTAGGAACAAGAGCAGATCCGTCAGCACTTGTGGCTAGAATAGGCTTAGACTCTAGTAAGGTTTCTGGTCTTGGAAACTTGTTTCAAAGTAAATTAACTAATGATATATCAAATTATAAAAATGTTCCACAAGATGTTGGACTTGCTCAAGCATATGATAGCGGACTTAGATTAGATAATATTTCTGCCAGTGATTTAGAAAATTTGCCTGTAACACAACCTAAAACATCTGCTCCTTCTCCTGGTGTTAATATAGATTATATTAATAAGGTTGTTGCAGGCGGCGGACCGAGGGCATTGGCAAACCTTTATGGCGTAAACGATGTTAGTAGAATCAGTCAAAGTCAACTAAGCAATCTAGATCTAGCTTCAGCACTAGAAAATACAGGACCTGTTGAGTTTAATCCATACAGCAATTATAGATCATTTACTAATGACGCAGACATAAATGCTTATACTAACAGGGTTTCAAGTGCTGCTGATCAATTAAATCCTCTTACTGATAAATCTTATGTAAAAAATCAACAATTACAAAATACTGTATTAGCAGTATTCGGTAGTAAGGCTCTAGGTAAGAGTCCTCTAGATAAATTAGTCAATAAGACTGGAAATACTAATGCTCCTGCTTATACTGGTTCTAATCCTATTATTAGAAAAAATCTAGGCATGCCACCATTAAAAAGTTAACCAATGACTGCTAATTTTGAATCGAGAAGACGAAGTCCACCACCATCGCCAGGTCCATTCTTGGCTGAAGTTACTAATCATTTAGATCCTATGTATATGGGTAGGCTAGAAATAGCCTTAATAAAAACCATTCCTAGTGATATAGAATTTCAAAGTGAAACTTATGTAGCTAATTATTGTAGTCCTTTTATGGGATTTACATCTGAAAGATTTGAAGGAAACAATCCATCTGATTTTAATGATGTACAAAAAAGTTACGGATTTTGGATGGTACCTCCTGACGTAGGTGCCACTGTAATGGTCATTTTTATAGGTGGAGACCCTAACCAATGTTATTGGTTTGGTTGTGTTCAGTCGCCCTTTCAAAATCATATGGTACCTGGGATAGCTGCTAGCGATGAAGTATTAATGACAGCAGAACAGGCTAGAAGGTATCAGGTCAATGTATTACCTGTAGCAGAAAGACATAAAAGCAGTCTTAAAGAAGGTACAAGTACAGATGGTAAACCTAAACCTGTCCATCCTTTCGCAGATAGACTGTTAGATCAGGGACTATTAGCAGATAATATTAGAGGAATTACCAGCAGTGGAGCTAGACGAGAAGTACCTAGTTCTGTGTTTGGTATTAGTACTCCTGGTCCTATTGATACTAGTGCTGGTGCTAAAAAGGCCAAGATAGGATACAAGTCTATAAAGAGGGAAGGTGTAGAAGCATTTGTTAGTAGATTAGGCGGTAGTAGTTTTGTCATGGATGATGGCGATAAAACAGGATTGAATGAATTAGTAAGAATTAGAACGAGAACAGGTCATCAAATTCTTCTACATAATAGCAGTGATCTAATATACATAGGTAATAGCAAGGGTACTGCCTGGATAGAAATGACCAGTCATGGAAAGTTAGATATCTATACAAAAGATTCTGTTAGTATTCATAGCGAAAATGATTTCAATTTTAGAGCAGATAGAGATATTAATATAGAAGCAGGAAGAAATATTAATATGCGTTCGGTGGGCAATATGGAGGCAAATATTTCTGGATATCTTTATCTTACTGTGGATGATCATAGTAAAATTGCTATAAGAAAACAGTTAGATTTTAATGTCAGTGACGCAGTAAAATTTTCGGCGGAAGGTTCTATAGAATTTTTATCAAATAAGAGTTTTATAGCTTCAGGTAATGATGGAATAGATCTTTCCGGAGAAAGTCATGTTAGCATAGGTAGTGGCGCAGGAATCAACCTCGGAGCCAACGGAGAAATACTACTCAGTGGCAGCAGAATTGATCTTAATGGACCATCTGCTGCGGCACCGACTATGGCTTCAAAAGCTGATGTGCCTCCTGATTTACCTCTTTATAACCTGCCTAATAGAAGAAAAGAGATTGGTTGGGAAGATAGAAAATTCTATAAGGATCCTAATTCTATAGTCAGTATCATGCAGCGTGTACCTACTCACGAGCCATGGGATCAACATGAAAATATTAATCCTGAAAAATTTAGTCCAGCTGCTACTGATGTAAGTTTAACAGATAGATCTAGTAGCGGAGTACCACCGAATACTAACACTCCTGCAGGGGGAGCCGCAGGGGAAGGACAAAAATCAGCGAATGAATCACAGATACCTCCAGGTACCTGTAGCCCAGAATATGCTAAACAAATTAATTCTCCGGCTGCTCAAGCAGGTATCGCTGCTCTCAAAGCAGCCTGTAAGAAATATGGACTCACAAGCCCGTATGCTGTTGCTGCGCTTTTAGGTATAGCCGGTGGTGAATGTGGATGGAAATTAGTAGAAGAAAATTTCAACTATAGTTCTGCTAGATTATTACAGGTATTTCCTAGTGTGTTCAAAGGTGACCAGACTTTAGCACAGAGATACGCAGGTAATCCTAATAATAGCCTACCGGAGTTCCTATATGGATCTGATACTGCTAAAGGCAGGGGTTTAGGCAATACTCAATCAGGCGATGGGGCAAAATTTATTGGTAGAGGATATATCCAATTAACTGGAAGGTCAAACTATGCTAAGTACGGCGGTATGGTTGGGCAAGATCTAATTAATAATCCTAAACTGCTCAATGACCCTACTATTGCTGCAGAAGTCAGTGTTAAGTATCTTTTAGACAGATGTAGGGCAGATCAAAATAGCGCAGGATACTTTGAAGCAGCCTGTAAGGCAGTGGGATTCAATACACCCGATATTAAGGCCAAGAAGAAAGGATTCTACGAATGTTTTTATGCTCAACTAAGCGGGGGAATTCTATCATCTGGACAAAGCGGTGTAGTAGTTGACAGTAGTGGAAATCCAATTAGAACAGGCGGAGGTAGTCAATAAATATTATCATGCCCTATAAGAACATAGAATTAAATCCTGTTAGCTACACTGAAACACAACGACAAACTAGGTATCACTTATATAAAGGATACAGTAGTGTTGATCCTATGGGATCTAATAAATTATTTGATTTTGATCTTATTAAACAAGATATTATCAATCATTTTAATACAAAACGGGGTGAAAGGTTAATGAATCCCACATTTGGGACTGCCATTTGGGACCTTATTATGGAGCCATTAACCTATGAAATTAAGAATTTAATTACAGAAGATATAAAGGCAGTTTGTAGTTTTGATCCAAGAGTGGCTCCATTAAACATAAAAGTCAATGAATATGAACAGGGATTTCTTATAGAAATAACTTTATTATTAAAAGATACAGACGAAACAAGCACACTTAGGTTGGCTTTTGACCAACAGATAGGTCTTAGAGTTCAATAATATTAGCTGATAATATTATTGATAAATATAGGATCAATCCATAATATAATAATGATACCTGCTACCAATACAAAATTACTAGCCAGTGAAGATTGGACAAAGATATATCAATCCTTTCGTAATGCTGATTTCAAAAGTTATGATTTTGAAACATTAAAACGTACAATGATTTCATATCTTCAGGAAAATTACCCTGAAGACTTTAATGATTTTATTGAATCTAGTGAATATATAGCCTTGGTAGATCTTATAGCATTCTTAGGCCAAAACTTAAGTTTTAGAATTGATCTAAATGCTAGAGAAAATTTTCTAGAAACTGCACAAAGACGTGATAGTATTTTACGGTTGGCACAATTAGTAGGATATAATCCTTCTAGGAATACACCCGCTCATGGTCTTTTAAAAGTTACGGCAGTTAATACTTCAGATAGTGTATACGATTCAAATGGGATCAATCTAGCTGATACAACCATAACCTGGAATGATCCTACTAATTCAAATTGGTATCAACAATTTCTCACGATACTTAATAGTGCTATGACAACTTCTTTTGGCAAATCAACTGCCAAAAAAACCATAGATGGCATCTCAACTGAACAGTATAATATAAACAGCACCAATATAGATGTCCCTATTTACAATTTTAACAAATCTGTAAATGGCACAAATATGACTTTTGAAGTTGTTCCGTGTACATTTGAAGGTAAAGATTACATTTACGAATCAGCACCTAAACCTGCAAACCTATTATCCTTTATATATAGAAATGATAATCAAGGATCTGCTAGTATCAATAATGGTTTTTTCTTTCATTTTAGGCAGGGAACACTAGGGACAACATCTTTTAATATTTCAAATCCTGTATCAAATGAAATTATAGGTGTAAATGTACCTAATATCAATAATACTGATGTTTGGCTATGGCAACTTAATTTACAAGGAAATTTTGATACTCTTTGGACGCAGGTTCCTAGCACCGTTGGTAATAACGTTGTCTATAATAGTGTAAGTAAAAATATTAGAACATTATATGCTGTGTCGAGTCGAGTTGATGATCAGGTTGACTTAAATTTTGCTGATGGTGTGTTTGGTGATCTTCCGAAAGGTGATTTTAGATTATTTTACAGACAAAGTAATGGATTGACCTATACAATAAAACCAGAACAGTTAAGTGGAATTATAATAAATGTTCCGTATGTTAATAATTTAGGTCAAAATCATTCACTACAAATAACACTAAGTTTACAATATACAGTAAGTAACAGCGTGGGCACCGAATCAAACGCTACTATTCAACAAAAGGCTCCACAAACTTATTATACCCAAAATAGAATGATTACTGCGGAGGACTACAACATAGCACCTCTCAATGCAGGCAGTGATATACTTAAAATAAAGAGTGTTAATAGAATATCCAGTGGTATAAGCAAGTATTTTGATCTTAGTGATGTATCTGGAAATTATGGAAAAACTAACATATTTGCCAATGACGGTATTTTATACAAAGAACAATTGGAAGAATTATTTGAATTTGAATTTACCAGTGTGGCAAATGTTTTAGCTATAGTTAAAAATAACCTTGCAAATATAGTTGCTAGCGCAGGTATGAGATCATTTTATTATGAAAACTGGGATAGAATATCTCTTATAGGACTAGGGCTTAAATTTAAGTTGATAAATTCTACCCCAGGGCAGGTTAGAGGATATCTTTACAATGATAATGGAAGTTACGCTGTAGGATCTTCAAATACAGACAATGAATTAAGATTTGTTAATGTTAATAGTTTAGTAAAATTTGCTTCACCTAGGGGCAAATATTTTGATGCTAATAATAATCTTAAAACTATCGTAAATTATTCTATTCCATTAGGAGGTAAAACTTCTATGTGGACTTCAGTTTCGCAAATAATTAATGATGGGGCTACATTATTAGATGATGGAACAGGACCGTTGATTTTTGGCTCATATGTTCCCGATGGTGCAATTCCTTTAGAAGTTATTCCTACATATCAACCTTTGCTGGGATTTAGTATTGAAAATGAAGTAACGAATCAATGTAGAAATTTTAGAAATTTTGGTTTAACAATTAATAAAGAAACACGAAATTGGGATATAATATTAAATTCTAATGTTGATCTAATAAATGATTTTAGTCTAGCCTATCAGGAAAATACATTAGACCAGGGACTAGATGCAAGTTGGTTAATAGCATTTGTATGGACAGGAAGTATTTACAAGGTTAGATATCGCAAATTAAATTATATTTTTGAAAGTGAATTAGAAACTGCTTTTTATATAGACAAGACAGTTAAGAATTATGATTATCAAACCAACCAAATAATACTTGATACTATTAATGTGTTGTCTGTTAACTATGTTCCTGATGCTGAAAATTATGCAAATGATAGTTTGTTTTTGGTATTGCCTAATGGTTGGAAAAACTATTCAGCAGATCAAAAGGTTGAATATTATAATCAGAAAGGAATTACTGCCGACGATCTAAGAACAATAGGGGTACCAGAACAAGATATACAATATGCCATAAGTATTGGGTTGGGTATATTTTCACCATATCAAAATTTATTTGGTATAGTGAATAGAACAAGTCCTATGGGCTTTGATAGGTTATGGCAGATAGATGAAGGTATAGTTGAAAAAGACGGTTATGTTCAGCCTAATAAAGTTGTGGTAAGTTTTTACAATAGCAGCGATAGTTCTAAAGTTATAGACCCTAACACTTTTATTGATATTGTTGGAAATAATTATGTTTTCTTCAAAAAGAACACAACTGATTCTTCTTATTCATTGACAAGAGAAGATATTATTGTATTAAACAATGAACAGGCTATATTAGACAGCTACAAGATTAATGGACAGCTATTTTATTTCAAAGATACACAGGTTGTAAAGTATTGGTCATCACAATACGGATCTGTAGTGTTTACTGATCAATACAAAGGAAGAAATGGTAGATCAGATCTTAAATTTCAATATACACATAATAGTGGTAATCAACGCAGAATTGATCCTAGTAAGACTAATATAATTGATCTCTATGTGCTTACAGCTTCTTATAATGCTGAATACAAAAGTTATATTCAAGGTATATATACAACAGAACCTAGTGCGCCAACTAGTCAAAGTTTAGAACAAAATTATAGTGAATATCTAGAACCTATTAAAGCTATCAGTGACGAAATTATATACCATCCGGTTAAGTACAAGATTTTGTTTGGTGACAAGGCCGTGCTAAATTTACAGGCTAAATTTAAGGCTGTAAGAGCATCAAATAGAAACACCAATGATAACAATTTAAAGGCAAGAATTTTAACAGCAATAAATGAGTTTTTTGCCTTAGAAAATTGGGAGTTCGGTCAAACATTTTATTTTAGTGAATTGGCTACTTATGTAATGAATGAGATGACCCCAGACATTTCTAATTTTATTATTGTACCTATGGTAGATAATGGATTTGGAAGTTTGTACGAGATAGCCTGCCAGCCAGATGAAATTTTTATAAATGGAACCACAGTTAATAATATTGAAATTATCAACGGAATAACGCCTAGTCAACTAAAGGCATCATCAAACATAGTAACATCTACATAAAATGGCAGAGAAAAAATCAGTCAATCTTTTACCGAGTTATCTACAGACAGATAAAAATGCTAGATTTTTATCGAGTACACTTGACCAATTTATACAAACTCCTGAATTAGAAAGAATAGAAGGATTTGTAGGTACCTCTGAAGTTGCGAATTTTAATCCTGTTACAGATACTTACATAAGTGAATCTACCCCTGTAAGAGCTAGACAACAACTTATACCTGGTTTGGTATTCAGAGATAAATTAGGACAACCTACTGATTTAGTTAATTATGAAGATTTAATAAATGAAATAAAGAATGCAGGTGGTTTAACAGATAATTTAGCAAGCACTCTAAAATTTGAACATTATTCTTACAATCCTAGAATTGATTGGGATAAGTTAGTCAACTACGATCAATATCATTGGTTACCTTCTGGCCCAGATCCAATTTTATTAAACATTAATCCTCTATTGGCATTCGGTCAATCTAGTTATAATATTAATAATTCAGTTAAACTTAGCAACGGCATGAAGGTAGTATTTACTGCTACATACTCAACAGGTACACTTACTATTTCATCTGGTACAGAATATATTGTAGAAGGTGTTGGAGATTACATACAATTCTTAGATTATAATCTATTACAGCCCAATGGTGATTTAGCCACTACTTATAATGAAGTTTTTGATAATTCTGGATTTGATAGTTTTCCCTTTGACTCAGACAAAAAATTAGCCATTGTACCAGAATATGTAACAATAAACAGATTGAGTGGTGACCTTAATCCTTGGTCTAGATATAATAGGTGGTTTCATGTAGATGTTATAAAAACTACAGCTAATTTAAACGGTACTGATGTAGATATTAGTAATGCCTCTAGAGCACAAAGGCCTATTATTGAGTTTTATGCCTATCTTCCTTTGTATAATTTTGGAAGATTTGGTATTAAAAATGTTGACTTACTTGATGATGTAACTGAGTTTCCTTTAATAGAAATACCTGGTAATGTTGGATATTACGTAGATGGAATATTGTTAGAAGAAGGATATAGAATAATCTTTAACAATGCTAAAGATCTTTATGCTAGGAATAAAATATATCAGACTGTGTTTGATACAACTACAAATCAAATTACACTGGTTGAAGCTTCTGATTCAGGTGTGGTAGACCAAGCATCGGTGTCAATAAATTATGGAAATGTCTACGCAGGTAAATCTTTTCACTATAAAGATAGCAGTAAACAATGGAAATTAAGCCAGCAACATACAGTAAGAAATGAAGCCCCTCTATTTGATTTATATGATAAAAATGGTGTTAGCTTTTCTGATGAATCTCTAGATAATAATTTTGAAGGAAGTAAAATATTTGGTTATTCTATTGGACAGGGAGCAATAGATCCAATTTTAGGATTTCCTGTAGAAAAATCCGCAACATCTGTAGGGATAGGTGGTTATCTATTTAAGAACTATGTGGCTTCTGATTATTTTACTAGTATTGAAAATGGTGTAACTAAAAATAATTTTATTTCAAATGGATATTATAAAGTATGGGATTTAGTTAACCCAGATCTTTACAAATTACTAAACACATATAATTTTGGATTTTCATATTATCCACCTGTAGTCGAAAACTTTTTAGTTACGGCAACTTCTACAAGCAGTTTAATTAGCAAAGCTTTCAGCTTACCTTATATTCCCTATGGTACAGTTGATGCTAAGATAAATGGAATGAAAGCCTCTGTTACTGCTACCTTTGTTGGCAGTAATATAGTTTTACAATTTAATGAATCTATCAATCAAAATAGTCAAGTTATTGTAAAATGGAATACAACAAGTACGCCCGTTAGTAATTACTATTACGATATTCCATTAAACTTATTAAATAATCCTCTAAATGATATTTTCGATACTCTTACTTTAAGTCAGTTATCCGATCATTTTGATAGTATGTTAGAGAAAGATAACTTATGGAGCACAATAAGTATCGATCCTATTCGTGACAGTATAGCCTACGCTAAAAAGGGCACAGTTCTTATTCAAAACCAAGATCCAATTGCGTTGCCTATGATATTTTTAGGTAACAAAAATCATAGTCTTATTGATTCTATTAGATTTGTAGCTAACCAATATTCGCAATGGCGATTTACCTTCTTAAAATTAATTTCTGAATATCCAAATCAAAATGATCCTATAGAAATTGTAGACGCAGTATTAACTCAAATTAATCAAGCCAAGGGATTAGAAAGCAATTTTTATAGATCAGATATGGTGCCATATGGCACAGCAAAAACTATTAGGAAGGTTACTGTAAACTCTGCTTATTTTACATCTTATCCAATTAATATAGAATTTGATCTAGAAAGCCTAAGTCATCAAGCAGTATTAGTATATAAAAATTCACAGCAATTAATCTTTGGTAAAGATTACATATTCAACAAACTAGAAGGATCTGTAGAATTTCTCATAGGGCTATCTATAGATGATTCTTTAGAATTTCATATCTATACTGATACTTTAGGTTCTTATGTACCTCCTACACCTACGAAACTTGGCATGTACGCTAAGTTTGTACCTGAGATATTTGAGGATGATAGATATATTACTACACCTCAAACTATGATTCAGTGTCATGATGGAAGTTTAATTAAGGCATTCAATGATTATAGAGATGATGTTATTTTAGAATTAGAAAAAAGAATTTATAATAATATCAAGGTCAAATACAATACTATATACCCTGGTGAGGCCATTTATAATTTACCAGGAGCGTTTCATTATACAGAACATACATTAAGTCAATATAATAATTTATTAGAAAAAGAATTTGCCAGTTGGACTAATAGTTTCAATGTAGATTGGAATACAAATAACATATATAATTCTTCAAATTATAGAACATACAATTATATCAATTCTGTCAATACCCTAACTAATAAAGTTCTATCAGGTTCATGGAGATCTATATTCAAATATTTTTATGATACAGATCGTCCTCATACACATCCTTGGGAAATGTTAGGATATACAGTTGAACCAACATGGTGGAATGATTTATACGGGTCTGCCCCATATAGCTCTACTAATGTTTTACTTTGGTCTGATCTAGAAGAAGGTTATAGAAGGGGTGAGTTATCTTCTGATTATAGTTTAACTAGATATAGACGTCCTGGTCTAAGTAGTATTATTCCTGTAGATTCAAATGGTAATCTTAGAAATCCTTTAGACTTTTTAGTTTCGCATTCAACTGTAAACGACTACCAGGCAGATTGGCAATTTGGAGATTTCGGACCAGCAGAGGTTACTTGGCGTAATAGCACGTTCTATCCATTTGCTGTGAATATTGTAAATGCTTTGTTATATCCAAATATCTATTGTAGTAGATTCTTAGATACTTCTAGGATGATTCGTAATCATGCTGATAGATTAGTATATAAAGATGACATGCAGCATGTTGATCCAAGGAAAATTAAGATAGATGGATATAACAATGAAATTACAGCAGGGTTTATCAATCTAGTTTTAGAAAGAGGTCTTGGTAAAAATTCAAATTATACTGAACACCTAGCTCAGGATTTAAAATATCTGACCTTTAATCTTGTACATAGATTAGGGGGATTTACCAGTAAAGAAAAATTACAAGTTAAAATTAATGCTGTTGATCCTGAGTCAGCTAGCCCTGGTTTATTGTTACCTCCTGAAGATTATGAATTATTTTTAAATTCCAGTAATCCAATTTCTTCTATTTCTATATCTGGAGTCATAGTTCAGAAAACTAGCGATAGATTCATAATTAGAGGATATGATAGACAAGCACCTTATTTTACTATTCTAAAGGCAATTCATACAAATAATGATACAGTTTTAAAAGTCGGTGGCAAAGATGAAGATTATGTATTATGGCAACCAAATCTAGATTCTTCTACATTGTCTAACATTGAAATAGGATCGAGCAATAAGTTTTATAAACAAGGTCAAATTGTTTTATATAGTAATCAGTTTTATCGTGTAAAGGTCTCTCATGCTGCCCAGGCAACCTTCAACCCTACATTCTTTGCTAGATTACCTGAATTACCTACCAAAGGTGGATTGAGAATTGCTATACCTAAGAAATTTGAATCTGTAGAATCAAGAGTAAATTATAATTCTGAATTTAGGTCTATTCAAGAAGTTTATGATGTAATTTTAGGCTATGGAGAATATTTAAAGACAAAAGGTTTTGTTTTTGATTATTTCAACCCTGACCTCAATGAAGTTATTGATTGGAATTTCAGCGGCAAAGAATTAGCATTTTGGGGTGTACATAATTGGGCAGATGGTAATTTAATCACACTGTCACCATTTGCGGATTATTTGAAAGTTGATAATACTACCGCTATTGTTGATAATCTTTTTGCTGATAATTATGAATACTCTTTACAAAAATCAGACGGACAACTATTTCCGCGAGATGGTTTCGACATTTCAAGATTAGACGGTAGCTGTGTAATTAAAACAAAAAACACAGAAGAGGGGATATTTTTTGCCAAGATTAATTTAATACAAAAAGAGCATGAACTTGTATTGAACAATACTACAGTTTTTAATGATACAATTTATGATGCAGCAACAGGCTATAGACAAAAGAGAATAAAATTATCTGGATTTAGAACTAAGGGATGGAATGGAGACATTAGAAGTCCAGGGTTTATCTATGATCAAATTAAAATAACAAATTGGTTGCCCTACAAAGAGTACTATCCAAGTCAAATAGTGATTTTCAATAGTCTTTATTATTCAGCTAATCAAAGAATATTGTATGATGTTACGTTTGATTTTACTAAATGGACCTTGTTAGACGGAAAACCTGTGAGCCAACTTTTGCCTAATTTTGATTACAAGGCACAACAATTTGAAGATTTTTATAGTTTAGATATAGATAATTTTGATGTTAAACAACAAGACCTAGCTCAGCATCTCATTGGATATACTCCTAGGTTGTATCTAAGTAAATTAATAACCAATGCCAAGGCTGAATACAAATATTATCAAGGATATATAAGAGATAAAGGTACGAAGAAAGCCATAGATAATATTGCCAAAGCTGGTGAAAATCGAGATTATAGTAGTATAGAGATTAAAGAAGAATGGGCATTTAGAGTAGGATCGTATGGATCAGAATCCAGCTTCAAAGAAATTGAATTTCCGTTATTAGAAGGTTCATATTTAGAAAATCCATATCTGGTTACACTTACTGACCAATTGACCGAAAATACATCTGGTATTGTACATTACACTTCGTCGACTGATTTATTAATTGCTCCTACAAATTATTCGATAACCAGCACCTTTGTAACAGTCAATGGAACTTTTGACGATAACAATATTAAATTAACTACCGCAGGATATGTTAGATTAGACGATGTAACTACTACTGCCTATAGTAAAAATAGTTTACTAGACATAGCTAACAATAGTCTTATTCAAGATGGTACAACAATATGGTTAGGATTTTTAGAAAACGGTGATTGGTCTGTATATAGGTATTCGAATCAAAGAGCAAAGATAAAGGGTGTTTATGTAAATTCTCCAGGAATTGATATAACTTTTGTAACTGATATTAATCATGGCTTAATAGCAGGTGATATTATCAGTGTTGTTAGATTTAACTATCAAGTAGACGGCGTTTATATTGTTAAGACTATCAACAAATCTAATCAATTCACAGTAGATTCTACATTGGCTGGTATTGTTAATGAGCCGCTTGTTCATTATGGAAGTCTGTTTAAGTTTGAACCAGTAAGATTCAGTGATTATGCTGCTTTCTCAAAATCAACAGATTTATTTAGATATGGTTATGGATCTAAAATTTGGGTAGATAAAAATCAGGATCAAAAATGGACGGTATTAGAAAAAATTAAAAATTTTAATAGTGCCACTGAGTTCACTACAGCTCAATCTCCTGCAAGACAAAGTTTTGGTTTTAGTTTAAAATTTGCAGGCGATACACTGCTAGTATCTAGTCCAACATACCATAGTGTTAATTCATATAATTTTGGTAAAGTAGCCGTCTACAGGAAACTGTCTAACGAAAGATTAACAGCTAATTTTGATTATGTACTCAATAGTAACGGGCAAATATTTTGTCAAACAAATACTACGACTGATTTTGGATATAGTCTTGCTTACGATGTTGAAAAAAATCTTTACATTACAGGAGCACCTAGTGCTACAAATGTTAGAGCAACAACATCGACGTCTTATCTAGTAGCAATCACCAGTAGCACAAATGTATCTCGTGGTTATATCAGAGAAGGTGTAGTAAAAGTTAGTACAAAAAATTCGAATAGAACAGCCGAAGTAACAAAATTTGCCTTTACAAGACCTTTTGCTACTACAGGATTTCAAACTGCTGCTACAACTGCTACTCATCAAAATTCTAGATTTGGGCACAGTCTGTATATTAATAAGGTAGGATTAAATTCGGCCACTACATTATTAGTCGGAGCACCTGGCAATGATTCATATCTAGGAACTGGCACTGTTTTTGCTTATTCTATATCAGGCACAGGAACTTCTATAACAAATTTTGGGACCGATACTGTAGCAAATGTTATAATAACTACTGCTCCTGTTAGCACTGGCTCGATATCTATTACGTTCTCTAATCCTAATCAGCCCGGAGGCACTACGGCTACAGCAGTATTAGTCAAGACAGGAAATACTGGAACAAGTATTATTATAACAAATAGAGGAACTGGTTATACATCAGCTCCAACAGTTACATTTACAGGCACTAGTATGACAACTGTTGGTGCTGCTACCGCATATGTAGGATTTATAGAATTAATTACCACGGCAACTGTATCATTGAATGCAGGTAGTAAATGGGGTTGGGCTATCGCTGGTTCGGATGCGGGCTCTACTATTGCAATTAGTGCGCCATCTTACTTCAACTTCGGGCAAGAAGGTATTGTTCAAATATTTAATAGTGGCCTATATTGGAAGCAAACTTTAGATTCACCATTTGGATACAATGATGAATTTGGACAAAGTCTAGCAGTATCTAAGTCAGGAAAATATATCTTTGTTGGATCTTCTAAGCCATTGAGTAGTTATAATACCTATGGTAAAGTTGCTGTCTATGCGGAACAGTCTTCTGGTAGATATGAACTCAGTCAGATTTTAGAAAATCCAATTCAAAATTCTGATTTACTATTTGGTGAATCTATAGACATAAGTCCAGATGAAGACACCTTGGTTATCACTGCTCTGGGTACTAATAAATCTGAATATGTTAAATTCTACGAAAACAAAATCGATCTACTAGGTGAAACTACATTTGATAACAATGAAACTAAATTTATTAATAGTGTCCAGGATTCAGGAGCTGCTTATACATATACTAAATTAGATGGATATTTTGTTCAGGCAGATGAATTATTACCGGATAATGTCTACGCCAACGGTAGATATGGCAAATCTGTAGCAGTAACCGATAGCAGCATTTTTGTTGGCGCTCCGTCAAACTCTGCTTCTTCATCTTCTAACGATATTTCACGATTTTATCAATTTAAGGTCTCAAATACTCTAAGTCAAACATGGAATGTTCTCCGTTTACAAGAACCTACTGTAGATATTGACACGATGAGAAGAATTTGTTTAATTGATACTAAGAATGAAATTTTATTAGATTATCTAGATGTATTTGATCCGTTGAAAGGAAGAATACCCGGTATTGCTGAACAAGAATTAAAATACAAGACATCAGCAGATCCTGCAATTTATTCTTTAGGCATTGCTAACACGATTAATGATTCTAAAAATAGTTGGATTGAAGATCATGTTGGAGAATTATGGTGGGATTTATCCACAGCCAAATATATTTGGTATGAACAAGGTAATGAAATTTTTAGGAAAAATAATTGGGGCAAATTGTTTCCCGGGGCCAGTATAGATATCTATGAATGGGTCAAATCTGATTTACTACCGAGCGAATGGGCAGTGGCAGCTGATACTCCAGGGGGACTATCTAGAGGTATAAGTGGTCAGCCTAAGTATCCAGACAATAGTGTAGTGAGTGTAAAACAAATTCTTAACACTGTGACCGGATCCTTTGAGAATGTTTATTTTTATTGGGTCAAAAATAAGGTTACTGCACCTAATGTAAAATCAAGAAAGATTACAGCGTATGAAGTTTCTAGGGTCATTGCTGATCCTTTAGGCTATGGATTAAAATATGCCAATATTTTGTCTACAAATTCTTTAGCATTTGGAAATATTCAAGGCAATTTAATTGCTAAAAATATCAGCGCTAATATTACTTTCGATAGTGTAAAAAGTTCAATTCCCCGACATACAGAATGGGTTATAATGACTGAGGGTGATAGTGCTTCAATGCCTGTGTCCTTACTAGATAAGAAATTTGTAGACAGTCTGATTGGCAGAGATTCTATTGGAAATCCAGTACCCGATATGTCTTTAAGTTTCAGACAAAAGTATGGATTAGGAATTAGACCACAGCAGACAATATTTAAAGATAGATTTCAAGCTTTGAGAAATTGTCTAGGGTATGCTAACGATATACTAGCTAACAACATTATTGTTGGAAATAGAAATCTAGCCAAACTTAATAGTTTTGAACCTATTCCAGCAGAAGATTCTGGTGACTATGACTTATTAGTTGACGAATTTGATCAATTAGTAGATGTAAGCACAGAAACATTCTTACGTGCGCAATTATCATGTAGTGTGTATAATGGTAAAATTATTAGAGTAGATGTTATCAACCAGGGGTATGGTTATGGATATGCCCCTAAGGTGACCATAGCTAATAATTTAAGTGGTGCAGAAATCAAAACAGAGATAGACAGTCAGGGTAAAGTTATTTCTGCTATGATAACAAACTCAGGTAGTAATTTTGTTTCTAATCCTGTCTTAACCGTAAGGGAACATGTTGCTGTTGTAGCAGTAGATTCGAATAGTAATGATAGATGGAGTTTTTATAAATTTGATTATGCTTTAAGAATTTGGATCAAATCTAGAACACAGTTATATAATACAACTCTATATTGGAATTATGTAGATTATCGTGCATCGGACTATGACACATATAAGGGATTTAGGTATACAATAAATGATGTTTTTCAGTTAGACACATTGGTTGATACAGATATAGGTGATTATATTAAGATTTTAAATTCTGGAAATGGCAATTTTATTGTACTAGAAAAATCATTAAATGGAGATTTTTCTCAGGATTATAAAATTGTTTATTTACAGAATGGAACTATTCAATTTAATGATAATTTATGGAATATTTCTACATCTGACTATGCTTATGACAAACTCAGTATAGATGAGACGTTGTTTGATCAATTACCGGATAGAGAATTAGCCAATATTATTATTGCTTTAAAAGAAGATATTTTTGTAGATGATTTTAAAGTTTATTGGAACCTAATGTTCTTTAAGGGAGTAAAGTATGCTCTTACAGAACAAAAATTATTAGATTGGGCGTTTAAGACTAGTTTTATAACAGTTAAAAATAGTATTTCCTATCTCAATACCAGCAGTTCTTATACATTAGATAGCAGTAAGTATATTGAAGATTACATAAAAGAAATTAAGCCTTATAGGACTAAGGTACGAAACTTTGTCAGCGCATATGAATATTTAGAAAATGCTCGTATGCACACTACAGATTTTGATTTACCTTCATATTATAATTCAACATTAGGTACATTCACTACTACACAAAAAGTTGTAACTGATTCTACTAATTCCAGTATTTTGCTAACCTATCCTTGGAAGGATTGGACAGATAATTATAGTTACGGAGTCAAAGAAATTATCATAGCAAATGGCGGTAGCGGATATACTAGTGCCCCGTCAGTTACAATAAATTCTTATAGTAATCCCTCAATCCCTGCCTTAGCACAAGCATATATTAGAAATGGTAAAGTTTACAAAATTGTTGTAACCAGAGAAGGATTGGGATACGATAGATTAACCTACGTGACATTTAGCGGAGGTAATGGATCTGGAGCAACTGCGTCTGTTATTCTAACAAATACCACAACACGTAAAAATGTTATTGGTTTGAAATTTGATAGGTATTCTAGGACAGGTGAAGTCGGGGCAACTACAGTATCCTACACTACTACAACTAACGGATTAAATTTTGATTATGAATTACCGTATCAGGCTGATACAAATAAATTTAATATTGTTGCTACGTTAGATAGAAAGTTAGTTTTAAGTTCTGATTATGACATTATAAGTTTTAGCAAAGATGAAAACGGGTATAATAAGGATCATTCTAAATTCATATTCAAAAATTATTTGCCAGCCGCTGGAAAAGTTCTTAAAATTAACTATACTAAAAATATCAATCTTTATAATGCCATAGACAGAGTAGACAATTATTATACACCTTCATCTACTATGCCCGGTGATTATTTGCCTATTTTAATGACAGGATTAGAGTTTCCTGGCAGACAGCTAACTGGATTGGCTTTTGATTATACAACTCCTATCTTGTCAACTGGTACTGTCTATGATAATGGCGGTGGTTGGAATGATTTTACAAGTTATTATTCTAGAGCTAGAGTTGTTTCGACTGCATCTAGTAGTTCTATAGTATTATTCCTTAATACTACAACAGGTATCGTTCCTGGCCAAACTTTAAATTTCCTAAACACACCGTATCGTAAAGTAAGGACTGACACAGTTGTTGTGTCTGTTAATGCTGCTAATAATAGTATACAAATCAGTACTGCTACTTATTTGATTAAATTTGCGTCTAGTACATCTACTCTGGCAGGTTCGGCTATAACCTTTGAAACTATGACTCCCTTTAATGGCGCTTTGAGAGCAGGTGATGTGATAGAGATTACTGGAATAGCAGCCACTGGATTTGATGGGATAAAATCAATATCAACAATCACTAGTAGCAAAACTTTTATAGCTCTTTCAACAGGCACATTACAGGTTTTAACTACAGCTGGTTCTACTACATCTAGGTTGAGAACATACAGTTTATTAGAAACAATTGAGCCACAAAACAGATTAATTGGCAATTACAACACCTATGTTGGCAATTGTATATTTTCTGATTATTACCTCAGTTCAAGTGCTCCTAGCATGATGGAAGGATATACAGCTACCTGGACCATAAGTGGAAATGATGTAGATTTTGGACAAGGCAGAACATACTGGTATTATATTACAGGAACCAATATAGTTGCTGCAGATTTTGTTGGAGGCTTAACAGGAGTAATTACTACCAATGCTACTAGCTTGCCAATTACTTTCCTTACTAGTTCTACAATTAATGCTGTTAATACATTAACCAATGGTGGACTTAATACAGAAACGTATTATGTAAATGTTGTTTCGTGGATTACTACAGCTTCGAGTACAAGCACTAAGATCATTGCTAACAAGTCAATGAAACTGAGAAACCGTCCATTAGGTATGAGCACATGGTCACTTACTGCTAGGAACGTTGATGGAGCAGTTGTAACATCTGCCAAAGAGGGAGAAGTTGTTAAATTTACCGTAGCTGGATCAAATCTAGATTTTGCCAGTGATGGTATTAGAGCAAGAGTTACTGGGTCTGGTATAAACATCACATCCGGTGACATAACCGCCAATACTCTTGTATCAGATTGGATTACATTCTATAGCGAAGATGATTTACCGATTAGCTTTGATGTACAGTTTACTGAAGATTTCCTAACCGAAGGTACAGAAATAATGTCGTTCGGATTAGACATTAGCACTGTAACAAATGTTAACTCGTATAGTACAACAATTACTACTACGGTTACTAGCATTTCTATTCTAGATACTTCTTTAACCCAACCAAGCACTTATCAACTAACTTCTCTCACTCCTTCAGTTTATGAAGGATCAACTGCTACATTTAGGTTAACAACTACCTATGTAAATGCGGGCACAGTGATTCCATTTGTTATTACCGGTACTGTTGCAGTAAGCGATTTAAACACTACAACATATACAGGAACATTTGTAATGGTTGATGGCGGTACAGTTAACCCAGGTGGTCAATACGCAGACATTTCCTTCAATGTTTCTAGCGATGCTGCTACGACTGGACTAGAAAGTACTGAAGTAGTTTGGATTACATTGCCTGGTAAGACAGTTAACAGTGCTACAATTTATATACTAGATCAATTAAATCAGGTCTATGGTAATGTGCCTGTCTATGGTTATACAGTAAATGGAAATACAGCCTATTCCAATATTAGGATAAACAATACAGGTACATTTGATTTTTATATATACGATCAAGCAGAAGCTTTATCTAATAAACCTACTTCTCAGACATGGGCAGTCAATACTTCCTTGTCTACATATTATGTAAGAGGTATTGTTGAGCCTGTAAATGAATGGCAAGGCACAGTAGAATTTACTGGCCCAGGTTTTGCTAATACCTTAACCTACGCAGATTTTGCCTCAGGCGCTATTACAGGAAATTGGGTTACAGTAAATACTGCTGAAACATCAGCAGTATTTGGTAATTTGGGATGGTATGCTAGAGCATTAGCCGATACTGCCAGCGCATTTGGCAGATTTAATTTGACTATTCAAATCGCTAAAACATCAGGTGGAGCAGTTGTTTCACAGGGTGTATTTGATTGTTATGTGTATTCAGATATAGCGCCTACAAGTGGGGGAAGCACCGGTGGTGGTAACTTACCATTAGGTGGAGATTTTAGAGAGTTATTGTAATGAGAACTATTGATCAAACAACTACAGCTAGTTCGGCAATCATTGTAACTGATAATCTTTTGGCTGATATTTCTAGAACTGTGGTATATGTTAACGAATCTCTAATAGCAACCACAGGTACAACCATTTGGTATAATCTTTTAGAAGATACAGAACTACGTGGCCGAGCTTTGATAAAAATCAATAACCTTTCATCCGGTACATGTTACATTTTCAGTGCTACAGTGTATTCTGATCCAGGGGTTGAATTTTGGAAATACGATTTTGAACCTGCCGCCGCAGATTTGTCGTTAGATGCAGGTAGTTGGCAAAATGGATATTCAGTTTCGGCATTAGCTACTAATTCTAATGAAACTGTCATAAGTGGTGGCGAATTCATGTCTCCACAACATGATTTTGCCCCAGAAGAGTTAGTACCAGGCCATACTACAGATAGCCTGGGCATTAATGTATATACCCAGGCGGGGGAAACATATGCAACTGTGTTGTCAGGATCTTTTTTAGTTGAGGCAAATACAACTGTAACAAATCAAATTACTGGTAGTATTGAATCAGCAGCTGGGTTTATTGTAACATTTAATGATCAAATTTTTCAACGATCTACTACAACTAATTTTACAACAAGTAATCAATATTTTATTCAAGGTAAAAATATTGTATTACCACCGCAACCAAGCAGAGGCACTGCTGGATATAGTTTTGTAAGAATAGGTGGTACAGGACTAATCGATGAAAACTCAATCTATGTAGACAATACTGTTACATCATTTGTAATATTAGAAAGTTTAGCAAGTTTTGAATCAATTAAAAATGTGTATGTACTGGCAGATGGGCAAGAAGTTGCAGCTCTCACTACATCATCAACAAATAACTTTGGCTATATTTTAGAAGAATCTTGGCAGGGTAATCCTAACATACATAAAGACAAAGATACACGAGCAGCAATACATTTTTATAATTTACCCCCAGGGCAGCATCAATTATCTGCGTGGTTCTTTAGTATACCTGATGTAAAGTTTAATAAAATTAAAGAGGATTATTACACTGTAAGCGGTAGTCAAACACTTACATTGAATACAACGCTAGCTTCATGGCAACCTTTTAGCGATAAGGTAATTGTTGAAACAGGCACAGGTAGTTTGAATACTATAAGACGTAGGTTAATGCCGCCTAAGGTTAGCAATTATTTTGTTACTGATAATAATAGATTTTTTAGTTTTTTTGATGATGGACATACACCTATTGGTCCATATGATCCTACTGATATATTGGTCTATGCTAATGGTACTCCTATTAGATCAGGATATGATTTTAATTATGATTTCGCTAATAATCGTATTATTCTACAACCTGGGCTATATCAAAATGGTGTGTATATATCGATTGTAAACAAAAAACGTGAAACAGGTAACCTCTATGATTATATAATAAGTGGAAATATTTTGAGATTTGAGCCTAGTGTTTTGAATGATACAACGGTTAAAGTAACCAGTTTTAGCAATCATGATAATTTATTTTTAGAAACTGAAATATTTCAGTACTCCCCATCGAGGAGATTTTCTTACATACGAGCTATTCTCGATGATAGTTATGTGTGGGTCTATGTTGATGGGATTCCTCTTGTACATGGAATAGACTTCAGAGTATTATCGGATGCTAGAACTATCGAGATATCCTATGATTATGATTTGAATCCAAGTTCAGTTATAATGGCAACATCCATAAAGCGTCCAGATATTCCTAATCAAGTATACGGATTTAGAATATTCAGCGATTTTTACGAACGAACAAGTTATAAACGTTTGAGTAAAGAGCATACTACTTTTCTTACAGCATTAGTTGCTCCTGATGATCAAACAATTTATATAAACGACGAATCTAGATTAAGTCCTGTTAATGATGCTAAAAATGTTCCAGGTGTAGTGCTATTAGATAGAGAGCGTATTGAATTTTTTGGTAGAAGTGACAATGCTTTGTATCAATTAAGAAGAGGAACAGGCGGAACTGGTCCTGCTCCATGGAGTGATTTAGGCAGTAAAATAATAGATCAAGGCGTATTACAAACTATACCAGGCGCTTCAGATAGTGTCTATGTCTTTACAACCAGCACAACAAATACTACAACCTACACTATTTCGGCGTTTAATACACAAACTGGCCTGGGTATTAATCTTAACAATGAAACAGATATGGGCGGCAACTATATTATACCAGCAATAGATCAGGTAAAAGTTTTCTATGGAGGTAGACCACTCAGTAAGACTGAAAGACAGGTATATGAAAATTTTAGTAGTACAGAATTAACAACTTTATTAGCTGAATTTGAAATTACTACCTCTACCCAACAGATTAAATTAAATATTGGTGACAGATTAGAACCTGGAGTTACCTTAACAATAACTCATAGAAAAGGTAGAATTTGGACAGGAACAGAGTCTTTACTTACTAGCCAAGTTAGACAGGCTAAGTTTATTAGACAGAAAGAAGCTGAACTTCCTGACGTCTATTTCTATGGTGGTGATCCAAGAATATTAGACGAGAATTATGTTCCGATAACAAATGAATTAGATGAAATAATAAGGATAGAATGATATGCCACGTACAATTGACTTACCAGATAGTTTCACTGCTACTAGTGTAACCAGGTTATTGATCACACACAATCAGGCCACTGGCAGGATCAGGTATCCTAATTTTGTTTACTGGCTTGGAGTTGAGCTAGGTTTAACCCAACCAGTTACAACTTCTAGTAACGTGACCTTTAATAGTTTAAACATAACGAATACAGCAACTTTTCAAAGACTTTCAGTAAAGAAGAATATAGCAATAGGGGATACATTACCCTCTGATAGTACATCTACTAGTATTTTTATCAGTAATGACTTTGAATCAAACTCGCCTACAAACTTAACACTTCGCGGATATGTAGACAATTATGGTACACTAAGTCTTAAAAATCCTCTTATAACCAGTGAAGTTGCTAGAGGATCACCTTCTGCTAAGGCAGCTTTACAGGCAGGGGATACTATAGGTGGAATGGGGTTCGCTGGATATGATGGTACAAGGTTTGTCAATACTCTAACAGGAACTTTGTCATTCCGTGCCGGTGAAACATGGTCATCTAGTCTTACTGAAACACTTAGAGCAGGTACTAGTTTCAAGCTATCTACCCATCCAACGAATACTAAATTAAGTCCATCTAGTGCCTTTAACCATTTGTGGCAAGAATGGTCAATAAGTGGTGACAGTATCAGTGTTAATAATTTGTATTTCGGCGATGCTGGAATGAATAATCACACTGTTGTTACAAGAAACAATGGTATTGTTCAACAAGGACATGGAGCAACAAATGTAAATTTTGTGAATAGTCAATTGAGACTGGTCGGTGTGCCTGCTGAAGGAGGATTAGACGCAGATAATGCTAGCCTAGACGATACATTGAGATTCACTTTTGTTGCTGGTAGGGGTAGTGGTACATATGGAAGAAGGAATGCAATAAGAGAAGATGATAGTTTAGGCATCATTGACTATAGAGGACAATATCAAAATAGTTCTACAAATTTTGGGGTAGCAGTAGGCAGTATAAGTCTCAAAGCGATTAGTGACTTTACTGTATCGGATCAGGGTACAAAGTTTTTAGTTAATACAATAAACAGTGGCACAACAATATCAAGTACAAGATTGAATCTAAGCAGTTTTATCCATAGATATTCAAGTGATAATCATTTATTTTTAGATCATACAGGTAATCTACTTGCTACGATAACAACAGGGTCTGGACTAGTAGTCTACACCACCGCTACCTTTGTACAAGGTCTACAGGCAACACTACCAAGTAGGACCACAGTTTTTGATAATATTACTACAGCTTCAAATAGTACAGCTACAATGGAAATTGTAGGATATAAATCATATATGATTTCTAAAATTCAAACAAATTATCCAGCCAGGGTAAGGATTTATACAGATGCTGCTCAAAGGTCTGCTGATTTTTACAGATCAACAGCCACTCAGGTAGCTAATAATTCTGGTTTAATTGTTGAAACATTAACTACATCTGGTGGGTTGACAAAATTAATTAGTCCAGGAGCATTTGGATTCAATAATGATTCTCCTAGTACATCTACAATTTACCTAAGCGTAACCAACAACGATGTAGTTATTAGGAATATTGTTGTTACTCTTACTCTGTTACAATTAGAACAATAGGCGCAATTTTTTGAATCTTATAAATTGATAAATATCATTGGAATAAAATAAAATGAACAATTATAAAGATAACGGATTATTACACATTGAGGGTCATCTCAAGATATATGATCCTCAAAGTAATTATGTTTTTGTAAACAAACGTAATGCAATCCATTATGAAAATTTTAGTGTAGGATTGGCACGAGCTATGGCCAATCTAGGCAGAGGTTTCATATATGCTATGGACTTTGGTAATGGTGGGACTCGTATAGATCCTACGGGAATAATTACCTATAAGACACCTAATACAACATATTCTGCTGCTAATTTATACAATCCTACCTACTCAAAAATTGTTGATGCTAATGATCCTCAAAATTTTGACCCTGCCCGCAATTTTATGGAAGTTAGACACAGAACAGGTACTTATTATAGTGATATTTTAGTAAGTTGTTTATTAGATTTTAATGAACCAGATGGTCAATATGCTTTTGATAATGAAACTAATACAGAAGGCACCTTTGTTTTTGATGAATTGGGTCTAAAAGGATACACTCAAAGCACAGAAGAGAGTGTCTTACTAACTCATGTTATTTTTCATCCTGTTCAAAAATCTTTGAATAGAATGATTCAGGTAGATTATACCGTTAGAATACAAAGTTTGAGCTCAGGAATTTAATTAAATGGCCAATCCATACGTTTTACGATACTCTAATCCTTTTAAAACTGAGACAATTGTAGTCCCTTCAGCTAATACAGGGTCAGGTATTAACAATTATGATACAAGTCTTAGTTTAGTAGGACCTGGATATCCTAATTATGGATTAGCTTACGCTCAAAATTTCTTAAATTTATTAGAAAATTTTTCAAGCCCTTATGCACCTGAAAACGCTATTGAGGGGCAATTATGGTACGACACTAGTATCCCTGGCAGAAAAGTTTTACGAGTAAGTAATGGCAGTGACACTAGCAGTAGATGGCCTGCTGCCAGTGGAATTTTTACTCAGAATAATGACCCATATATTCAATATCAAGAAACAGTTGCCGAGGGAGACCTCTGGGTAGACACTGCTAACAGTCAACTTAAATTAAGATATGGTACGGAATGGAAAATAGTTGGACCAACAATTAGTTCTGGCAGTGATAAAACAGGACCGGAAGCTACTACTCTAACAGATACAAATAACATTGAGCAACCTGTAATATTAAATTGGTCTAATGGAAAAGTTGTAGAAATAATAAGTTACACATCATTTACACCAAAAAGAGTCATTGAAGGATTTTCCTCAATTTCAACAGGTACAAATTTAACAACTAGAGTAAATGCTAGGTACAATGGTATTGTAACAAAAGCAGATTCTCTTGTTTTGACCAGTAACTCCAGTTTACGAGCCACTGATTTTTTAAGAAACAACATTGCTAGTCAAATACATACTGGTACATTTATCGTAAATTCGACAGATGGCTTAAAAGTAAAGAATGCTACCTATAATCATACTATACAAATTAACAGTACGATAGACGGTGCTAGAATTTATTTTAGCGATGATACAAAACAATTTCGGATAGGTTTAGAGAATTGGAGCTGGTTGACCTTTGATCCTGTAAATCAAAGCGTCGGTATCATGACCAATACAAATGCATCTGGTGCTGCCTTAGAAGTTAATGGTGGCGCTAGTTTTAATAACACGGTGACTATAAGCTTTGCTTCATCCGATTCATTGATTATTGGTAATGGTGGCGGTATAAATGTATCAGGTAATGCTTCGGTAGGGGGATCTTTATCTATCACGGGATTGAGTACATTTACAGGTAGAATAGTTGTTGGATCAACTATAGGAACAGGATTGATAGTTGATCCAGGGAAAGATGATGTGTATGATATAGGATCATCGACAAGAAGATTTAGAAAAATATATGCTAGTTCTTTTGGTACAACTGGCACAAGTAATTTTTATGGTAATCTATATGGAACAGCTACAAAACTAGGTACATCACGTGCATTTAGTATTGTTGGCCAAGTTGCTACTACTGGTACTGTGAGTTTTGATGGATCTACAAATGTTATTTTCACGGCCACTCTACAAAGAAGTGCCATAGCTACACAGCCATTTACAAATACTGCTACTAGTACATATAGTTTATTGGTACTTGATACAAGCACAATTAATACCAATTTAGAATCAATTAGCAAGGCCAACTTTCTTAGAGATGTTTATGCTGCACTTGTTCCTACAGGATCGATCATGCCTTGGTCTACAAGTACCACATCGACAGTTTATAATAACTTCCTGCTGTGTAACGGTTTAATATACAGTGCTACAGGGGCATATGCAAGTTTATATTCAGTAATTGGCAGGTCGTTTACATCCGCAACTGTAGCCGCAGGTTTTTTCCAAGTTCCAAATGTAACATCGGCCCTTACTACAGGAACAATTTATTACATAATTAAGACTTAATATGGCATACACTGTATATAATAATAACGGAACGGTTTTAGTTAATATCGCTAATGGAGAAGTTGACGATGTTGCTACTAGCTTAGATCTAATAGGAAAAAATGTCAATAACTATGGGGAAATTGTCAATAATAATTTTGTAAGATTGTTAACTTCTTTTGCAAATACCACAGGTCCTAGAAGTCCACAAGAAGGGCAATTGTGGTATGATTCACAAAATGAAACTTTAAAAGTATATAATGGTAGCGCTTGGAGTAGTCTACTAAACGCTGTAGTAAGTTCTAGTTCACCGGCTCAGCCTAGAACGGGTGAATTATGGTTTGATGACAACAACGATCAATTAAATGTATATGCGGGCGGTTCTTGGAATATTATAGGACCTAAAACTAATCCTAATTTGGGTAAATTTGGAGTTGAACCACCTCCTACTACTTATGCTGTTCGTGAGTACGGTAGTGATGCTAATAAATTTTGTTCAGTAATTTACAGTTATGGTAGACCTGTTATGATATTGTCTACTACAACTTTTATCGCTAATACTTCTACCAGTTACTATTATTACGGAATTAATACTAATACAACTACAATTTATTCAGGTACAAATATTTTAAGTACTCTTAGTGTGAATAAAGATTTATTTGTAGGTGGTACACTTAGAGTCTCTGGCGGCATAGTTCAAACTCCTGATAAGACTCTAACGGCTAGTTATAATTCTGGATGGATAGGTGCGTTTACTACAACATATACTGCTACAAATAATATAGTTCGCTTACAAATTTTACCTTATCTATTTTCAACAGCTACTAATACATGGACGTCTGCTACTTCTGTATTATCTGAGGTAAAAGTTTTATTAACAAGTGGTACATTTACAGCCACAGAGGTACGTCATTATAGGTTAGAGGAACGTGTTGTAGGTGTAAAAGCTTGGGAGGCATATGAAGTGTATCCATCTACAGGTACAACTTATTTCCCAATAGTGGGTAATACCTTTACTAATGTAGTAAGGATCGCATAATGGCTTATATAATTAACAAGACAAATGGTTCAATTGTTGCTACAGTTGAAGATGGGGCAATAGATAATACTACAGATCTTACTTTGGTTGGTAGAAATTTTGCCGGATATGGTGAAATTCAAAATGAAAACTTTCTAAAATTATTAGAAAATTTTAGTAATAGCCAAGCGCCTAGTAATCCAATTGAAGGGCAATTATGGTACGATTCAGTAGGGAACCAGATTAATGTTTACAATTCGGCAAGTTGGAAACCTATAGGACATTTAGAAGTCACTACAGCTGACCCAAATGAAACCAAAACCTACCAAAGCGGTGACTTATGGTATAATCCAGAATCTCAACAGCTCTTTGCACATAATGGGACTTCTTTTGAACTAATTGGACCTCCAAATGCTGCTGATCTTATAGCAAGTTGGAGAGGTGACTATGAATATGATGCTATCATAGGAAATAACGTTCCTAAATATAATATCAAAGCGGTGGTTGGAACAGAAGAAAGCATCATTGCTGTAGTGAGTAATGAAACTTATATTACTCAAAAAACTAATATTAACAACTTATTCCCCACTGCAGAATCAAATTCACCAGATAATTTTAAGATTGTAAAAGGTGTGACGTTAGTAGGTGCAGATCCAACAACGGGTATAAGTTCTAACAAGGGGATTTATTTTTGGGGATCAGCTGCTCATTCTATTTTATCTGATAGAGCTACAGTTGCAGATAGCACAGCCGGATTCCAATTTACTGCTACTAATACAAATGCCAATTATAATCTTCCTTTTATATCTACTGCTTCTGCTACATCTGCCAGTATTGCCTACATAAGCACTGGTTTATTTTATAATCCTAGTACAAATGTTTTGAATGTTATTGCTACGGCTGCTCGATATAGTGACCTTGCTGAAAGATATCATGCTGATGCAGTATATAGTGAAGGTACTGTACTCGTCATTGGCGGAAGAAATGAAGTTACTATAAGCTCGATTGACGCAGATGTTTCAGTTGCGGGTATTGTCAGTGTAAGACCTGCCTATAGAATGAATGAGGATGCAGGAGATCAATCAACACATCCATTTATTGCTCTAAAAGGCAGAGTTCCCTGTAAAGTACATGGATGGATTCATAAAGGTGATTTATTGGTTACAGGTCGAGTCCAAGGACATGGAAGGGCCTATGAAAAAGGAGATAATCCTAATGCTGTTTTTGCTAAAGCATTAGAGTCTCATTCATCAGACGGTCATGGTATTATTGAAGTAATGGTTGTTTAAACAGCCATAGGTGCTTTTATAGCATCATGACTTTGATAATTTACAAGCCCTATATCTTCCATAGTAAATTTGGTGATTTCATTAATGCTTGGATTTAGATACAACTCGGGTAGTTCATATGGTTTTCTTGACAATTGTTCTTTGACCTGTTCGATGTGATTATTGTATATATGAGCATCTCCAAGAACAATAATTAGATCACCTACTGTGTATCCACAAATCTGCGCCAGCATATGGGTGAATAAAGCATATGAAGCAATGTTGAATGGCACTCCGAGGAACATATCCGCAGATCTTTGGTACATCTGACAACTTAGTTTTTTATCTTTGCTAACATGAAATTGAGACATCATGTGACATGGTGGCAATGCCATAATATCTAGTTCTCCCGGATTCCATGCTGTAATAATATGCCGTCTACTAAACGGGTCTTTTTTTAAGCCATCTACTAATTCAAGTAACTGATCATGATTTTGAAGAACAACTTTGTTGATTCTAATTAATGGTTTGCGCCATCTACGCCATTGTACACCATATATCCGTCCAAGGTCTCCTGGGTGACGTTGAAGTCGTTTAGATGTCCAGTACGAGGCCTGGGCGTTATCAGTCCAAATTGTAGTTTTATCAGAATATCTAGCACCGTGTAAAATTTCTCTTAATCTATATTCGTCGCCACTACCTTCAATGAACCATAACAATTCACTTACAACAGACTTCCATGCTAGTTTTTTTGTTGTTAAGGCAGGGAATCCTTTTGATAGATCAAATCTTAGTTGGACACCAAATTTACTAATGGTACCAATACCTGTTCTATCTAGTTTAGATTCACCTGTATTTAAAATATCCTTTAATACATTTAGATACACATACTCAGGATTATTCATTAGATTTTTCTACTGTTTTTTTAGCTTTTACAACTTTCGGTTTAGGTGGTTCTATTTCATCAGCCTTCTTTCTAAGTGCTTGGGCTTCTTTGAAAAGTTTATCTGCCATTGATCTAAGATCACTGGCTGTTACTGGCTTTTCTATTACAGCACCTTCATATCCTGGATGATATGGCGCCTCGTCAACAAGTTTAATTGCTTCTGGTGAATTAGCCGGCGGGATAGTTGGTTTAGTTTCTGCTGCTGGTTTTTGACGTTGAGCACCTTCGTCCTTAACTGCTAGTTCATCTACAGTTACCCCTTTATCTTTGGCAATCAACTCATTAAGTTTATCTAACGGTAATTGAGTTACAGTATTGGGGGTCATTAGAACCATACTTGTTGGTACTTTTGTTAGATGACCATTATTATGAAGATAAGCTAGCATTACACTACCGTCCGGAAATCTTCGAGATGCTAGCATGTCTGCTAATTCATTGGCTTGCTGTCCAGCATCACTTTCTATGAGACTCATCAAAGCGTCGTGATGACTATCTGGAAGACCATTAGTACCTACAACTAAGGCACTTGTTGAATCTCCTGGTAAAGTTCTATATGCTACAGCAACCTTAGCAGAGTTATTCTTCATTTTTCCTACATGTTTCATAGGTGTTCCTTTATTGTTGTTTTTGACTTTCGATGGATGTTAAAAATTTGTCTAACTTATCATAGGCTGCGCCTACTCCTGAAATTTCTTTAGCAGTGAAAGTACCTCTACGAACAGCAGCATCAATAATTGATCTAATATTTGCTAGATCATTTACATTAAGATCTGGTGTCTCAGTAGATGTATCATTTGTTTGTGGTAAATCGTTTTCCATATATTCTCCTATTTTTGATGTAAAAAATGGCACCCTAAACTTAGCATGGTAATTTCTTTTGGATCCTCTAATCCGATAATAGTTACCTGAGTAATTTTTTTACTTGTCTGATCTAAGGTCACAGTGTGCTCAATGGCATATCTACTATTTAAGTGGTAGTTAATCCATTGGTCTATTTTTTTGATATCTTGAAATCCTGTCTCTATTGTGATGGTTTGAAAATGTTCTGGGATGAAGTTTAATTTCCTCAGGCCCAGAACATCTAAAGGATTCAGTTCTCCCCTGTTCAAACTCATTTGTAATAAGCAGTTTGACCAAATGGAGCAACAATGGTCTCGTTGCCGTGAATGACAAACAGAGTTTCGCAGTAATCCTCATCACCCCAATCACCGCAGGGATAACCGTCTGTAAACATGATAAAGCGTTTTGGAGTAATACCCTGTTCCTTCATGAACTCCCAATTGGCTACAAAGTCAGTGCCACCACCACCTTTTACCTCATAACTAAGAAGTTCATCTGCTGTATCTCCAGTGAATTCTGCGTAATTGTAAACTTCTGTATCAAAGCACCACAGGTTAACTTTGAAGTCTTTGTATTCATCCATAATACCCTTGACCTCACTGATGAAGTCTTTGGCCTGACTATCCGAAATACTACCGCTCATATCAATACCTACACTGATATCAATAGTTTCTTCATTCATTAACCCAGGTAATATAGCACCGGTGTGCTGGGTGCGACGATTTGGACGATTGAAACTAAAGTCACTCTTAATGATACTTTGGATGTTCATACGTAACAGTTGACGCCAATCCATTTTTGGCTCAGTTAAGTCCTTGATCATACGCTGGATTCCTGCCGGAACTTTGCCTGCACCGGCATTCTGCGCAGCGGCAATCATAGCCTCTTTGATCTCATCACGGATCTGTTGACGTTCTGCTTTACTCAAACGAGGGCGCTTGCCCTTACCAGGTTTATCGCCGTCCTCACAATCACCACCATCATCACCGTCATCATCATCGAGATGATCATCTAACAATTCACCCAAGTCTTCTGGATGAATTTTTTCCGCTCCAGCGTAGAGGATGGCATAGATTTCTTCATAAGATTTGCCACGATACTGGTCATCTTGGAAGATCCTAATCCAACTCGGCACCGTGCCAATTTTTTCATCCTTAAGGATTTGGTTGGCAGCATAGTCAGCGGCAATGTTGGCTAATCTTGGATCACGTCCTTCGCGGCGTCCCATATGATCGAAGATGTTGTGTAGGACTTCATGGGCGAAGCCAAACTCACACTCTTTTGGACTGAGTTCGTTTACAAAGCCATTATTGTAATAGAAGTTCCTGCCATCAGTGGCCAAAGTTTGGCACCAATCACTGGCTTCAATCATCTTCATACGAGTAGCCAAATTGCCAAAAAACGGATGACGTAGCAACAACCCCACACGAGCAGTTACCAATTTGTCAATAATTCTAGCCTGTTCTTGAGCAGTAAAAGTCTTACCTTCCCACTTGGGCTTTGATATTCTAGAACCTTTCATCACTGAAGTCATATGTTTCTCCGTTGTTTTACTATACACATATTATATATTCACTTTGCTTTTAGAGCAAGCAAAAAAGGCCCTTGCGGGCCCTTTTTAACCTTCCATTGCTTGGATAATATACTTGCCATACTTGTCGTGGAAGCGATCGAAGTTCTTCAACTTTGAAGCATCAAATGGTAAAGCATAGTTAGTAAGAGCAACTTTGGCACCCATAACAACTAACTCAGTTGGGAAATTATCCATCATAAAGCCAAAGAAGTTATCTGCCATTGAATCCCAACCTTTGACTTTCTTCTTGTCTGCCTCTTGGAGCTCATAACACATACTGATAGTCAAAGAATACATTGCTGAGATCTCTTTTACAGAGAACTCTTTTACCTTGCCACTAAGAATATCTTCTGGTTTGGGCATCTGCTTGGCTACCTTGCGATGCGCCATAAACTTAACAGCAAGACCTTCACCTACAGCACCGGATACCAAATCAGTAAGGGTGTTGTCACTGATGTCATCATCTTCCAAAAGATCGCTTACAAAACTCCACGAACGTGGAGTAGCAAACGAGCGACTGGCACTCTTTGGATCGAAGTCATAGAGATCCTGTTTGGCAAAACCAACATAGCCTACAACTTGCTCATGGATACGGTTGGCAGTAGCCCACTGTAGCCAATCTTCAAAGTCTACTGACAATTCCAAATGGATGAACCGGTTCGCTAACGGAGCAGGCATACGATAGGTAACACCCTTGTCTGCTTCACGGTTACCAGCAGCCACGATGTCTACACCATCTGGCAAACGATAAGTACCAACACGGCGATTAAGAATGAGCTGGTAAGCAGCAGCCTGAGTAGCCGGAGCCGCAGAGTTAAGCTCATCTAAAAACAAGATAGCAGTGCTATTTGGATCTGAAGGAAGCTCTGAAGGAGGGGCCCAAGTCATAGTATTGGCTTGACTATTGTAATATGGGATACCTTTGATGTCAGTGGGTTCCCAAAGGCTCAAACGGACATCAATTACCTCACGATCCTGTTCAGCACCAATCTGCTTGACAATGTCTGACTTTCCAATACCTGGGGGGCCCCACATGAAGATTGGACGCTTTTTGCTCATTGCCTTGCGGATAGAAGCCTTGGCACCATTTGGGGTAACAGTGCGATTTGCGGACATTTCTTTTGCCATTTATTTCTCTCTATAAAGTTGAACTACAAATAATTTGTTATGAGTCTCTATTATAGTGGGGTAGTATGGTTTTGTCAACTACTTTTTTCTTTGTTTTTAGTGTGTGCTTTATACAACATCTTCAAATCACCGGAAAATAATATTAGTTGTATGGCTGTTCTTTCTCCGAAAAGATATATTTCGTCTCTTGTCATATAAAACGGACAATCAATGTTATTATCTAACCAAATAACAAATTTGTTATCAAAGTAATCTATGGTGGTATTAAATTTGATGTTGTAGCTTTTTATATCTGCTTGGTTAAACGCCTTAAAACCGTTGTCAGTAAGCCATAGACTTTTTTGTGGCTTTTTTCTTACACTTTTCCACCATATTTTAAAATATTTTTTGAGGTTATCCTCGCTAGGTTCTAGTCCTAACTCTTTTAAAACACATTTGGTAATTTCAATTTTTTGGCTCATCTATGAACTTTTCCCCTACTGTTAATTTATACACGGAAAAGTCTTTACTATTAAATTGTCGGTTTAATTTTTCTGCTAAATTAAAGGCATGTCCAGAATTTGAAAAACTTACTTTTTTATATTTAGGTCCTAGTTGTTGACCTACTATACTTGTGGTTTTGAGATTAATTGGTTTATCTTTGTAAAACACAGCCCAAATGGCATCTGCCTCTAAAACCTGATCTGTTTTATAATTTCTTTTATTTGTATTTTCTAATAAAATTTGTGGTTTAGGCCTGCTCACAATACGCTCTCCAAATATGCGTATATATTTAGCCCATATTGTTAGAACCTTCCACCGTCTACATTAATCTGTATATTATCTAGAGGTTTTTCCTGAACAGATTTATCTAGAGAACCTGTAAGACGTGTCATTACAATAGCTAAACTATTAGCTAAATCTGTATACTCTTTTTGAGACAATGTAAGATTTTTCTGTCCAGTCTTAACCGCTAACCTTACCTTCTCTAAATAATCTTCTATCGGAAATACATTTAGTGGCTTCATTGTTTATTTACTTTTAATAGTTCGTGTTTAACTTCCATATCTGTTTTAAATGGGCCTTTATACGGGTATCGTTCCAATGTAATCATTTTTGGACAGAAACTTTTCACCCATCCTTTTCTAAATTTGATTATATAGTGACCTGCACAGAATAAACTTTTACTTTTTGAGCTTTTGGCAAAAATGGGTAAACGTTTTTTGATATTAAAAATTGGAAAAAAAGGTTTCGAACTACACGGATAGTCGTATATAAAAAATCCCTTATCTTCAATATGAATCTTTGACTCTACTGTTTTTTTTGGTATTACAATTTTAAGAGAATCCAAATCGTTAATACTGTATTTTTTTCCATTTATTAAAAAGGAAAATCCTTTTTTGGCTTTAGTAATACTGCCTATTTTTTTATCTTCTTTTTTAAGTATCCATTCTTTATCTGGAATTAATTCTTTTGTTTCAATCATACTATATATCTCGCATTTAGTGGTTCAGCATAACTCTGTATCTGTTCGCTGATTTTTTGTAGATCATAGGTGGCACAAAATTTCAGTAATCGTATACCAACCTGTGGGATATCCTTTTTACTATTGATATGTTCATTGATGACGTCAAACATAAGATCTCTAATTTCACTAGGTTGTGCTCTAAGATCACAAAGTAATCGGTTACGTTCGTAGCACTCTTTCACACGCTGTTCTTGTCCTTCGTGATCTGTCCAACGCTGTAGCATGAGATTATTCCATGCCCAACCACGACTATTGCGATCAGCAAATGCGTCTCTCAAACCCACTTTATTCTTACTGCCTTTCTCTCTTACACCTGGAAATGCTGAGAAGATGTTGTCGCTGGTATCACCACGCATACATTTTTCAAATAACAGCCATTCGGGATCTGGAGCAGGTTTGACTTCGCCTGTTTTCTTATCTTTAACGGGTTTCCCCTTTTCGTCAAAGTAGCCTTCATGTGTAGTTGTAACTCCACTTACTCCATTGTATTGCTTTACATTAGGAGCAATTAATTGAGCAAAGTCACCGTCGGTAGATATGATAACGTGATCGTCATTTGGATGAAGATCAATCCAACCTGCAATAAGATCATCTGCCTCCAGTTGTGGATGATGTAGAACTGTGGTATTAGTCTTACCTGTAATAAACTCTTTGAATTGATCAAAGGTTTCCCAAAACACACGATCTTCTTCTGCTTCACGTGGACTCAGAGCAGCACGAGCGTCTGAACGGTTTCGTTTGTATGGAGCATAATGGTCCTTACGCCACGAACGTCCCTCTAAGGCAAATACCACATGAGTGCCATTAAAATCCTTCCATGCTTTTCTAACACTGCCAAGTATGGTATGAATACTCATACCTACTTTATCTTCTAGATTTCCTCGAACAACATGGCGGGCACGGAAGAATGTATTGGCTGTATCAACTAATATATAAGTCATGAGACCTCTGTTTTTCCGTCATCACGGAGAGCACGATTAACATAACCAGAACCACGGCGATCCATATCTACACCAGATTCTGCCCCAACATTACGACAAAGTTCACTAAACCAAGCATCTACAATTTCTTCTTCTGAAGCACCTTTGTAGCCTGCTTCTGTTAATTGTACAACGAAATATTCATTCCAGTCAAGCTCAAAAAACCCATTTCTAAGATTATCTTTATTGACATGTGTTTCTAATACTGCTACATAAGGTTCCTTACGCTCAGTGGCCAATTCTTTTGGAGTTAATTGAACAAGTCTTTTGGCTTCTTCTGCGTCAGCAAGTTCTTGTTCTACCTGTTTTAATAGTCGATTCTTTTCTTCTTCTGCTGCTTGGATAGCCTGTTCTGCCTCCATTCGACGTTGAATGGTTTCGGCAATAGACCTTTCCATTTCCTCTATACCAAAAAGTTTTCTAAGTATTTTTTTCATTTATGTTCCCCACTCGTTCTTAAAGAGCGGGACTTGAAGTCGATCACTGTACCTCAATCCGTGTTTCATACAGGCCAATGCTACGTTTTTATTATTTAAACTATATACACTTTCCACACCGCCTACTGGCATGAGATATACTTCACCTTCAAATCCAGCATCTCTATATTCCATTGTGGCACGTAGCGCATCTTGAACATCTTGTTCTGTGGCTACTACAAATTTGAGATAGGTCCAACCAATTTCTTCATACTCACACACTACTTCTGGTTTGATCGCTTCTCCCCACTTTTCACCACTGGATGGAAGTTTGGCACTGACTGAGAAGGTTATAATATTGGTATTGGCCTCACGTTGGTTAGTCCAGGCAATTAATCTACGTTTGAAATCAGGCAATAGTTTTTGAGTGCCGTTGGTCTCAAATGTGATTTCTTTTAGATCCTGCATTTTGGGGTGATCTAACAAGTCTGGGTAACTACGTTGCCAGCCTAACAAAGGTTCGCCGCCTGTGATAACAAGATGTTCTCTCATCCAACGCTTGTAGGGCAGCATTTCCATGATAGCATCTACAATAGCATCAGTTTCTAACACTGGGCTAAATTCCTTGAATCTTGGATCCCAGCTGGCATAACTGTCGCAACCTGAATGGACTAAGGGTAGATCTTTATATGTTTTGAATTCTGCTATGCGTTCTGCTACAAGGTGTCTTTCATTTGATAGTTCTCCTCGGGGTTTACCAAATCCGTCGCAGGTAAAATTACAGCCGAACACACGAAGGAACACACTTGGAACACCCATATAGCGTCCTTCACCTTGAACGCTGTAGAATAATTCTGATACTTTTAATTTACTCATAAGATATATTTGACCATGTTAGTTTTTGAATCTTGAAGGATATTTTGTATTTCTTTAAATACTTTACACTATTATTTAGAGATTGTCAATATGTTAGAAACAAAAATCTATTGGAATATTCATGATCATTGTCAGGCTGGTTGTTCTTATTGTCCATCGAGATTTTGGGGAGGAAATATCAACCATTCTATAGAAGAATACATGAATGTTTTGAAAACCATTGTAAGTCATTATACAGAAATGAATAGAAAAATAAATTGGATATTTAATGGTGGGGAACCACTAGAATTATTTGACTTTCCTATGATGTTAAAATATTGTAAAACTAATGGAGGTACGATTCAAATTCATAGTAATGGTGGACGCTTGTGGTTAGATTGGTGGGCTTTAGAACCTAACATTGATAAACTGATATTGACGTATCACTATTGGCAAAATAGAAAATTAATAGATTTTATAATACAAACATTTCAAAAAAATAATAAAATTGTGGATGTAGTTGTTCCTATTCGTCCCAATCATTTTGATTATGATATTAATAGAGCAGTTGAAATAGAAAAAACTTATGGTATCTTAGTATCAAAAAGTCAGTTATATAAAGATGCTAGTACAGTTACAGGTATGTTTGATTATACAGATACACAACTGAAAATAATGAAAGGTGAACAGTTAATTGAAGAAAACATTCAATACAAGACTAAAACTTTTGAACAAAGAGTAGAACTAATGATTAAAGATAATGATAGTTTTACTGGTCAACTTTGTAATTCTGGGGTAGAATATTTACAAATAAGCCATAATGGATATATTAAAGGAAGTAACTGTAATAATACTCATTTAGGAAATATATGGAATGGATCCTTCAGTCTACCCGCTGGACCCACACTTTGTAAGATGATAGCATGTACAAATGAAGAAGATAAACTAATTACGAAATTTCCTTAAATCTATCTTTAAAGGCATTGATTAGACAGCTAAAAGTCTTCATGGTAAATGTATTAGTATAAAATACCCAAGTATCGCCTCTTATAACTCTTATATCATCGATTTCAAATATATCACCATTACTACCATACCATTTGCTACCTTTTTTCATGTTCGTCCTAATTATCTTCGGGGGTTGTTAAAGAACGCTTCTCCATAACCCTGTCTGCCAGACCATAGGCAACAGATTCCTCCGCCGACATAAAATAATCACGTTCCATATCGTTTTTAAGTTGGTCGAAAGTTTTTCCTACTGAATTATGCTTGACATAAATTTCAGTTAGAGATTGTTTCATTTTCAAAATTTCTTTAACTTGAATTTCCATGTCAGTGGCCTGACCACCTGCCCCGCCACTGGGTTGATGTATCATATGACGAGCATGTGGGAGAATGAAACGTTTACCCTTAGACCCAGCTTGTGCTAACAAAGACCCCATGCTACATGCCTGTCCCATAACAAATGTACTAATATCAGGACGAATAAATTGCATGGTATCGTAGATAGCCATACCCGCTGTAACACTTCCACCGGGGCTATTGATAAACATGCTGATATCTTTGTCTGGGTTTTCTGATTCTAAGAATAAAAGTTGACCAACTACAAGATTGGCCATATGGTCTCTGATTTCGCCTTCTAAAAGAATAATGCGATCACGCATCAGTCTACTGTATAAATCCATAGCACGTTCACTATTACCAGAACGCTCTAATACCATAGGAACTAAGCTCATATTGTTTCCTTATTAAAATGGAATATCATCTTCGTCCTCTTCTCTCAAAGTGGCCAAGCATACATTATAGTCAATGATAAATGCTTCCCAACTCTTACGCATGGCTGGCCACCGTTCCAGCATTTGTTTCAGCCTCCACCAACTGACCTGTTCAAATGTTTTATATTCTACAATGGGATCATCAATGGTCACAGGGCCATCATCGTAATAGTCACGCATGGGCCATTCTTCTTCAAAGTCTAATTCAAGTTGTTTATGAGTGCGGTACATGAGAAAAACCTTGCTGTTAAATCATCAGTTTGTTTTTGTAGTTGCGGAAGCCGTTTCTCATAGTGTGTCATAGTAACAATGATATGGTGAACCAAATCAGCACGATACCTCATATAACTATCAAAACTTTCTGTCCAATGACTGGGATACTTAAACCCTTCATAATACATTTCTGAGTATGACAGCCTATCTGGCACCATTGGAATAGCATCTACCAAGGCACCCTCATAACAACTGATGCCCAAGGTTTCCTGTAGGTTAGCACTAAACACTATTTTAGCCTCACCTAATAGAGTATGATATTCATCTTTGGTAAGTGGTTGTTCTTGACATACTACGAATTCATATTGAGGAAGAATTAGCCTCAAATCCCAAAAGATTTCAATCTGTTTCTCAGGTGCTATACGATGTGGAAAAAGTATTAGGTCACGTTTACGACGACCTTTATATGGTGCCAAAGTTTCTGCCATATATTCCATTGGCCAACCTGACCTCACAATGCCTGCCCAACGTCCTTTTAGAGCATCATCTAAATCCTCATCTAACCAAGGATTCTCGTTAAGTCCATTATTTAATAAATTACGCACAAACATCTCAATATGAAAGTCTGTGGCAAAATAGTTAAAGTCAATGGCTTCAAAAAATGCCTTTTCTGAATGCCTTACCCAAGGAGCGTTTCCAATAAGACGACCTAAAAAGTCCTGAGGATCATATGATCCAGCGTGCCAAAGTGCGTGAATTTTTACAGGAGTTTTTAGTAGTTCACTCATGTATTTGAGGTTGATAATGCCTGGATGCCAAGCATCATAAAAAACAAAATGGTCGCCGGCCATAATGGTTCCGGCGGTAAAAAGGCGAGCAATCTCTTCAACTTGGCGAGACTTATAGATATTAGTCCCGCCAAAGTTAAGAAAGGCACCAGGAGTAGTGGCACGAGGAATATCTTCAGGACCAGAGATAACCTGA
>Ga0222712_10000124_pt1 | contig 104626 bp, 116 predicted proteins | sample C33_657DmetaG_FD_165043 | JGI IMG/M metagenome (GOLD analysis project Ga0222712, IMG submission 165043) | Estuarine water microbial communities from San Francisco Bay, California, United States - C33_657D | ecosystem: Environmental > Aquatic > Marine > Unclassified | place: USA: California... | reverse complement strand
GTCCATGCATTATAACATCTTTTTTCAATTCCTCATTACTTCCGTAGTAAGTTTGCCAGTCTGAGGAAACTTTGAAACGTTTCTTCTTACCTTTTACTTGTTTCGTCTTTGAGGAGTAGAAAAATTTCTTACCAATGTATTTTTTATTTGTTACATTGTTGGTTATAAGATACACAAATCCATAATTGTCACCAATCAATTCTTCCGTAAAGTCTTTATTTTTATATGTCCAATTCAGTCCCATTTATCATCATCATCAAGTTCATCATCCTCTATATATTCATCTTCGGATAATGAATCAATGGGTTCACCACAAAAAGGGCAAAACTCTGGTAAATCTTCTGATACTAGTTCTTCCATATAAATTACATCGTAGCTGGATTCACAACTACTGCACTCCGCTGTTATTGTTCTTGTTGACATATTTTTCCTTTAATGTGCCCACACATCACCCCAATCTCCAGACAATGCACCCTTGGCATAATCGGTTGCACGGTTCTCAAAGAAGTTGGTGTGTGTTGGTGCGTTAATCATTTCCTCAACCCATGGTAGTGGGTTCTTCTTTACTTTAAAAATACCCTTAAGGCCAAGAGATATAAGACGCCTATCAGCAATATAACGGATATACTTTTTGACATCTTCACTAGAAAGACCGTCCATAGCGCCCATAGAAAAGGCGAGGTCAATAAACTTATCTTCCAGTTCGACCATTTTTTCGGCGATGGTGTAGATTCGTGATTTGAGTTCGTCATTCCATATCTCTTTATTTTCTTCTATGTAGGTACGAAACAATTTAATCATTGATTCAGCGTGCATAGTTTCATCAACGATAGACCAAGTAACGATTTGTCCCATACCTTTCATTTTACCCATGCGAGGGAAGTTTAATAACATAATGAAAGAACTGAACAACTGCATCCCTTCAGTGAAAGCACTGAACACGGCGATGTGGGTTGCAGTTGAAGCGGCATCACCATTCTTAGAAGAAATATCCAACACATAATCATGTTTGTCTTTCATTTCTTGGTAATCTAAGAATTGGTTATATGTTGTTTCTGGTAGACCAAGTGTTTCGATTAAATGTGAATAAGCAGCAACGTGTAATGCTTCACGAGCAGCAAAACCTAACAACATCATACGAACTTCTGGTTGAGGAAAGTATGGAAGATAATTCTTCACATAACCACCAGCAACGTCAATATCACCTTGTGTGAAGAAACGGAAGATGTGTGTAAGAAATTGTTTTTCTTCTTTAGTTAGTTTTTTCTTCCAATCTTTAACGTCTTCCATCATTGGAACTTCTGTGTGGAGCCAATGCGACTGTTCATGTTTTAGCCAAGCATCATATGCCCATGGATAGTTGAAAGGTTTGAAACTGTTTCTTTCATCTGTAAGTCTAGAATCGACTTTCTTAATCATGTTGTTGCCCATTCTTTTAATTCTGTGACAGTCTTAGAACCAACTAAGCGTTTAATTTCAACTGTGCCATCAGTCAACACCAAGGTTGGTACACCACGAATACCATACTCAACTGCAATATCAGATTGAACATCAATATCAACCACCTCAATTGGTAGTGATAAGTTTGCTTCTTCTAAATTCTTTGCCAATGATTTGCATGGTTGGCACCATGATGCGGTAAATCTTAATATCTTCATTTATCTCTCCATTAATTCGTTTACAAAATTTAATAATAATTTGTGTTGTTTGCCATCATGATAGTGGCCTTTCATCCAACTATAAGACTCATACCAATGTGGTTGACTTTCAGGATGACAACCAATTAATCCCACTCTATTTTGAATAATAGCCATTGGATCATCATTCATATACTTTGCAATTATATCATACTGACCTGGACCAAAAGCACAACCATCATAAAAGAACATTTTTTCTTCTTTACCTAGCCACTCAACCTTTAAGTTTTTTGCATGAGGCCTACGTGTGTCTGTATTTGGTCTTGTTATGTATTGTTCAACACTCACATTATCCAAAAAATTAAAATAGTGATTGCCAGCCCAATAAGCACCCATACAAATTCCCAGGTAACGACCGCCATTATGAAAAAAATCAGAAATGCGGTTACAATTATCTTTAAACAAATAATCAAAACTATCGCTGTCACCCAAACCGCCAGGAAAAGCAACAATATCGACATTATCAAAGAAGTCATTTTCCAGTTCGTGTCTTGTGAATATTTTAAAATTATAATGTGATTCTAGTGCTTTAATTATTCCGTTGCCAGATTGCACTGAACATTTTGGTTGGTGTAAGAATAAAGCGATTGTAGGTTTCATTTGTCATTTCTTTTTAGTATCATTCCGACATATGTTCCAAAAAATGCTCCTGCCATTGCAGGTAACATTAACCAATTATTTTGCGTATAATTAATAACAGCAATACTACCTAAGACATAACAAGCAACAGCCCATAAACTTGCAGCCATTGCTTGATTGTTTTGCACACATCTTAAGTAGTACGTATAAACAACATCCAAAATTGCGATTGCTAAAAATGTTACGATATAATCTAACATTTTATCCTTCACATGCGATACAATCATTTCCTTGTGCTACTTGGACCATGTCCAATTCTTTAATCACTTGACGTTCAATTTTCTTGGAAACTTTGTCGGCCTTACCAATTTTTTCTGAACGGCAATAGTAAAGAGTTTTTAATCCTTTTTTCCATGCCATGAAATGAATGGCGTGAATGTATTTAATGTGTGCATCTGGACGGAAGAACAAATTCAATGATTGTGCTTGGTCAATATAGTGTTGGCGGTCAGCAGCCAACTCAATAACCCAACGTTGGTCGATTTCCATGGATGTTTTGAATACTGCTCTCTCATTTTCATCCAACCATTCTAAATGTTGTGCAGAACCATCATTTGCAATGATACTACTCCATACTTCATCTGCCCATCCTTCGGGATGAATCTCAGCGTGTTTCTGAATGATTTTGTCTAGATACTTATTCTTGTTTAGAAAAGCTCCCGAAAGAGTATCTTGACGGTACGCATTAGCACGATAAGGCTCAACGCTAGGGCTAGTATTTCCCATAATGATAGACGAAGAAGCATTTGGAGCAATAGCCATAAGGTGACTGAACCGCTGGCCAGTGCCAGCAGCATCAGGAGCCTCACCTCTAGTTTTTCCGAGATATTGATTGGCATCATTTAGCCTTTCTCTGATGTGTTTAAAAATTTGATTGTTGGCAACCTTGGCCATCACACCTTCAAATGCAATATTGTTTTTCTGTAAATATGCATGGAATCCTAAGGCACCAATGCCAATAGAACGCTCACGGCTAGCAGAGTATATAGCCCTGGAAATGGTATCAGGTGCATTAGTAATAAAAAACTCCAGAACGTTATCGAGCATTTCAGCAACATCCCTAAGGAATAAAGAGTCATTCTTCCATTCATCATAGTACTCCAAATTTAAAGATGATAGGCAACATACAGCTGTTCTTTCTTCATTTGTTGGTAAAATAATTTCAGAACAAAGATTTGATTGATGAATTTTCAATCCTTTATCTTTTAAGAATTGTGGTAACATATTGTTACTGGTATCAATGAAGTGAATGTAAGGTTCACCTGTGTGCATACGCAATTCCAAGATTTGTTGCCATAGATGTTTGGCAGAAACTGTTTCTCTTACTTCTCCCGACTTTGGATCAATCAAAGGCCATGAATCATCGGCTTCTGGATCCAACATACAGTTTTCAATCAAGTGCATAAAATTATCAGTGATGTTAATACCATGATGTAGATTCAGACAACGCACGTTGGGGTCACCTGTTGGTTTACGCATTTCTAAAAATGGTATAATATCGGGATGACTGATATCAAGATAAGCAGCATAACTTCCACGGCGAGTACGACCCTGACGATAAGCAAGAGATGAAGCATCGTAAATTTTGAGGTGCGGCATAACGCCAGTACTCTTGTCGTCTGCACTACGTATACCAAAGCCAATACCAACACCACCGCCAAGCATAGAAAGCCAATTAGTTTCGCTAAGATTATCAACTAGACCCTCCGCAGTGTCTTCAATATAGTTAAGAAAGCATGAAATAGGCATCCCACGCTTAGAACGACCGTAGCTAAGAATTGGAGTACTATAACTAAGCCAATGATTAGAGGCGTAATTGTAAAGGCGCTGAGAATGTTCAGTATTACTTCCAAATGACGATGATACATATGCAAACCTCTGTTGTGGTGATGTTTCATCATCACGCATATAAGATTCTTGTAATCTTTTGATTCCTAATTCATCAAATAGTTTATCTTTTTCTAAGTCTATTTTGACACCCATGTATTCCATATTTTTACTTTCTTATAATTGCTTTAATATTAGGTGGCGTCCAACCTTCTGGTTTTAACACTTTGCCATCTTCTCTTTTTAATACTTTTCCACCTTCAGAAATTTTGGCCAAATTGCTACGTGCAACTTCGTCCCAAACTTCTTGTTGTGGAATGTTGAGTGTGTGTTCAAGGCCTTCAATGACCCATTTTAAATCCGCAGTTGCGTCTGCAATTTCTACAAGGTTCCGACTGCCATAAGCAGTAACGAGTTCCTTAAATTCTTCCATAATCAAGTCCATGTAGAGTTCTGCTTGTGGACCGAAATCTCTTGCTTTTTGGTCACATGCATCCATAAAGATTCTTACATCATTCTTACTGTCCATTGGTGTACTCCTTAATCATAGGGAAAATTGGCTCAATGGCATCAGCACAGGCTAATGCAACATCTTGATGTTCTTTCTGTGTTCCGTTTGCGCTACGGAGTTGTATATAGTGAACCCAACTACGAAGCGTTCCGTTCATATACAAACGTGAACCGGTCATACCTTCCGGTAGAACTGCTCTCGCTTGTTCTTTAGCAATACCATTCGTTAATGCCCATTCATAAGCATTTTTACATTCTTCAATAACTCTCTTTTGGCGTTCTTCCCACCAGGCCTGTAATGCAAGATTATCAGTAGCAATACTATTCTGACGATTCTTTAAGTCTTGTAGTCTTGCTTCTTTCATTTCAAATCCTAATTGGGACGCATCAGCATACCGCTGACTAAATTCCTGAAAGGAAAAAGAACGATGCCTTAAAATCTGTCTTGCAATATCTCTTGTAGTGTCTATCTCTAAACAAATACTCACCATTTCTAGTGGTGACCAATGTTGATTTTTGATAAGATACCGAACTAACTTTTCAGATGTTTCGGTATTATTTTGATTGGCAGGATTTGAGACTCTGGCTGCAAAAGCAACCTGTTCTAACAAATTCTTACCGTCTGTTCCCTGTGTGTATGATATTAATTTTACCTGCATAACAAAATCTCCATTTCAAGTTTTTTTCCAATTAATAAATTCCATCTTTGCTCTCAAATTCACAAAGGTATGTTTACTTATGATATCTTGAATTTCATCTGGTGAGAATCCATTCAAAACCATGTCATTTATATCTTTTTCTTCAATCATTTCTGGCCAGATTACCACGTTGTAGTGTTCCTCGATAGCCTTGTCCATCTGTTTATGTAGTTCTTTGTTCCGTGGTTCATTATCATACACCAAGACAATTTTAGACTTATCAAAGTGTTTGGATGCAGCCATCAGATTAGAATCCGCAGTCGCTACGGCATTCTCCAAGAACATAGAGTCAATAGGACCTTCCACAACATAAATCATCTGTTCCGTGTCGATCCGGTCAGTCCCGAATAACTTGTGATTATCTTTGTCTGTCTTTACGGTGATATATCTTAGTTTAGATTCACCTAAAGCACGACCTTGAAATGCCACAAGGTTCTTATCTTCGTCATAGAAAGGAATTACAAGCCGTGGATCATCCTCTTTGAGTCCTTCTTTTTCAATTTTGAGCGATTCCACGAAACTCTTGAAATCTTCTGCAAAGTATAAATCCGAATGAAATCTCTCGGGTATTTTGCGTGACTTAACATACACTTTAGCATAATGTTCTTCTGGTAGAGAGTGGACCGATGGGATTCCCAAAGACCTCTTAAATTTAGGTACTTCCGTGTGAAGTTCCTCGAAAGTCGGTTTGACGTAGTTATCACGGCCTTGCTCACCATTTTTATACCTCTCAAGTGCATATTCTTTAACTAGGGTTGAATCTACCTTCTCCAGGAAATTGTAAAAGGAAGTGGATGCACCACAATTGTGGCACATATAGAAATAGTTGTTCTTTTTTTCGTAAACATAACCACGGGCTTTGGTTTTGTTCTTGCTTGAATCGCCACAGAGTGGACACCTGAAATTATACAGGTTATCTTTCTTCTGTGTGAATTTTTGAAGCTTCGGGGATACCCTCAGCAAAAAGGTTCTATCAATAAAAACGGACATAACAAAATAGTGTGGAGTTTACAAGAAACTAGATTATACACTAATTATCATAAAAATGCAAGTATCTCTTTCAAGTGACCAGAAAGTATTCCGAGTACCGCAACGGCACCGGCAACCATCCAGACAATCTTTTGTCTGACTTTTTCCAGTTCACCAAGCTTTTTGGCAAGTTCGGCATGTTGGGCACATGATGCACCATACATTTCATCCAATTTTTCCAGTAAACCGTCCCTTGTTTTATCAAGGCAATCATGCATCTCTTTAACATCAACCTTTAATTCATCCATTTTTTCACTAAGGTTCTCTACCTTAGTTTCAACGATGCCGATTCTTTCTACTGTGGTTGCCATTTATTTCTTTCTTATACACTAAAACTGCTGCCACATCCACAGGTAGATTTGGCATTTGGATTGTTTACAACAAAATTTGCACCCATAAGTTCCACCTTATAGTCAATTGTTGCACCGGTTAAATATTGCATACTCATAGAATCTACAATTAGATGTTCTGACAACTGAAAATCATCCTCATTCACCACATCATCCAACATGAATCCATAATTGAAGCCAGAACAACCACCGCCTTCTACAAAGGCTCTAACATACTTTGATTGTTCTCCCAACAGAATTTCTTTTATCTGTTCGTTGGCGGCCTCAGTTACTGTTAACATTATTTTTTCTCAGGTACTTTCGTGCCATCAAGTTTTTTATGGACTTTCATTTCTTTGCAATTTTGTTTCACATTACCTTTTTTGTCCTTAACAACTTGACCTGCTTTGTCTTTAACATCAACACACACTTTAGTTGTTTCTGCTGAATGTGCAAACAATGATACACATAGGCCAACGGCCAATAAAATCTTTTTCATTTTTAATCCTTTTTGGTAAATTTTTCCGAAGCTGTAAAACCCAAACCCGCAATCACAATATACATCATTGAATCAAAAGTTTCTCGTTTCACATCAAGCCCATATATAAGTTCACAAACAAATGCTAAAGCACACAATAAGAAAGCTGATAGTGTAACTACTCTTTTGCTTGAAATGGTGCCATTGACACCATCCGTTAACATACTTGTTAAGAAGTTCATTTATTTAGATTTCTGGTTGTGGGGCTGGTGCAGGTGCTGGTTTGCCGCCAAAGCCTGTGATGACTTGTGCTGTTGGTGCAGCTGCTGCTTGTGGTGTTGTTGCATTTGGCGTTGACGTTCCAAATGTAACATTGTTGCTTGGTGTATTTGTTGAAGGCGCATTTGGTGGTGGTCCTGAAACTACTGGAGGTTTATTGGCTGCTTCTAGTGCTTTTGCTCTCAGGTCTTTATCGTTACCAGCCAACATAATACCAGATAAAGTACCAGTTAAAAATGTTGCAATCGGAATAATTAACTCAAAAAACTTTTGGTCAATTGGACTGATAGCATTTAATGGTTGAGTTACAAAGATGATGGAGTATAACACAACAAATACAATACCTGTCAATGTTAATGCCAAACAAATACCAATAAAGAATTTCAGTCGAGCCATCAACTGTTCTTCGGTGTACATGAAATTATTATTATTTTCCACAATTCGCTCCTTGTGTTGGTGTAGTACATTGTGCTGGTGTCGCAATCTTAGGTACATCTGGTCCTAATCTTGGATCACGTTGTCCTTTAAAAATGTGTTCAGGACAAGTTCTTGTCACATCACACTTCGGCATTTTACAAAACTCTTTGTCCCAATTATCTGGATCCTGGCATGGATAACGGAATCTATCACCACCAAAAAAGGCTAATGATAATGGTAAAAGCAGCATTGCAACTGCTACATATAATAGTTTTCTATCAGACATGATTACACTCCAAAAACGTGAAGTGCATGTTCATAATGTTTAATACGATCCTCAAGTCCAATGGTACCACCATTGATGCGTTTTGTTAATGTAACGATATCACCTTTGTCTGCCCATTGGTTCAAGTTATTTGTTTCCCAAAACCAACATGCTGATTGTGCTGCACCTTCAAATGTTTGTAGATACTCAGATGCTTCCTCAACAGAGATGCCTAGTGAACCTGCAAAAAAAGTATAGTTGTCACGACCAGTCAATTGAATCAAACCACGACCACAAAACTTGTAACCATCACCAGAAGATTCATCACCATTACCCATACGTGATGCATAGATGCGGTTTGCAATTGCTTCTTGTTTGTTTGGTTTTGATGCATATTGTTGTGCAAGTTCATCTGTTGGAAAATACTTACCAAATAACTTGCGTAGTGATGCTGCTTTGTAATTTAGATTCTCTTTGAGAACCATGAAACCACCAGACTCATGAGCACATTGTGCTATGAAAGCCGCCATTCTCTGAGGTGTATTGATTTCATAATCAGGTAATAAAATTGACAAGGCATGGTGCCAGTGGTCAATGTATGGGTTTTTTGGAAGTAATTGTTTTAATTGTTCTTTTGTTAATTCCATTTTCAGTCCTTATAATGTTATCGGTAACCATAACAAAGCACCTTGAGTCATCAACAATACTGCAAAAACACCGAGGCCGATGCCGATCCAATACATTCTCTTACTCAATGTCAACATAGATGCAGCTAATATAACAATTGCAATTTGATAGAAAGCATTTGAGTATGTGTACCACGGACTTCTTAGTTCCGCTTCTGCTCTCTCTGCTTCAATTGCACGAGCCTTTTCCAACAATTCCTTTTTACCTTCACCAGTTGAAGGTTCTGATTCATAACGTGCAATTTTGGCTTTCATAACTTCAGCCTTTTTCTTGTCACCATTACGAACTGCATTATCATATGATATTTCAGCTAACGATTGTTTAATACTTTTTGCTTGATAGAACGACCAAACATTGTTTGCTTCGATTGTATTATCCAAAATTTGTGATGAATTACCACCATCTAAAAGTGATGTGATGGCCAGTAGTGCAGCCAAAAATGTGATAATCCAACCAGTGCGTTCTTTTGTAACTTCTTGTTCTTCTGTCATTTTACACCTTCAAAAATACGTTTTTGTATTTGATACCATTCAATCCATGCATCTGTTTTTACAGCACATTCATAGTATGTACCATAGTTTACAGACACAGTTTTACTAATATCACTTAACTTGGCATCTTCATTTAATTTTTGTAATTGTGGACAAGCAGTCATTGCCACATTACCTGGTGCATCAGGAAACTTTGCTGTAACTGGAACAGTAGTTGAACAACCAGCCAATAGTAATATGATAAACAAATATTTCATTTTGGTGCCTCTGCTGCATCATTATGTGCTTTGATAAACTCTTTAGGTATCTCACAGACACCTCCAGGTGCAAATTTTGTGTCGTATTTGACCACTTCTCTATCTACATATTTAACAATGTCTTGACCACGGGTCTTGACTATTTGTACTTTGTTTACCACTTTCTCAACTATCTTAATATTTTCTTCTTTTGATTGTGCTTCTGCTGCGGCAACTTTTTCTTCCATTTCACGAACTTTTGCTTCCCACGATTCATTATCATGTATAGCACCGGCCATGAAAGTGCCGATTGCAATTGCTGCAATAGAAATGAGTTGTATGGGAGTCTTATAGACGTAAAGGAAAGGAATAAAACTTAAGAATCGAATTAGATACGTAACAACCAAACCAAAAACGCCGGCTAATAAGACGGCGTAGAAAATCCAATTAGGCAACCATTCCAATATCCACATATTACATCTTTTGCTGTTTACGTTTGAAGAATGACATTACTGGATTTCTTTTCTTAGAAACTCCAGGTTCTCCGCCAGCTCCGCCTGAACCAGCAATGTTTCCACCACCCACAGCATTTGCTGGTGCACCGGCCATACCATCTTCTTTCACACAGCTGCCGTCAGAATATGGTTTTTTACCAGGAACAGGTTTGTAACCAGTCCAACATCTACCCTTTTCTGTAATAAATTCTTTGAATGTTACCATTAGCAATTCCACTTACGTAGAGACTTATTGATACGTGAATCTGGATCATTAGCAGTTTTTGCTGAAGTTAATCTTTTCTTCATACCAGACATTCTAGCACAGAATGATTTACGGCGATTTGCAGCAGCAGAACCTGGTTTTAATTTTGATGGTTTAGTTGTGACAGCTGTTTTTAGTTTAGAACCTGGATTCTCTCTACGATAACTTGCAACACCTTTGGCATTCAAACCACCAGATTCACTCTTACCTTCTTTGCGTTGCCATGCAGCAGTTTCTTCTAGGTCAACTTCTTCGTTTTTACTAGACATATAACCAGCAACAGTTTCGATGTAATCTGCTGCTAATGTAACTTTAGACTGAACCCATGCAGGTACTTGCATGTTTGGATCCTTAACGACTCCACGCAACATGTTGATGGAACGTTCCATTTGATCCAACTGATTCATAATCATACTACCTTCATCATCCATCTCTTTACCCATGGCGATGGCAATATGGTTTTCGTCTATTTCAACTTCTTCCGGAACACAATTAGGAACGGTTCTACCGTTTTTCTTTTTTGTACCGACAGCAGTATAACCAGTCCAACAAGCCTTTTTTAAGTCACCTGTTGGTTCTTTTACTTCGTTGATGTATTCGTTGAATTTTTTCATATGTTTCTTAATATCTCTGCGACATTCATATCTAGTGGTAAATCGGATGATGATATAGTTTTTCCATTAATTCCATAAACAAAGTCGGGCATAATGTCAAGGTAATCTAAAAAAGTTTTTAGAATATCATAATCTCGTTCATCAGTCTTATAGAACAATATTCTTGCGGTTGCTTCCGTACCAAAAACATTATTCAATAAAATGATATGGTTTAGAATTAGTCGTTCTTTGAGGGATTTAGTTACCTTGTATCTACGAAACAACCTTTTCAGGTATTTTGTTCTTTTGATATCTCCCTCAAATTCCGACATAATACAATGTGGTGACGTATAGCATTTCATAGCATACATCATAAAATTGTCTTCATTCAAATCATCAAACATATTAAAGAGGGGCCGAAGCCCCTTCTATCAGGTTATAGTGATAGTTGCGTTTGCAGATGTTGCTGACACACCTTGGTCTGCAGCAGTAACGGTAACACGATATACTGTTCCTGTATTTGCTGTAGTCTTTGGTCTTGCGAACAATGTTGCTGACGTTGCGCCGTTGTACTGAATTGGCACTGTGTTTGCAGGAATGTTTGCCCAACCTGAACCTGCATTGTATTGCCACTGATATGTCAATGTTGCAGCGGTGTTTCCGTCCAATGTAGGTGTTACACTGAATGATACCAAGTTTGCGTAGTCTGTATTTGCAACAATTGATGCACTAGATGGGCCAGACAATGTGATTGTTACGTTAGCGTAAGCTTGTGCATCACCATCAACACCATCAGCAGACAAACCACTTAATGCTACCAAAACTTCTTCTTGTACACGGTTGGCACGGCCGCCAGAACCAGTAGTTCTTAGTACCCAACCAGAATGTACTCTATTTGTTGCTGAAGCTTCTTGTGTATCAACAGCAAACAAACCAATAGTTTGACCTGTTGTATAAACATCAGCAGTTGTATTACCATAAAGTAATTCAACGTTTGCTGCGGTAGGCGCAGCTGCAACTGCTTTTACGTCAGCTGCATTGACTATTGTTGAGTTAACGGCCCAATATGGTGCGTTAGCTGCGTTATCGTTATTTCCCCAAGATGACATGTTTTTCTCCTTTTAACCGAGGGTTATCTTTGTATTTATCTTTTTCCAGAAATTGGTTTACGCATCTTCATCATAGGGTCGATTTCGATGGTATCACGCTTTTCACCAGTCATGGTGGTACCGCCTGTTAGGACCGCTGCGGCTTTTGGTTCCTCTAAACTTGTACTAACCTGTTGCATTTTTGGTTTTTTACCATATGTTGCAACAGATTTGTCTTCCTTTTCATGGTCGTAAGTTTCCTCTTTCATACCTTTCTTTTTGTAAAGGTTTTTAATAATTCGAGCAGACTTGGACATTTGAATCAATTTTTTATTCTTATCTTTTGGTTCCACATCATCAGGACTGTTTGCACAATCACAAGGCATTGACGAAGCGGCCATTGGGTCTTGGTAATTTTCGTTCTTAGGTGTACCGTCTGACTTCTTGTGAGACTTGTAACCTTTGTTCTTCATAGACCATGCAAGTGCCCAAGGATTATCAATACCCTTGTATTTCTTCATGGCTTTAACAGTGCCTTCAAAACCTGGAGGTGCAACTTCCGAAACAGTTTCTTCTTTATTCAAAGACTTCTTGATATCAGCAGTTGTTTTATCAATCTGTTTACCGGTGGCTTTCATAATGTTACCCCAACGGTTTGTAGATTTTCTATATTGACCTTTTGCTGACAATTCATCAGCAGACTTCTTAGCCTTTTCTTTGTAACTATCTAAAGTTGCACTACTGATTTCGGAAATAACATTTGTGTCATCTGAATACTGAACAGAGTCACCAGTATATTCACCTGGTTTCTTGGATGCATAGTATGCCTGTGGAGAACTCATGCTACTTGGTTTGTGTTCTATAGGTTTTTGTGGACCAGAATTGGCCTTCTTCATATCAGCATGTGTCCTGTCACTTAGTCTTTTAAGACCTCTGTTGCGAGCATCAAGTTTTGTTTTTGCTTCCTTGTCTTTACCCATACTAGACATGACTTTAACAGCAGCATCATTTCTGCTCTTAATAGCAGCTGCGTGATAACCAGTAGTTGTTATTTCAACAATCTGTTCAACTTCTTCTTCTGAATATTCTTCTTTGACAATTCTACCATATTCTTTCATGGTCAATGTGCCTTTACCACGAATATTCAATAATCTTTCAACCATCTTGTGTAGGTTGATATCAGACTTCAAATCTTCTCTAGTAAATTCCAAAACACGAATCAATAAGGGAATATCAAAAGTGATAGTGTCTTTTCTATCCACAGCTTCCGACATATGGTCTCTTTTCCATTTTAGGAACTGACCCATCTTAGAATGTGCAACCTTTTGGTCTTTAGTGACATGTTTTGGATTGATACCTCTAGAAGTCAAATATTGATCCAAAGCAGCATCTTCCGCAATGTTTGCTTTTGCGGACCATGGATCCCAAGGATTGGTTCCAAAGGTTGACTTTTCTGCGCCACCCTTTTTGATTATAGATTTTAATGTTTGTGCTTTGCTCATTATTGTGCCTTATTTGTTCATCATATCTTTTTGAACTTTATCTAACGATTGTTTGGCTAAGTACCTTGCGTGGTTCAATGGCTTTAAATCGTGTGTATCGTTGATACTAGAGACAAAAGGACCGTCCTCTTGACTGGTTGGTCCCTTTGCCTCATTTACTTTTTTTCGTCAGTATCCTTTTCAGGTACATCTTTTTGTTTGGAACCACCATAACGTGTGCCTTGTTTTACACCTGAACCACCGTTTGGTGTTGGTTCTGGTTTCTTTTTCCAGTCAAATGCATTTTCTTTGAATTGTTTCAATGTTTTTGGCATGACTTCTTCCTTTGTTAATCGTTCAACTGCTTGGCCAATGCCTGCCTGACGCTTTTTGGCTATGTCATTGAATCTTTTGGAAATACTAGAATTTGCTGTCTTTGAGCTAGCATTTCTAGACTTATCTGCCTTATTCTCAAAGTCAGCACTAAGTTTACGAGAAACACCAACATCTCTTGCTGCACCTTTTACATAAGAACCTAAAGTTGATTTTGATAGTTCATCAATCTGTTCAACTTCTTCTTTTTGAGTTGGTTTCTGACCAGTTTGTGGTAGACCCATCTTACGTTGTAGGTCTTTACGTTGGTCTTCGTCTGAACCACCAGTCAAAGCTTTGAATGCTTTCTTAGCAATGTCTTTGATGCCTTCTTCAACAGTTTCTTCTTTACGAAGAATTTTGAAATCTTCTGCATCAATCTTATTGTTTTTATTCTTGTCAATCTTATGTTGATTGCCTTTCAGAGCTTCATCAACATTTTCTTCTTTGCGTAGAAGTTTAAAGTCTTCCGCATCAATTTTGTTATTCTTGTTTTTATCAATTTTATGTTGATTGCCCTTTAGTGCCTCTTGTTGTAAAATTTCTTTTACTGCATCAGCAATAGGATCTTGTTTTTTTAAGTTAATCATTTATGCTCCTTTGATATTTTTTGCAGCTGCAGCCATAGTTTCACCTTTAGCTTGTGCGGCGCCGCCGTGACCGAATTGTTTTTCTCTATCAGCTTGGTCACCATACTCTTTTGCTTTATCCATCAAATGTTTCTTTTGACGTTTGATTTCTTGAGCATCGTGGTGTGCCGTTTCTGGTGTGGATTCTTTTACAAATTCTGTGAATTTTTTCATTTCTTTTTCTTCTTTATTGAACTAGAACCAAATTTATCTTTTGGGTTTTCCATCGGTTCTTTATTTGAAGAACCACCTAAAACACCATAAACACCCATTTCTGAATCAGAAGGATCATTATGTGATTCCCTAAAATTCTTAAAATCTACATGTTCTCTATATGTTACATCGCCTAGACCAGACATAGGGTATACTGTTCCCTGTTGGCGTGTATCGAATTCTGGACCAACTGTCGATATGTTTCTCATACGTTGATTAACAGTTGGTGAGTCGGTAAAACGATTACGCTTTACTTTTTCTTTGTCCTTGGAGAAGTTGCTTTCTTTGGGGATTGGGCTGACTTTGAGGCTGGGGCCTTCTTCACTGTAGGTTTTGAAGGTGTAACTTCCTCGCTTACTGTTTCTGTCCCACTTGATGTTGTCTGCGTTGGAGTCTCCTGCACGATTATCTGGGGTGCTGTCTCCTGGACCGTCTGCTCTTGGACCGGTGCCGGTGTTGAGACTTGGACTTCCGCTGGTGCGCTTGGTTTTGTAACTTTCAAAAAATCTAGAATTTTTCTTAACATTTTCATTTTCCTTAAATAATGATGTGATACTAATTTTACCACGACTTGACAACCAAGAGAACGCAATTTCATTGTAATTTTTGTCCTCGATGAACCTATTTATTTTTCCATAAGTATCACTAATATCCTCTTGAATTTCTTCAAAAGATGAACTATTATTGAAATCTATAAAGTTGGAAAAATTCTGACGATATGCTTCTTTTGAAGTTTGTGCTAATTGCCACTTGTCATATCTAACTGATTCTGAAATTGACTTGGTCAACTTCTCATTGCGTTCTTTACTGGCTTCGTTAGTTGTATCAACAAACACCATTACAGTTTCATAACCAAATTCTTCTAGTTCTTCTCTGATGGTAATAATTCTTGTGTGGTCATCAGCAGGACCGTTAATGATTAGTGGACTACGATTACGAATAGCTTCTCTACGATAGTCGGTTGTTTTTTCGGACAATTTTTGTTTGTCCATTAATAAGTCAAATGCTTGTACTGAGTTTAGTTCAACTGCTTTACTTTCAGCAATTGCTTCACGGATGATAACATCTTTACCTGAACCTGGTCCACCAGTCACAAATATTGCTTTGAATAGACCACGGTTATAATCTTCATTTAGTCCCATGCCTTTACGAACATCACGGAACAATTCTCTCGCATGTTTTTCTGGAACATGTGATGGAACACCTTGTCTGAAGGAGTTAAAATCACCACTCTTTGCGTGTTCACGCATCTTAGAAGCAGACATACCTTCCGCACCTTCAGCATCAGGGTCACGTTGGCCAGCAGACTTGACTTCAATTTTCTTGAAGTTGAATAGTTTACCTGGACCTTCGCCATTGTATTGGTTTAGTTTTTGTTCATATTCTGGTATACGATCCGAACCTGCAACCATTATCAAGTGGTCGTGACCTGCTTGATGTAATGCAGCTGCGTGTTGTAGAAATGTTGGTTTCTCTTTACTTGAACCAGTAATGTTTGCACCAGGAAAGAATCTTTTTGCGTGTTTGATTTTACTTGCAAGTTCCAATGGATTCTTCTTTGCGTCCATAGAATGTGACACAATAATGTGATGTGGTGCTTTATAGTCTTTGGCCAATTGTTTTACTCTATCAACCAATTTTTCATGGCCAATAGTTGGTGGATTCATGCGACCAAATGCCATCACCACAGGTGTGTGGGTCTGTGCATCTTCGTGTAATTTTTCTAAAAACTTTTTCATATGTTTCTTATTCCAGCAAAATTTCTACGTGAGAATTCCGCACGATTAACAAATTTATCAGATTCTTTACCGTGATGGAAAACATATCCTTCAGGATTCGCAGATTCGCCGCCATGTGTGTGTTGGAATTCTTGGTGTTGATTCATAACACCAATGAGTGTATCTTTGGCTTTTTGTAATTCACCATGCATTTTGAAAAGATTATTGTAATGTTTCTTGTTACGTTCAATCTTGCCTAGTTCATCTTTAAGTTCGGCTTGTTTTGTTTTTCTATTCTTTTCAACTTTAAGTTTATCAATATCTTTATTCTTTTTGGTTTCCAACCAATTCTTAAAGTTTTTGTGATTTGCTTCTTCACCTGTACGTACAGTGTGATTCATATATGTTTCTAATGAACCGCCAATTCCGTGGTGTGCGCTGGTACCAGCATACATATCATCACCATGAGTATCGTGTACTGCTTGAGCTGCTGTAATATGTTTGTTGAATTTCTTCTGTTCTTCTGGACTGAAATGTACTTTTGATGTGTCCATTCTTGGGTCAACAGAGAATACATCCGAATGTTTATTGAAGTTTTCGTGGTCGACTTCATGTGACGCATTTAGACTTGCTGCATCTTTACCATGGTAGGATAAGTGTGTCACAACACCAATCTTTGCTTTTTTAACAGAACCTTCGTGAGTTCCATGTGCAGTGTATGTTAGACCGGATGGATTAGGATGAAATGATGTACCACCACCCTTTTCACTTTTCTTATCTTCTTTGTCTGTACCAAACATCATATCACCTTGATAAACACCCTTTTTAGGTGCAATCTTAGGTAAATGTGTCAGTGCATCTTTTAGTTTTGCGGCCAGACCAGGTGCATGGCCATGATTCATATCTACATCTTTTGGTGTGTAGTTAATCTTTGGTGTTTTGTTGAAAGCAGATTTAGATGCAACAAAGAACTTACCTGTCTTTGGGTGGTGACCATAAACAAGTGCGGGTGAGCCATCATATTTTGTGGTCAGTTCAGAGGATTTATTACCAGACTTGATGTGTTCTGCTGCGGCCGATAATGAAGCAATAGCGTGCTTTGCACCTTTTTCACCTGTTTGGAGAGGACGGTCTTCCACATGCGTCAAGTGTTTAATCTGACGACTGGCGCCTTCTTCAGGATCCTCTTGCTCTGTTAAAAACGATTTGAAAGATAACATTGTCTACCTATTGAAATACAACACACTTTGGTTGTCCGTAGGGTTATTTATAATGGATTATACCACAGATTCACAAAACTGTCAAATCTTGGCTTCGATATATAGTGAACTAAATTAGTCAAATTTCCATTCACCGGTAGATGCCACTTGGCCCCGACAATGCACTTTGTCAAATTCTACCACTTTTTCTTTATCTAAAACAGTGAAGTATGCGTGTTCCAGGTCGATTGGACCTAATAGGGGAAACACTTTTTCTAGTGCTTGCGTGTGAGTTTCAATCAAGGATGTACACATTGACCACAGTCTAGTATCAAAAACGTGTGTTGCACCATAAATTGGTTCAGTCATCCAAGTTGGTATACGTTTCTTAAATACATATTTACCATTAAGTCCTTCATACTCTTTCACATCAAAACCATCATCAAGTTGCAGTCGACCAGTTATTTTAAAAATGCGGTCAACACCTTCCAATAATTGTGTATTTTGTTTTAGGTAGTTCAATACAACATGCATCATAGCACATTCACCTTGGCTTTTCATTCCATTTTTAGTGAAGTGTAATAGATAATCAACTTGATTCAAATTTAAGAATAGGTCCACTTTAGAAATCAACTCTCCATATATTTCTATCAGTGGTTCTATTGATATATCAGACAATATGATGAATGAATCTGGAGATTTTTTTCTAATGGAATCAATAGTTTCTAATGTTTGTTTCAAACGTTCATCAGGACTAAAGACACCGATTGCTGGTCGCAAACATGAAGTTACGATAAAAATGGATTTCATTTTTTATACCAGTACCAAACATCACATTCAGTTGTAAGAACTTTGTCAGTTTTGGTTGGTGCAAACTCTTTTACTGCTCGATTCACACCAGGAATAACCTCATAGTCGTGACCAGAGAAGATTCCACCAACTTTAACTTTAGAATAGTAGTTGTGACAATCTTTTGTTAATTGTTCGTAGGTGTGCAATCCATCAATAAAGATAAAGTCAAATTCGCCATCCTCAAAACGGCCAAAAACATTGTCCGAGAAATCTCTAATCAAAATAAACCTATCACCATAGACAGCCATTTCTTTTGTAACACGTTCAAAGAACTCTTGTCTATCATTCAATACATTACCGTTCCAATCTGTATATAGAACATATGGGTCGATTGAATATAGTGTCAATTCTGGATTAGTATCAAGTAGAAACTTTGATGTGTGAGCTTCAGAACATCCAATTTCTAAACCACGTTTCATACCTTTTGTCAATTCACCAAGTCCGTAACCGGAACACTTGGCTACTGCACGTTGCACACCAAATGCTTGTGTTTCAGTATTAAATTTAATTACATCACTCATATTATACCTCTTTATTAAAGTCACTAAAAATAACAAACGGATCAAGACCGAGTTGGTGGTCTGGAATCTTGTGTAGTTCAAACAATTCTGGATATCTAATTGTTGACATTAACATAAGTGTCTGGTCGTCATCAATTAAACCGTTCGTGCCCAAGTCAACCAAATTCTCTTTCATTGCAGATTCAAATTTAGGCCATGCTGTTACACCACCAACAATCTTTGCACCAAGAATATAAACATCGTTTGTTGCAATTATCTCATGTATCGGTTTACCATCATATTCTTTGTAATTGAATAAGTGCATTTTATTAACATCAAAATCATAAGACCATTTTTTACTTGCGGGAACTTTATCTGCTGTACGACAGTAACCAAAATCCAACCAAGAAACCAATTCATTACTAACCATATTGTGTCTGATTGCTAAATTTACAAACACAGACTTGAGAAAGTTGACAACAACATAGTGTGCATTCCAATATTCAGGATTTGCTCGTTGTTGTGGAATGATTAGATTCTGAAATGCATCAGTCTTTTGAATGTTGTGTACATCTCTAATCAAATCTTTATACTTATCAAATATATCAAATGAAACAAATTTTGTTGGTCTATCACCACGCAAAGGTTTCAGTTTCTCAATAATATCCGGTGTAGAGAATACAACCATTTCGTTTTCCATCTGAGCCATATGTGAAAAACGCTCGATGTATGTATCAGTAGTTCTCTGTAGATAATGTGGCAGTCCCTTATCTGGTGTCCATTCACCACGGCCAATGTCATAAAAAGCAGTAACGATAGTAATCATTATATTGTCCTAAAAGTAATTAATTCTTCAACCTTATACTTATCATGATAAAATTTCTTCAATTCTGGATCACGGTCATATTGGTGTACAATGTAGTATGGTTGACCATCACCGGTTTTCATCACACCATCCTCAAAGATTGGATGTTTTTCCGTAATAAATGGTGCGAAGTGTTCTTTCTCAACTGGTTTGTTAGTAACGTGTAAGTTGCAACAGAAACCATCATTCAAACCACTGATATAAATTTTGTCAATGTATGGATACCAACTTGTCAATACATTATATGCAGCTTGGTCAGCAACCCAATCTGCTCTATTCATGGATAACTGATATAACATACCACACAAATCACAAACAACATGAGAAAGACCGGCCAATGTACCAACATTTAAAACTTCATAGTCTTTAATATCTTCATAAAAATATTGACCAAAACACTTTAAAATGTTATCACGGTTCCAATGTTCATCTTTAATTTTGATACACTCCGAAACACCAATCAATTCATAACCAGAATTTCTGGTAATGATATGTGACAAATATTCCATAGGGTCTTTTTGAAAGATTACATCACGCACATCCGTACTAACAACATAACGATATTCATCACGATGTTTTTTCAGATAGTCATAGATGTGAATGAAACGTTCCATATGAAACATTGCACCAGACATAGATTTTGCTGATATAGCAATGAATCCGGCTTGTGTAATCTTGTTGATTGTTTCTTGTGTTGCGTCAATTGCAATCAGTACTTTATCGCCTTTGAAACCACACTCATTGATTGATTCAATCCAAGGCTTGACTTGTTCGTAGTTATAGTTTTTAAATGCGCCTATGATTAGGTCTTTTTGTTCCATGGTAAATCTCCATTATATTTTTCAAGCATCTTCTTATTTCCTTGTAAGAAGAATTCAGATTGTACAGACAAATGGGTGTTGCCTGTACGATAGTTCAAACTGTAATTTGCATTAGTGTCGTATTTCAAGTTGTTGTTTCTCAATACGTGAGTCAACATTCTATCAACTTCTGGTACTCCTGGTTCTCTTGCCTTACGGTACCAGATTGGACTTGTTTGAATTGCAATCATCTTTGGTAAAAAGAAACAACCAACGTCAACAAAATAATCACCAATGCAAGATTCCCATTTACCTAATGATTCACAATCATCCAAACAGACATGATTACCATCTTTGTCTACAATCTTACGTAAAGAATAAGCCCAATCATTACCTCTTTGAATTACATCCACAAGAGATTCAATATGTGTGTAATCATAGTAGTTATCTTCATCCAAGAAACAAACCAAGTCACCTTTTGCAAGGTAGACTGATGCACCATAGATTCGGTGTCCGTTGAACCGGTCGGTTCCTGTTGGGTATGGGAGGTCGATTACATCAAGGTGTGGATATTCTCTAGCAATCACACGACCTTTTGGTTGTCCATCTACAACAACTAAGTGTTGAATGTTATCATAAGTTTGATTTTTAACCGACTCTATCGCTTGGCGTAGATACGGTGCACCTGTTGTAGGTGTAATCACAGTCACTAACGGCTTCATAATTTATCATCCTCTAGTTAATTTTAAAATTGCCTCAATCTGTTTTTCAATTGCTGGTTTACGATTAGGCCAGTAGATATATTCTTTATCTCCTGTACTATGTAGTTTCTTTAGGAAAGGGATAATCATCTTCTCCACTTCAGCCAAACGTCTTTCCGTTTCAGACAAATTGACTTTGTAATTCTCAACAGTCTGCACACTCTCTTTGATTGTAGAGTTGTATTCATGTTCAGATATAGCGGAGAAACCGAAATCATTTTCAGTATCTTCGTAACTTTTTAAAATTTTATCGAAATCAGTTAGTGCCATTTTAAATGTAAGAGTAGTCACACATCATACGGGTAGGATAACCATCACCACCTTGTGTATCACGTATGTTTAGTTTAAGAATGTAATGACCTGTTTCTATTTCCATGTCAATACGCTTACCTGTTCCCGATTTACCACCATAGTAGACGTTGCACGATTTAGGTGTTGCAGCCTCCATCATATACTTTTTGTCAATCTCATACACTTCAGTTTTACCCGTCAGTTTATGTACAATCGTATATCCATGGCCAACACCAGAAATCAAAAAGTTTTTCAATTCACTTTTTTGTTTTGCTGACATTGTTTTCCAAACATCTTCAACATAACCTTGTTTAAGTTTACCATTAAAAATGTCACAAAACAAAGCATCATTAATATTAAACATATTAAGTATTTTCAAACCATCCTTGTTGGCAATTCTTCCGGTTTTGATTTCGGCCGGAGAAAGAACAGTCCTAACACCCGAGTTGAAAAATGTAACAGTACCACCAGTTTTCAAACTTAGATAGATTTCTTTTTTATCGCAAATCAATGTAATGTCGGTAACAACTGGCCCCAAATTATTATCATGTACAGGAATTTTTGACGAAATGAGAACTTGTGGTGAGAAGATGAAAGGTCTTTTGTTGTTGAGTTCACCAACCTCTTTGACTTCTAGGCTTTTACATTTTTTTAAATCATGAAGTTTAACTACATCATCTACTGCTTGCAACAATTTTGGATCAGTTATTTTTTCACCTTTCCACCATTGTCTCAATGCGTCTGCAAGTTGTCCTTCATATGCATTACCTTTGTTCTGTACACCTCGGCCGCCAGATGATCCAGAACCATATTTCATGGTAATTTTTGTAACTTTGGCTTCTCTTTTTATCTTTGCAAGGTCAATATCAGTTTGTAAATCTCTTGTAACATTAATCTTAGCAATTGCTGCAGGATCAACATTGATTGGAGTTTCGACTTTTGGAAATTTTGATTTCAAATAAGCAAAGACATTGATAATATCATCTATCTTTGCTTTGTCGCCTTTTAAAGTTTGTTTGATTTCGGTTGCTGTTTTTGGAAAAAATGTATAGGCCATAATAACCCTCAAAAAAAGTATTTATCTTATAATTTGGATCTCCTTTCCGGAAGTCCAAATTTCAAGTTCATTCTTCAAACGGTTTTCATTATACAATGTTTCATACCGATTACAAGCCTTTTTCCTCCACCATTCAATCAAGTTTACCAGATTGTGTTTCTCATAATTTTCACCAGGAATAAGCACGTCCGTCTTACAATTTACATAGTCGACCATGTTACTGAAACCATAATCACTAATGTAATATCTTTTTTGTTCTGTCAACCCCTTGGCCTTCTCAATCGTTGCTAAGAATGTATCCCCTTCAGGTGTACCTTTAAGTGCTGCTTTAGTAAGTGATATAATCTTCATGGAGATTTTTAGTTTCTTACTAGAAGCATCATCTTCAACCAAAGGTCCGACTTTATCCTGCACGAAATCACGTAGGTCTGAATAAGGTTTACCGTGCATCATCGGCAGAAAATCAGAATCTGTCAGACCTTTATATCTGATATATGGTTTCATACCATCATATTGAGATACAGTCTTAGAACTACCATACAAACTGGTAGTCTCAAACAAACATAAATTCATACCATACTTCTTATTCACAATCTCACGTACTTCATGTGACGTACAGATTGCAGCCAGAAGTTTACCACCAAGATAATTATAACCAAATGGTTGTGCAGGTACGATAACAAAACCCATCATTGCAGAGTTGTTGAATCGTTTACCCCACTCAGGTTTTTGTGTAAACACTTGTCCAAGCAATTCATTACGAGGTTTACAGTTGATTACAGGTGAACCAAGACGGATGAAACCTACGTACTTTCCTGTGTTCTTCTCACGTACTGCCACTTTGACATTACGACCAACTGGTGGAATATTCACATGTGATGAAGTGATGTTCAATAGATTGGTCCATGTTTCGGTATCAATCTCAACAACTTCAAAATCCATATCTTCCGGTTTCATTGTGAAGTCTTGAAATAACTCATCTTCAATTGGAAACAATGGATTGGCTGGAAGTTCAGCCAGAGAATTCAACTTCTGGTCACGCATATATTCATCAATACGGTCAAAGTTACCAAAGTAATCTTCAAATACTTTGGCACAATGTACTGCATCATTAAATTCTAATTTCATACTTTAAATCCATCAAATGATTTCTTCTGTGGTTTCTCTCTGTTACCAAATGTGTTGAGTGGTTTATCTTGGCCAGAATCTGTAATGCCATCTTGACCCGATTGTTCAACATCAAATAGTCTCATCTTTGCTCTATCTATGCCTAGTGTAAAACGTTTGAAATATGTTGGATCATTATAACGATTCTTCAACTGTTTCACCATAATCTGTCCCATTTCTTCTAGTTCTTCGGAAGAAATAAGAGCAAACATCAAGTCAGCTGTAGCGGGCAAACCAAAAGACTCACTTGTGTCTTCGAGTCCGGGATCGGAAGAAGTAAATCCACCTCTAGTTGTTTGTGTCGCAGAAACAATAGGTACTCCGAACTCAACGGCAAGACCTCGCAGCTCTTCTGCAATGGACTTGACGTAGGTGTAGGAGTTGATGTTAGCTCCGGCCTTGATCCTCGATGAGCAACAAATATTGAGATAATCAATAAAAATAATATCAGGAACAAAAGACTTTTTAAGATTGAGCTCATTGAGTAAGGTCCGAAAGTGTGTGCTGCTTGCAGACGCTGTTGGATATTCTTTAATGATAAGTTTTCCAACAGTCTTTTCACGAAGTCTTTCAATCTTTTTATCATACATATCTTTCGGTAAATTCACAAGGTCATCTACTGTGACGTTCAATAAGTTGGCATCAATACGTTCAGCAATCTTTTCTTCACTCATTTCCATGGTGATATAAAGAACATTCTTGCCTTGTACCATAGCACCTGCGGCCACGTGACACATGAACAATGATTTACCAACACCAGTACCCGCAAGAGCAATGTTAAGTGTTTTGTTAGGCAAACCACCTTTTGTAATCTTGTTGAAGAATTCTAGGTCAAAAGGAATTCTTTCTTCATGTCTGTGGTAGAATTCATATCGTTCATCGGAGTTTTCCAAGTAATCGTGACCGACCGAACTATCAAAAGAAATTGCTAACGCATCGGAAAGTAATTTAGGTATAGACCCTTTATCTTGGGTCTTGTCTTTTCCGTCAAGGATGGAAATAGACCCCAATACAGCATTGTATATGGCCTTCTCTTGGCAGAATTTTTCGGTTTTATCAACCAGCCAGTCAATCTTGGAGATTTCTTCTTTAGATTTAACAATCTCTTGTAGACTAGTCTCGCACTTCTCCACTTCATCATCTGTGAGATTTCGCCTCTCTTTGACGGCCAATTCAAGTGCTTCAATCGTTGGTGGAGAATTGTAAGATTCTGTGAACTTGGAAATCTCAATGAAGATTGCTCTGTCGGTCCTATCCGGGAAGTAATCCTCTTTGATGAACGGGAGTACCTTACGTAAGTATTCTTCATTGTAAATTAAATTCTTGAGAATCGTTTGTTCCAGTCTCATCAATCACTTCCTGTTCCATGTTAGATGACATTATTTCTACCAATAAGTCACCAATATAATTTTTAAAGTCACTATCTTTTTCCAGCTTGGCTGGCTTCTTGACTGGTGATTCTAACACATCATAAGCAAAAAGTAAATAGACCTGTTCGTTTTCTTCCTTAAATTTAACTTTACCATATTTGAAGATGGTATCTTTGTAAGGACCTTCCAAAAATTTAATGTTGACTGCTGTTTTATCATCCTTTGGATAGATGAAGCAGTAATCTATTCCTTCTACCATCATGCACCATTCATAGTTTCAATGTCAAATGTTTCATCGACATTACTTGTCATAATTTCTCCGGCGGCCACACGGTATTTGTTCTCAATGAAATCACGGAAAGATTTCTGTTTAAGAATAGGCATCCAGAACTCTTTGGAATCGGTGTCCTTCTCACGGTAATTCTTTTCTTCAATCACACCATCAGCGTCAACACGTTGATACCAACCATTTTTTGGTTTAACCACATGCTTGGATTCCAAAGCAAGGTCCAACAAACCAGACCAAGTGCTAATACCACCGTCAAAAGATACAGACACAGGTATTTTAGATTTTTCTTTGACATATCTACTTTTCTCTACGTTAATTATGAAATTGTAACCGGTAACTTCTGTACCGTCTTTTTCTTGTTGTCTACCAATAATAAAGATATTATCCGCTGAGTAGTATGAACCAGTACCACCACCAACAATATCTTTCGGGAACATACCAATCTCTTTGTATGTATGGTTAACAACAATCATTGGAATGTCTTTCAAAGACAAGTGTGGTGTTACCATACGAAACAAACTCTTAACTTGTTTTGCACGTGACATATCAGCAACTGATTTTTCCGCCAATGCATCTTCAACTTCTTTCTTTGATGCTAAGTTGCCAATAGAATCAATGACGATAATTAATTTATCACCACGTTCCAATTGTGTCAACTGTGCCATCACATCGAATTTGAGTTGTTCAATATCTGTAAGAGGAGTATGGAGCACCCTGTTAGTGTCGATGCCAAAAGAATCAAAGTAAGACTGCGGAGTACCAAACTCCGAATCGTAGAATAATAGTGCTGCATCTTCATATTTGTCCAAGTAAGATTTGGCCATCAATAAGGAAAATGCTGTCTTAAAGTGTTTGGATGGACCTGCCCACATTGTAAGACCTGGTGTTAGACCACCGTCTAATTTACCAGAAAGTGCCACGTTAATAATCGGCACTGCTGTTGGAATCATATCCTTCTCATTGAAGAATTTTGATTTAGCTAAGATAGCAGAATCTTTGATACTACTATTCTTTTTAATTTTATCTAATATACTCATATTTCATCCTTTAAAATTTACCAGCATCACGAACTTCTTTTTCTTTGAACGAATAAGGTTCTTCATAATCATACTTAGGTTCAAGTGTTTTAATAGGTACATGATGTTCTTCATGCATTCCTGGTGCCACATGAACCTCGACTTTTTCATGTGTAATTGGTGGTATTGTTTCACCAGTCACATCATCAATTACAATCATGTTATCTTTTTTAATTTCAACAGTATCTTGTTTTGGTTGTTCAACAGGTATTGCTTCAGGTATTTGTTTAACTGGTGCAACCATTGGTTTCAAATTCTCAAAGTGTTTAAATGGTTTCTTTAAGTATGCATGTGGATCAACACGATTATCAACTTTTTCATTTAATTCTTGAAGTGCTTTCACCATGTGAGCCATAACCAATTCACTATTGACAGACACAGTTTCAGGTTCTTCTTCTATTACCGCTTCAGGTATCACAGATGCAATCTCTTGTGCTACAAAACCTTTTTTAGATTCTTCATCCAATTCTTTGGCAGTTTCTCTAGCACGTTTAAAGAATGTCTCAACATCATTGTAACCTTCTTTTTCTTTCATTGACATGTTGTATGCAATCAACAATAAAATTGCCAATGGATCAAACACAACAATAATCAATAGAATAACAAGTCTTACTGCTTTGTCGATAATATCTGTAGAAGCCTCTGTACCATACGCCAAGGCTGCAATGTATTTGATTGGTCCGATATCCGCTTCGACCTTTTTAAGCTCTGTAGATAGAGGCGCACGTTCCTCGGAGTATTTGGCAATGGCGGCTTGCGACTGTTGAATTTCTTGTAGTATTCTAGTCCTATCTTTCTGTTGGGAACGCCGTATTGCTTGCGCTGTTGCGGCACCTTTTTCATCAGTTGAGCGACCCATAGTTTGGTCCACAACCTCATCATACTGTTTAATTGCCTTGCGGTTTGCTTCGACATTTTCTTTCTCCGTTTTAATCTTTTCATCCAGTAATGCAATTTTATCCACAAGTGGTGCATTATCTGATGAATGTTCCAGATGGGCCTTTGATAAGAAACCAAAGATACCCATGGAAGTAATCAACATCAAAATCGTTACGGCAACTGACAAATAGGATTTGATTAATATTGGACATTTTTTCCAGTTCCTATACAACCAAGATACAGTTACTAGTTTCGATGCTTCAAGTATCGAACCCATAATAATGACTGGCCAGAAAGAACCTGGAAAGATTTCTGCTAAACCAATAACAGAATAGTAACCAGCAACGGCCGATAATGCTATTGCTGTTAGTAAGGTTAAAAATATCATCCGAAAAAGTCCTCTAAAGAATTAGTTTTTTCCGCAGACCAATTCATACACTTTAAAATAACACCAATTGGTTCCAGAAACGCTTTGTCGAATTGTACATCATAATCAATATAGTTGTCAAGTTCGAATTCTTTAGGTATTCTACCAGGGAAAGAAACCACATCATTCTTAAAATGATTTGGCATTTTCAGATAGGTAAATTTAAGTTTTTCACCCTCTTGAATAAGTGGATATTTCTTAGTTAGACCTAGTTGTTTTAGATTGTGGTTGTATACGATTGCACCACGAACATGAATAGGTGTTCCTTTTTTGAACAACATCACTGGATCGGAATAAGTATTTAGCCCATTTAGACCACGTGGAAAAGATATTTCTTCCGCAGGCAATGTTCTAAATTCTTTCCTGAAGTTGGCAATAAAGTCTTGTACTTGTTGTTCTGTACCGGTCATCATCAACTTGATGGCAGCCTTCATCTTCTCACGGATAGCAGATGGTGTGGAAGACTTAATCATTTCCAAACCCATCACTTTCATGTGTGGTTCGGCATACTGAACACCTTCGTTGTTATACACATTTAGAATATAACGTTTCTTGGCAGTCCATACACCTTTGTCGGAAAGACCTTCACGTTTCATTTGCATCTTCTGTGCATATGCGTGGACATAATCGGCCAACTCTTGGTATGACTTGTCGATATATGGTTGAATCTTTTCTTCACAGATTTTATCCATGACAGAAATGACTTTCTGTTTATCTGTTTGGTCTTTAACAAACTTATCCATCAACTCACTCATACGGAGATAGATAGAATCGGTATCAGAAGCAATAACATAATCATTTTCTGTACCGAGAAGTTTGTTCATATATTGATTTATCTTAGCTTCAATCCACCGAATAGACAACTGGCCAGCAGTAGTGACGCCAAGAGCCATTCGTAAATCATAAAAGCGGAAATACTGGCTACCAAGAGCACCATAAGCAGAGTTAAGAGAAACCTTCTTTGCAAGTTGTAGGTTGTTATATCTTGCAACTCGTTTTTCGATTTCATATTTTTTAGATTCATCTTTCTCATTTTCATACTCTTGTTGTGCCTGCAACATCATCTTTTTGAATTTCTTACGGTCATCATACATTTCGACCATCATCTTAGGTAAGAAACCTTGCATGTCTGTACGAAAGAATTGACCATTAGGTGTTAATGTGGCACCTTCTAAACTTGACATGTCAATTTGTCTTTTCAAGAGTTTATCAACAGTAACACCTTGTGAAAGAATGTCACGCATTTCTTGTGTGTAGTTTTCCGGTTCAATCAACGTTTCTGGTGAAATGTTATATTGCATCATCAAGTGTGGATACAAACTGTTCAAGTCAAACGATGCAACCCAATTGTGTAGACCAACTTGTGGTTCTTTGACATATGCACCTTCGAACGCAGCATCTTTGTCTTGCACTTCTTTTGGTGGAACAATAATGTCTTTACCCAGCAAATAGGAATATGTCAGAGAATCCCACATACGTGTCTGTGCAAATACATCTTCATAGTTACACTTGGTATCATATGCAAGAGTTAAGGCCAGTTCCAATAACTTCAATTTATCTTCAAGTTTGATAATCAACGCAACGTCTTTAATGTTGTATTCAATAAACAGTTGATAATTCAATCGGTAAAGTTGGTGTAAGTTTTCATACTCATCATAAGAAATCTTGCCTTCACCAAGTTCCACTTGTGCAATATTATCCAAACGATAAGATTCTTGTGACTTACCACCTGGCGCATACCATTTGTATAGTTCAATGTAGTCGAGTGATTCGATACCAACAAAACTGTATGCAATCAACAAACGACCATTGATATTGGTTTTACGTTCACTGATATAGTTCCATGGTGATAACATCTTGGCCTTATCTTCACCAAGAATCTTGCGAAAACGATTGACAAGATATGGTATATCAAAGAACTTGGTGTTCCAGCCAGTGATAACATCTGGATACATTCTAGACCACAACTCAAGAAACTTATTGCAAAGACTGTATTCATCTTTACATTTAATGTATGTTACTGTATCTGGATTGTCATTACGAAAATCACCACAACCAAACACATAGGTGTGGCCATTTAAGAATGTCAATGCGATGGCGGTGATAGGTTCATTTGCAAGATATGGATCAGGGAAACCATTTTCCGAACCAACCTCAATGTCGATAATTGCAATGCTGATTTTATCTTGTTCCCAATCAACCATATCTGGATGTTGTTCGGCGATAAATGCATATTCAAATCTGGTATTACCATAGATTTTTGGTGCACCTGGAAGACCATCATATTGTTTGACGTATTCTCTGGCTTCACGAATGCCATCAAATCGTTTTGGAACAAGGTCTAAACCATCAAGTGATTTGTGTGTACCTTTGCCACTACGTGCAGGAAGATACAACTGTGGTTCATAATCAATCTTTAGTTTGATTTTTTTACCGTCTTTGACACCACGGTAAAGAATTCTACCACCTAGAGATTGAACATTTGTGTAAAAAGTTGACATTAACCTGTAATAATTTGTTGTTGACCTGGAAGAATGATGCCTACACCAAAAATTTGGTCGTAGTTCTTAACAAAATCTTCTGCTGGAACATAGTAGTATACAATATGTTCACGCCTCAAGTCAATGGTTGAGTCTGATTTTTGTTCTGCGTGGATTGGAAATGGTGCAAAACCTACGTTTGGTTGACCATCTTTACCACGTACAATCGCAATACCCAATGGGTTTTTAATTACCATTCCATCAGCATATTCCGATTCAACTTCACCAATGAGTTCTTCACCGGTTACTAATTTCATTGCATATATTTTCATAATAGTCCTGTCCTAAATAATTATAGTTGATTTGGATCAAACATTATATCATTTTTTTAGTATGCTGTCAATAGAAAAAATGGTATAAAATGGATCCGTTCACACTTTTCGCCTTGGCCAACGGTGCAGTTGCCGCTGTCAAAAAAGGTTGTCAATTATACAAAGATATTAAAGGTGCCGCTGGGGATGTTAAAGCAGTCCTCAAGGATTTGGACGACCAGTTCCACAAAAAATATGAAGGTAAACCTGTACCTCCTGCAGCTGCGAAACAGTTACAGGAAGAAAAAACACGTATTAAAGAATTGAATAAACGTAGCGAAGAAAGCACCAATATTTATACAGAGATAGGTGATTACCTTGGGCAATATTATGACAATTACTACAAATGTTTGGCAGTATTAGAACAAGAAGAAAAGCGTAGTAAAACCGAAGTCTATACCGGTGGCGACAGTTTAGCAAAACGTGCTTTGCAACGTGTTCTAATGAAAAAACAATTAGAACAAATGGGTACAGAATTGCGTGAACTAATGATATATCAAAGTCCACCTGAACTTGGTGCTTTGTATACTGATGTTGAGAATATGACAAAGGAGTTGGGTGCTCAACAAAAAATTCTTGTTGCTAAACAAATGGAAGAAGAAGCCAAAAAAGCAAAAAGAAGAGCACAAAGAATTGAACACTATAAGATGGAATTTGGTATGATTGGTGCATTTCTTATTTTGTTTGTTTTCATGGGTTTATTTTGGACTTGGTTATACTATGATTCAAGAGAAAGACATCCAGAATTATGGAGTGGAACCTATCGAAATGAATTGGAGAAACAAAAAAGATATGAAGCTCAAAAAATTAAAGATGCAATAAGATATCTGGATGAACAAAACTACGAAAGTAATAAGAGGTTAATAACAAATCAAGAATGAAAAACAATAGATACACATTTTTAGAATGGGTATTTGATGACTTAGGATTAGCTAAATTTTTATTATTCTTTTATCTTTTACTGTTATTGGCTGGTGCTGGTGTACTAACATTTGTTTGGTGGTATACTAAAAGATGAAAACAAATTACCAATCAGCACTCATAGTTGCTGGTCTACTGCTCTCACCAGTTTTTATTATTTTACTGGTAGATTTCATAAACATAATTATTGTAATTGTTACATTTAGTTTATGTTTTTCATTAGTTGCTTATTATTTGTATATTGATATTAAAGAAGAATTGGATCGGAAGAATAAACAAATTGAAGATTTGACGCACGACTTTGATGCCGAAAAAATGCGTTTCTTTAAATTTTTCATGGACTTTTTTAACAAATGAAAAATAAACTTCTATTCACATTGTTGACAACTAGTGCCACATTAATTGTTACACATCCGACCATCAATATAAATTTGATGCCGGATGCTGTCATATATACAAAAAGCACTTATCAAAGTTCCGAATACTGTAAACTGGACAGAACTTTTACCGATTCGAAAGGATTACAAGTGTGTGAATATAAATGTCCATCAACAAGAGGTGGAAATAAAGTTGTACATACGACTTCCATAAACAATGCTAGAGCATGTAAATCTAGGGTGGAGGCACCATGATGTATAATCCCTACGGAGCATTCGATTGTTATATAGAATTTTTACTATACTGTTATTTTTTACCTTACTTCTTGGCCAACAAACAGTCCAAGCAGGATTCTTTACGGCCAAATCCTGGCTTGTGTCGGATTTAAATGGTACCATAATAGATGGCGAAGATGTTGATAAGGTTAGGTCAATCGCTAGTATAACAAAATTGTTAACTGTTATGGTTGTGATGGACACAAAACCTGATATGAACCAAATGTTGACAATGACTACAAAATTGCGTGATAGGTTACCAGTAAAGAACCAATTAGTGAGTAGGTCAAATTTAATTTTGATGACAATAGTACATAGCAACAACAGAGCTGCGTATACTTTATGTGAAAATTATCCTGGTGGTATGACGGCCTGTGTAAAGGCAATGAATGACAAGTTGAAGAAATTAAACATGGAAAAATCCATAGTATATGAACCAACTGGTCTGGATGAAAGAAATGTTAGTACGGCAAGAGAACTTATAACATTAACAAAGGCAGCGGCTGAATATGAAAGTATTGTCTATGCTAGCCGTAGGTCTGAAATAAAAATACAAGTGAAGAAAAAATGGTTTGTTTTCCGCAATACAAACCCTATGATTGGTCATTACCAAAATATCATAGTTAGTAAAACTGGATTTATAAATGAATCGGGTGGATGTATCACCCTTCTATTAGATACAAGTGAAGGTGATAGAATTGTTGTGGTTCTTGGTAGTAAGAACACTAAGACTAGAATTCCTGAAGCGGAATTTATATATGAAGTGTATAAAGATTAGTGGTTGCGGACCACGGAGTTGCACCGGAACTGAGGATTATGAGCCCACTGTGATACTATTTCACCAATCCGCATCAATCTTTGTATAAGCCCAATCTTTCATTTTCATGGACCATGGCTTCTAAAGCCTTTTGACGTAAACGATTTTCTTCTAAGATTCTATCGAATTCTTCTTGTTCGTACTTATCTTGTTCTACTTCTTTTTGTGATGGTTTTCTAAAAATATTGTCGTAGTTATTACCAAATGTTTCTTGTGAAACACTGAACGGTCTTGGACTAGAACCTTTACCACCATCTGACATTTTTACTCTCCGGAATTGAGTATGTATGAGATATAAATTGCCAAAGCACCAATCGTTCCTAAACTAAACGACACACCTAACAGTAAAATTCCTATTTCCATTTTTACTCTCCGTAGATATAAGCAATATCTTCAATCTTCACTACGAAATATTCTTGCACTGCTGCAGCTTTACCCCAATCTGGTTGAACTACATCACCAACCTGCACCTCAGTAACTAATGGACCAACTGCAAGTACTCTTGCTCTATCAGGTTCTTCGGAGTGTCTTAGGATGATACCTGAAGCGGTCTCTTTGATGTTCTCAAGCCGTTCAATCAATACTTTATCGTGCAATGGTTTAATATTCATAGTGTCCTCAAAGTGGAGCGGCAAGACTGATTTCCACAGCCGTCACAAGAAGGGCATTCCTGTGATGTTATTACGTTTGCCGCATTAAATGGAGCGGGATATCAGAATCGAACTGATGACGAAAGATTGGAAATCTCTAGTTTTGCCATTAAACTAATCCCGCATATATCTATATATACATCATTTTAAAACACACTCACGGACATGGCTTGTTGGATGCAGCCTGCCTAACCGAACCAACTTCGGCAGTGTGTTTTAAAATGAGGACTCTTTCGAGTCCCCATACCATCACAATACTTTGTAACGGTCATCCATGATGGTTTTAAGCATCACAGATTCTGGTGTAAAGGTTTCTAGGTCACCAGCCAACAGTGGTTTTACGACTGCTGGTGAGAAACCAGATACCAATGCAGTACCAGAAGTATCGAACTTTACTGGAGCGTTGCCGTATGCGGCATTCAAGTTCCAGAATACAACTTTTGGCAAATCATATCCTGCTTCTTTGTACTTACGTGCAATCATCTGCATAGCAGAGTCATCATGTCTAACGCAAGCGTTAAATTGCATGTCTGACAGAATCAATACCATCGCTGGCATTTCTTCTTGTGGCACGCCACCTTTTACTGCTACATCAAGGATTCTTTCAAACGCCTTGTGTAGGTTAGTAGACATACCCCAATCAGATTTAACCATTTGGTCAATCTTTTGGTTAATGTTACCTTTCAAGTGCAACAATTCTGGTTTGTCAGAGAAAGTTAGGAAGGTGTCCTTGAACTTGCCTTCATTCTTATCTGCCAAGTATAGTCCCAAAGAGACTGCTACTTCCAAACAGGTTAGACCTGATTTGGAACCATAACCACCTGCAGCGCAGGTCATTGAACCTGAAACATCCACCAAAGGTAGAATGTTTGCGTCACCAACAAAGTTAGGCAAAGCCTCCCATTGTTTTTGCACCAAGTCCAATTCGGTCTTGTCGAATTTAATGTAACCACCGATACGGCCTTTCAGCACATCGTATGGGAACACAGCACCTGCATTAACCTTAACTTCAGGGTTATCACCCTTAACCAACGAAGCAACATAAGCTGCATAAGTTGGAGTGTTACGATTAAAAGCCTTCTTGTAACGGGATGCCGCTACGGAAGGTACGTGTGAGAAATTAATGGAATCCCAATCTTTCGCACACATTTGAGTTTCAACTACTTTGGTCATTTCAACCAAAGACTTACGGTAAAACTTTGGGGACATACCAAAGAACTGACGGATTTCAGCCGCTAGTTTACCTTGGCGAGGAGTCCACTTTGCAGCTAATCCATTCTTCGCACGAAGCGCATCACCCAACATAGTGAATGCTGCTGACTTCATAACGTCAGAATCAAATACAAAAATGTCGTCCCAACGGCCCAATTCAGGAACCTTTGTCAACAATGCTTTTGCGGCTTCTACGTCATTCTTTTCCAAATAACGCAAGATAGTACGGAACGATTCACGTTCACCGGCACCACCACGAGCATCACGCAACCAAGCAGCAACACGCAAAGCGAGTTCACGGTTTTCTGCCATTGCAGCTGCAAAAGCAGGCACAATGTTTTTACCACGTGAAGCACCTGCATTGTAGAACAAATCTACAACTGCATTAGCAGTGGACTTACGAGCCTTCATACCGTTTGCGGTACGGGCATCTTGATTAACAACGGCATCTACAAAAGTTGACATAACTTACTCCTCATAAAAAAACAACAGAATACATTTTTTAGCGCACTACCAATTGTGCTATTCACGCATGAAGCGTAAAACAGGATTCGAACCTGTAACCTCTCCGTTATAAGCGGAAAAATTGTTTGCTGTGAGTATTCTAAAAACAACAGGTTAGCTTTCTACTTTTTGTTTACAGTGAGAAAATCGAAACTCACCTTTGTTAGGACTATTTCAATAAACACCTTCAAAGGTCGAAACCTCCAGCATTTACCATAGTTACCTAACAGTCCAGTATTAATGAATAATGCTGTAACTAACCTAAAACCTTTTCAATCTTTCAATACTGTGTAGTATAACACAAAAATTTGTTGTAGTCAAGCGGTATGTTGTAAATATACCACAATGTTTGGTGCCCCACGACAGAATCGAACTGCCATCACAGGATTACAAAACCAGTGTAATGCCATTATACTAGTAGGGCGAAAATTGGAGCGGGCGGCGGGAATCGAACCCGCAACTTGACCTTGGCAAGGTTACGTGTTACCACTAGCACCACGCCCGCATCATGTGTGTATTATATATGCTTTTCAATCTCTTGGCAAGCATATTTTTAAAAAATATTTGGTACGAGTAACCGGAGTCGAACCGGTACGCACAAGGCGGCAGATTTTAAGTCTGCTGGGTCTACCAATTCCCCCATACTCGCATCACATGGCAGGTCCGTTTCCATTACGGAAACCGACCTCACCACCTTCTTCTTTGATTCGTTTCATAACATCCTCAAAAAGAATCGGTCTGAAATCTGTTTGTTCAACACAAACACAATGGTATCTGGTGTCGATTACACTTCTATATCCATTTCCCATAGTCACACGGTTAGCATGAAGATGTCCATGAATGTTGACACCAAAACGACCAAGACTTTCTGTATGAATTGGAATATGAGACAGAATCATTCCGTTCATTACATGATAAGCACGTAGCTCACGGAAGTGTTGTCTATAATCCTCATCTTTGAAGATATCATGGTTACCACGAATCAGAACTTTATCACCGTTAAGTCTATGCATAATGCTAAGTGCTTTGCGGTTGATAACAACATCACCAAGATGATATACTTTATCATTTGGCCCGACTGTTTCGTTCCAACGCTTCACCATTTCTTCATCCATTTCTTCTGGATTATCCCATGGCCTAAGCTTTGTCACACCGTCATCACGGAGAAATCTACACACACCAGCGTGACCAAAGTGTGTGTCACTTGTAAGAAATACTGATGGCATATTAAACTCCTCAAAAAATGGTCCGGCGTGCAGGAATCGAACCCACATTCACGGTGTAGAAGACCGCTGTATTATCCATTATACTAACGCCGGAATGTTTGGTGCCCCAGAGGAGACTCGAACTCCTAAAATTTGGCTTCTAAGACCAACACGTATACCAATTCCGTCACCGGGGCAATAAATACTCATATGATACCTTACGAACAAAAACCTACAGTACAAATATTTTATAAACTATTCGCACACCAAAAATATGTGCCTCATGCTTATTACTGTATTGAATCTGATTTCATCGAATCATATGTTACTGAGAAAAAATCTTTCATAGATGATGAATTATATATTCAACAAGAAAAAGAGTTTGTCTTAACAACATTAAAACAAGTTGGTGCTCCTACTAAGAATCGAACTTAGAATACATCCTTACCATGGATGTGGTATGCCATTTACCTATAAGAGCATGATTGGTGGGTCGTCAGAGAATCAAACTCTGTTCTTCCGGTTAAGAGCCGGTTGCTTCATCACTTAAGCTTACAACCCATATGGTACCCAAGGTGGGATTCGAGCCCACATAACCTTGTGTTTGAGACAAGTACGTATACCAATTCCGTCACTTGGGTATATACAACAGGATAGTTTTTTTACAGTGGGAATTGAACCCACAAGGTTTGCTTAAAAGGCAAATTGCGAACCATTCGCATGTGAATTTTTTGCTGAACCTATCCTAAAACTTGGTGCTGCCTAGTAGAATCGAACTACTTTCCGAGGTTCTTCAGACCCCTGCTATGACCACATCAGCTAAAGCAGCATAATGAATTTGTAAGTAATGAGACCTCGCTTATTTCTCACCATTTTAACAGTATTTTCTTTGAAGCGGCCGACTGTATAGAGGTACGTAGTAATAGTTGATACTTGGCATCGGCAAAGCACTATCCTCATTCTTGTATGCCTACAAAAACTTTCTCAACATCTACACTTACAAAACTTGGTACCTCGTGACAGGATTGAACTGCCGACCTTCTCCGTGTAAAAGAGTTACTCTACCGCTGAGTTAACGAGGCATAAAATTTACTTTGGGGAGATATATGAGAATCGAACTCATGATAACGGAATCACAACCCGTGGTTTTGCCACTAAACTAATATCTCCCCAAAGTAAACTTTGGAATTTTTAACCGTGTTTATTCACGGGGGTCTGTTAGACCTGCAAAGCTTCTTGTTCTGCCAAGATTCTTTTCAATCTGTCAGCACAGAAACTTGCAGCTGGTGCGTCTGGTTTAACCATAGGTGTCATGTTACATGTACCCTTGATATAACCAATCGCTTGTTGTACAACACATGAACTTCCGTACAAGTCATCTTTGTTTAAGTCCAAATGAACTTCAACATGGAAATCTTCTAATACATCAGCCAAGTCTTGGAACAATTCTGAAACCTTATACACTTCGGTCATTAACCGCATTGCAGGTTTACTTTTCTTGTGGTCATAGTCCAACTCACGTTGAACGAAACCAAAAATCTTACAACCATGGCGGCCATCAATATGAACTACGACAGCCAAAGCATAGTCTGCATACCATACACCGTTTACACGGATACGTTCTGAGTCAGCACCCAAATATACTTTCGTATCTGGTCCTTGACTTGCAAGGAATTGCTTAACTTCTTGTATGTCGAACTTTTTCATATCAATCACCTTTCTTTTTTTACTAACACTGGCATCCCGACAGGGACTCGAACCCCGACCAACAGTTTTGGAGACTGGTATGCTGCCATTACACTATCGAGATATAATACAACAGGATAGATTTTACTTTTCAAGTTACAAGTTTGAAGTATTTTAGTTGCTGTTACTATCCTAAAAATGGTTCCCAGAGCAAGAATCGAACTTGCGATGACCGGTTATCAGCCGATTGTTATGCCATTTAACTATCCGGGAAAATCATGGAGGGTCTTGAGGGATTCAAACCCCCGACCTCTTGGTTCGTAGCCAAGAGCTCTGTTCACTGAGCTAAAGACCCATAATCTGGTGGTTCAGGTGAGAATCGAACTCACACAAGGCACCGTATGAAGATGCTGCACTGCCACTATGCTACTGAACCAAATTTGGTGGACCGAGGGGGAATCGAACCCCCAACTGTGACTTGCAAGGCCACTGTGTTCCCAATTATACCATCAGCCCAAAAATACTGGTCTCGGTGGCAAGAATCGAACTTGCGCTACATGCTCCCAAAGCACGGGTGATACCATTTCACTACACCGAGAAAATACAACAGGATCGTTTTTGTCGCTAGACATCCAAAGTTAGCTTGTTTATTGCTGAACCGATCCTAAAAATGGCTCCACAGGCAGGGATCGAACCTACGACCAATTGATTAACAGTCAACTGCACTACCGCTGTGCTACTGTGGAATAAAATCTTGAAAGTTCCGATATCACCCATCGTCACTTACAACCGTTGGACTAGGTACCTAGCCATTTGCTCTGGCGATCCTGCGGGGAATCGAACCCCGATATCCGACTAGACAGGCCGGTATAATAGCCACTATATGACAGGACCAAATTTGGTGGAGACGGTGTGACTTGAACACACAATGCACAGGGGCGGCGGATTTACAGTCCACTGGGGTTACCAATTTTCCTACATCTCCAAATTTTTTGGTAGGGGCACAGAGAATCGAACTCTGATTTCCTGGTTAAAAGCCAGATACTTTAGCCGTTAAGTTATACCCCCATATCTTACCATTTGTTTTGCTGACGCACTATTTGCTATGCTCAACGGGATTGCTAGCTAGAACTGACCGTTTATATACATAGTTACTCAGCATTGAACGTTTCTGCTGTGGCTTACATCAGCAAAACAAATGGTACACCTAAGGAGAATCGAACTCCTCTTTCCGCCTTGAAAGGGCAGCGTCCTAACCGATAGACGATAGGTGCAAAAAACTACAACAAATTTTTAAAGAACATTTGATTGATTTCTCAATTCATAGATGAAGTATAACACAACCATGAATCATTGTCAACCAGTGTGTTGTATTTCTACAACGTGTTTGGAGTAGGTGACAGGAATCGAACCTGCATAAAACGGGGTTGCAATCCGTTCCCTAGCCTTTCGGGTCACACCTACATTAATTTCTTCCTTGAACTACGGTGTGTTTCATCACGCCGCATAGTCCAATCGTATGTTCCACCATCTGGTAAAACTTTTTCTTCTACTGCATCAACACCAAACTTACCTACAATCTCTGTAGTGCCATCGGTGATGGTTACAAACTTGTTGTAACCTTTTGCAAACTTCATTGCATCGTCCAAAGTTGGACTTGCATTTAATATCATTCCATTTTCAATTTTAATATTCCACATAACTTCTCTTTCATTTGGTACCAGCGGTGAGACTCGAACTCACTCAAGAACGCTAATCTGGCGCTAAAAGGTGTATAAGACCTCTCTGACTACCCAGTCTCGCTGGCATTTACTGGCAGAAGGTATCGGATTCGAACCGATGCGCCGCTTTCGCAACGACAGTTTAGCAAACTGCTCCCTTAACCACTCGGGCAACCTTCTATGTTTGGCGGAAGACGGAGGAGTCGAACCCCATCCCATTTCTGAGAACCTGGTTTTCAAGGCCAGTCGCAGGACCATCCCCGCTGCATCATCTTCCATTAACCATATAGAAACACACTACCTAGTTTTAACTTCTAGCGTAGGACTTTCGCCTGCTATTGTAGCAGTGTGTTTTTATATGGCAGGGGTTATCAGATTCGAACTGATGATGACGATTTCAAAGACCGTTGCCTTAGGCCACTAGGCGAAACCCCAACATAAACTACAACAAATTTTTAAAGAACAGTGTGTATTGTAACAGAACCAAAGATTCTGGCAACCACTACGTTGTATTGAAACAACAAACAAAAAACCCTAGATTTTTTAGGTCTAGGGTTTTGTGTTTGGAGTCTTTTTTAGAACTTCTGTATTAGTTCTCCATCTTTACACAAAACCCGGTCGTAATCGCCCATGAGCTATCAGCGCAATTAAATGTGCGATACTCCGGCTGCAACGATAAGGATATGTGTTTAATATTTTTCATAGTGTTATTATATAGGAACTTTTAAGCCTCGGCAAGCGGTTTTTTGAAATTATTTTTTATATTTTTGTATTAAGTCTTGGATTGTATCATAATTTGGTTCAGCACACAAGACCGGAACGATTAACTTTACCACATCAACATCTAAATCCCACCATTTTAATTCCATTAATGCATCAACAATATGTTGTTCGAATCTAAGTTTGATTGGCTTTGCTGGATTTCCACCAACAAGAGTATAAGGTGCAACATCTTTAACAACATGAGAATGTGCAGCAACGACAGCACCATCACCAATTGTTATACCAGACATTAAGACACATCCTGTTCCTAACCAAACATCATTGCCAATAATGATATCACCATTTGTACCTGGATGTCCATCTACTTTAGATACATTGATTTCGCTTGTGCTTATGTGACCAAAAGGAAACGTTGTTATCCAATCAACTCTGTGATTACCACCAAGAAAAGCTTGAACATCTGCTGCAACTGAACAATATTTTCCTAACTTGACTTTTTTTCCTGGAAAATTTGTAACAATCTTTATGTTACCTTGGCCGTAAGTAAATCTATCCGCTTCAACTGACATTCTTTAATTTCCATGCAATAGGATAACAATTTATTGGACCGGAAGGATCAACAAAATCATCAAATACTTCCCACAAATGTTCCGATATTGCAAACTTTGTAAGTAATCCTGGTTCACGACCATAAGCATCTATCTCCCATGGCTGAACCCAATAATCAATTTTGTCTGGATCAACTCTCTTACCTCTCCATCTGGTCAATTCATCATTGGTTTCACCTTCGATGTATTGTTTCACATGAACCATTTCATGTGCCAGTGTTTCCAGTATTCTTCTTGAACCAAGGTTGGGATGAATCTCTATTAAGAATTTTCGAGGTTGTTTTCTGGTATTGTAATCTTCAATACTTGCAAAACCATATTCATTAATCTTTGTACAGAACTTTATTTCTGTTGTACAGTTGTTTCTTATGCGTGTATTGGGTATTAGTTCCTTGGCGTAAAACTGTGCTGCCCTTTCTATAAAGGGTTTGAAGTCTCTATCCGGACAGTTAACCACACGAATAATCATCCTGGTCTCCTAAGGGCGACATTACCCTTAGTTATTTAGATGATTAGATTTTTTCCACAGTGACTAAGGCTTTTTCCAAAAACTTGATACCATCATCACTCCGATAAGAGTTCCGGTATAAAACATGGTTAATACCACTTTGGTAGATAAGTTTGGCACAGTCCAAACATGGAGCATGGGTAATAAACATAGTAGCACCCATACCAGATTCGTTAGATTTAGCCAACTTGGCAATCGCATTTGTTTCAGCATGTAACACCTCAGGTTTAGTTTTTAAATAATAACCACCTAACTCATCACCTTCTTCATACTCACAGTTGTTATCCCAACCTGAGGGCATACCATTGTAACCAATTGAAATAATTCTGTCATCTTTGACTACAATGGCACCAACATGAAGTCTAACAGCCGAGGACAATTCTGCGAATGTCTCAGCCACTTTCATATACGCATCACGAAATTTTTGTTTCACAGGACCTCGTAATCTTCTTTACCACATCCACATTCAGGACAAATAAAGTCATCAGGCAATGTGTTCCATGCACCTTCTGTTGCTTCATCATGTTCATGTCCACAAACTACGCACACATGTATTTCACTCATTATAGTTCTCCCAATTTTTGTTGATATGCTTCTGCATGGCGTTTTTCAATCTTAGTCAAAGCAGCGAAACGTTTTTCTGCCTTAGCAAGTACTGCACGGAATTCTTCAGCGTGAGTTTGTGATTCTGCAATTTGATGTGCAGCTTCACGAACAGCTTCCTGATTTCCTTCTAACTCTGCTTCTGCTTTCATATTTGGATACATCTGTGTGAACTCATATGTTTCACCTTCAATTGCTTTCTCCAAACATTCTTTGGTTGATGGTTTACCAATCAACAACTCCAAATGACCCCATGCATGAAGCAATTCTTGGTCAGCTGTGTGTTCAAAGTGTTTTGCAATTTCTTCGTGACCTTCTTCACGAGCAATCTTAGCAAAGTAACGATATTTGATATGTGCCTGACTTTCTCCAGCCAATGCACTCTCAAGATTTTTAATTGTAATCGACATGATACTCCTTAATAAAAATGGTGGGCCCACTAGGAATTGAACCTAGACTCAATGAATTATGAGTTCACTGCTTTACCATTAAGCTATAGGCCCTTATTTGACGTATTCTAATGATTCTTTCCTCATTAGTTTAGGTGTTTCCCTAATACCAATGTTCTTAATTACGTAAACGAATTGAACACCATCAATCTCTTTAGTCTCTGGTGAACACACGTAGTAATTCTCCAACGTGGTTTTAACACGAACTTTTTTGATGTATTGTTTTTCAGTTTTCATAGTGATATTATACAGGTAAAAAAAGAGGTTGTCAAGCAACCTCTTTACTATTACCGGAACTTTTCTGGATAATTCAGTTGTTCCCACTCCTCATCGGAGACAGGCCACCAATTCATTCGCTGTCCTTAATAGTAATTTTCTTAACGGCATCTTGAACTTTGACCATGTTTTCTAACCAAATTTTAAGCATGCCATTCATCATTTCTGCATCTTTGATTTCTACTTTATCTGCGAGAGTAAAGGTGCGTTCAAATGCACGGTTGGCAATACCTTTGTATAGATATTCCTCAGAATCATCTTCTTTAGATGCAGCTTTAATTACAAGTTTATTTCCTTCCAAAGTCATCTCAATATCGGACTTAGCAAAACCAGCAACTGCCATTTCAATGACGTACTTGTTTTCTTTTACCTGTTTGATGTTGTATGGAGGATATGCTACGGCTTTAGATGCAGCGGCCGCTGCTGCTTCACGCATAAGTTCCAACGTGTCGTTGAATCCTACACTGAATGGTTGAATTTGGCTGAACATTTTGTCGGCCGTGAAAAAATCTTTCATAAGATTTGTCATGTGTTTCTCCTAAAAGCGAGATTAAAAAATTGATACCCCGAAGGCGTATCGGTTGAGGTACTGGTTACGTTCTCCAGTGACAATACGTTTGCCCGTTTTAGTACGCTCCTAAGGTAGGTGGAGCACCTTTTTTCCCATCCCGAATGGGACTATTATATCAGTATTTATACTAGTTGTCAAGAACCGTTCGGTTTTTTACCAATATTATACTTTGGTGTAAGTTGCCAGTCATTCTTTTCTTTGTGTGACAATATTTTAATCTGTGACAAGAAGATAGGTGGTGGCACCTCGGTTTGTTTTTTGTTGACAATCTTTACCAAACCCCAATCTTCCAATAGGTTTGCAATGGCATTCCTACGTGATAGGTCGTTTTCGGTAATGTCGGTTGGTTTGCCATCTAAGGCAAATAGTTCTTTGAAATGTACCACATAGTATTGTCCACGCTTGTGGAGAATGTGGCAAGATTGGTACAGTGTCTGGTCTTTCTTAGAGGCAACACCAATACGGGTCAGTGTCTCACGTACCTTTAAAAAATCATCTTTGTCATCCAACGTCACTTCAACTAAGTCTTTAATTTCTATCATTATTCTTCACTCCGCCTGTATCTATTTTTGTTTTTATATCAGCGATTTGTTCATCGGTGAGGATACGTAGGGCTTCTTTAGCCTTGGAGTTTGAATACCCAAAATAGGTTTTCACGCACTCAATATCCTTCTCAGAATCGGCCTTTTGCCATGGAACGAACTTACGTTTCATAGGCCTGATACTATTTAGAAGATACTGGTATTGCATGTCCTTGTCGATTCCTGGCCAGAGGTTCATGTCGTTGGCGTACAAGACACAATCTAAATGGTTGGACAAAGACCTATTGATTAGAAAAGGTGCATAATCTTTGAAGTCCAATTCACCATCCGGCACCTTCTTTCTCAGGATGTAATCGGCATAATCGAACGGACTCATTTGAATTCACATTCGACCATAATTTCTGTCAGACAGGCAATCAAATTGATTTCATGGTCTGCAACAAAGGCTGATTGATATTGATACTTTGCCAAGATTAGTACCATTTGTGGCACAGAATTTGGTTTCAACTTCTCATACAAACCATCATAGATATTTCTAAAGATTCTGGTGATATCATTATCAAGGTTGTTTGTGACCCATTTACGACAAGAAGCAAAGTCTTTGTTCATAAGTGAAGTCACCAACTCATTTAGCTGCACATCGGAAACTGATGCAAGAATACCTTTGTCAATTGTGCCGCTAACACTATAACGCTGAAGCTCGTTGAGAACACGGCGATTATCAGGAAAATGTTTCGTGATAACGGCAGCAACCACTTGCTTATCATAAGTAACTCCTTCTTGTTCAAGAATCCACTCAACACGTTTGAAGAAGGCAGCTGCCATCTTTTGTTTACTGCCATTGATTTTAAAATCAACAACGGTACAACGAGAATGAATTGGGTCAATGATTCTGTTTTTAAAGTTACATGTGAAGATGAAAGAACAGTTAGATGCAAACTCCTCAATCGCACCACGCATGGCAGGTTGAGTTGAATTTGGATTTAGATAGTCCGCTTCGTCAATGATAACGACCTTGCGGCCGCCTGACAGGGACATAGATGATGCATAGTTCTTGATTTTGTTCCGTAGAACATCAATACCCGATTCGTCTGAACCGTTAATCATAATGTAATCGCAACCGACTTCTTCACAAAGTGCTTTTGCAATTGTAGTTTTACCAACACCAGCAGAACCAGACAACAAGAGGTTAGGAATCTCTTTGCGGTTTACATACTCCTGAAATGTTGCTTTGATACCATCAGGAAGAATACAATCTTCAATAGTTTTAGGACGATACTTTTCGACCCATAAAATGTGCGACATTCAAATTCTCCATAATATAAAATAAAATTATAACATGGCCCGAAGGCCATGTCAAGTCACTTAGAAATAGATATAATCTTGTTCACCACCACGGACATCTTGTGGCAAAGCACCCATAGTATGCCATGGAAATTTTCCATTTAATTGATAATATTCAAAAACACTCAACAAAGAGTTTTCGAGGTTGCTTAGATTGTTAACCATCTTCTGACGTTTCTCTTTGGCAGTTGATAGTTTGTCCGTTAAACTTCCTGTATGTAGTGTGAAGTAGGATTCACGTTTTTCAGAATGATATTTTTTAATAGCATTCATCAAAATTTCATATTCATATCCCTCTAAAATTGACCAACCAGTTTTTTGTCGAGTCATATCAAATTCACCAAAAGCAACAAGGTCTGTATTTTTTTGCAAAAATTCACCCACATCACTTGCAGTATAAGTGATATAATCTCTGTATGGGTTTTTACCACTCTTTGATAGTTTACGAATCGTATCTCTCACAATTTTGGATCTTGTTTGCCAGTGCATGTATGTGCAAACAGAATCAACATAAGATTTAATACTATCCTCTTTTGCTTCAACCAATTTTGAAGCATGGTCTATCAATCGACAAATAATATTTACAACATCTTCCTCGCAAGAACCTAACTTTGGAGATTCATTGTTTTCTTTTAATTGGAATGTACGAATAGCATCTTCATATCCATATCCAGAATTTGGAATTAATTCATAGATATCAAACACCCATTCATCGAAACCAATATTTTTCATGGCTTCGAAACTATGGTTGCCTGTAATTAATTCATACTTTGTGATAATTCCACCGTCATTATTGGATTTTTCAATCACCGAAGGAGGCATTTGGGTGTAATCAATACCTTGAGCAAATGAAATTTCCAATCGTTGAATATGAGAAACGTTTTTACCTTTCATCCTAACAGGATTACCAGTTTTAAAAGCAGGGGAATTTATCTCCGAGAATTTAATGCGGACACGGTCTTTGAATCGTATGCCTGGAGATTTGATTTGTGTAAACGTGACCTTATTAGGGTCGATAGTTTTTGTATCGAACATGATTTTTCCTTATAAAATAAGTAGGTGCTGTAAGAAAACCTTAACAAGACACGAACTCTAATTAAAAATGAAACAATAATTATTGTTTCAATACTATATCCAATTTTTTACGATTGAATTTCATCGTGCCATTTAAAGCCAAGCAGTAACTTGGCAAAAAATCTTACGACTGTATTTGGCTTAGTGGGTCTATACACAAACATTCCGCTTGTGATTTCCCACTTACCAACATTCTTTTCACTAGGTCTTATAACAAACTCGGTTGTTGGTTGTGACCATGATGCTGCGATTGTTCCAATACCAACACCACCATTACTAATTAAGTAACTGCCACTGGTGACAGGACTCCATTGTTTGTTTCGCCACTCTGCAATCCATTGTTCACTTGGAGTAAAATCTAACTCCAACGAAGTTTGTTCCGTTAGTGGATAGAAGAATGGTATTTCAATTTGTTGCATCTGGAAATGGCCAAATCATTTCTAGTTCAAGTTCAGCGACTCTATTTTGCAATACATGAATTGCTGTATTGTAATGACCAGTGCCTTCTTGACTTGGATCATATCTGGATTGTAATACACTGATTTCTTTTTCAAGTACAGCAATGTACTGTTCTTTATCAATCCATGTGCGTATTTCACCCATCATTTAACTCCATTCATACTTTCAAACAAGGCTTCAAATTCTTTTGATTCTGCCACTTCAGTTTGAAATGAGTTTTTAAATTGTGTTTTTGCCATACGCTTGATAATCTTCTTAGGCACTTTTAATTCTTCATTGGCAACATCTACAATGTCTTTCATTGCATCGTTGTTTGATTGATTTCGGTTCATGTGTAGAACCATTTCATCAACATAACCTTTAAGTTTTTTCAGTTGGTCTTCATCAAAAGAACCAAATAGTGTATTTACTTTAGTCATATTATTCTCCGAACGACAAGTCAGATTCTTTGGCTTCGATGGCGATCCAGTATTCCATATCTTCTTTAGTGTTCTTGAAGTATGACAAACCTTTAGATGAAATTTGTACTTCATAAGAACCAGAAATCATTTTAAAGTTCTCTGTCAAAAACAAAGCCTTAAACTTCTTGCCGTTACCATCAGCAATTTCTGTTGAATCGGTATGTGCAGAGTTATCTTTTGCATCACAGGTTGTGATAGAAATCTTTTCACCATCAGACATGATGGCAATGTTAGGTGATTGTAGGATGCTCGCAGTCTTTAGGATAGAAGCAAGTTCTTCTTCTTTCAATGTGAATGACACATCAACAGAAGGCAATGTTAATTCTTTATCTGGTGGTGTCACAATCATGCTCTTTGCAGTTTTGCGATAGTTTAGTTTCTTACGACCAACTTTGAAGATAACATGTTTGTCATCAAAATCAATTTCACCATCTTTGTACAGAGATTGTACGGACAAAAACTGGTTCAAATCATAGATGCAGAAATCCTGTGGAAAGTCATCTTTGATGCCTGCCTTTGCCAAGACAGTCTTTGTTGCGGAAATAGTTGTCAATTTCTTACCAGTCTTAAACTCAATACCAGGATTAATGTTGGCAAAGTTTTTAAGAACCGTTAAGGTCTCATTAGATAATTTCATTACGATACTCCTTGTTTCAATTCACTCATTATACCTGGACCATAAGAGGTTGTCAAGCATTTAATCAATTTGTTCTTTAATTCTTCCAAAGAACCTTGGTTGTCAATGTGATGGTCAACGTAACCACCAATCCAACGCCATTCAGATTCATGTACACCAGATTGCTTCAACATAAATTCTTCCGCTTTCCAGTCACCACGATTGGCCTTGGATGCAATCTCATACCAATGTGGTGTAGTACCACGTTGTATCTCTATGAGAATGCCTTTGTTCTGATGAACGAATTCAATTTCATTTTGAAAACGTACATCAGTAATAACATAATCTTGATTTGGATTTTTTTGTATATAATTTTTCAATTTGATGATCCAAAAATCAGAGTGAAAAACTTCACGACCAACTTCTGTACCCATTAATTGTAGTGCTAGTCTTGGTGTAAACTCACGACCAAATTCTTCTGACCAGAATTTATCTGGTTGTTCACGCCATTGTCTGGACTGTTCAGTATCACCTTCTAATAGGTGTCGTGGCCAACCAAACATTTCTGCGGCAACATCTTTAACACCTTTGGCAAAACTCACAGGAGTAAAGCCAAGGTCTTTAAGAATGTCACCGGCAGTGCCTTTACCTGAACCAATGAATCCAAGTAAACCAACAATCATTACATTTCTCCAACGTAATTTGCTACTGCTGGCATATCACCTTTAAAGTGATAGGTACCAATGTGGTCTGCTCGCATCCAAGGACACAACCAAATAGAACCACCAATCTTACGCCACAGTTGACAGAACATGTAATCTTCTGACAAGTAACGGTCTGAACCACCGCCTGTTGGAGAATCTTTGGTGTCAATCAACGTATCAAAGAACGCATGAATGTAACGTGAACCATCAAAGTTGGCTTGGCCAACGTGGTCTGGTTTGTAACGTAGATGTGGGAATGCTTCTGCAAACTTAGGGAAAACTTCACGTTTAACCATCATAAAACCGGTACCGATTTCCAACACTTCAAGTGGATCGGCAACACTAAATTTATCTGTGCCTCTTACTGGATTGAAAACATAATCACCAGTAACTTTATCTAAAGCACTTGCTTCCATATCTGGATTTTTAGCCAATGCTTTCTTAACTGACGACCACTTAATCGCTTTCTTAGGATAAGGACCACCAATAACATCCTTGTCTAAGGCCAACAAGGCAATAACATCTTGTGGATTGAAGTGAATATCAGCATCAATGAACAACATGTGTGTGCAATCTGAACGGTGCAAGAATTCATCAACAAGATAATTTCTAGCACGTGTAATTAAAGACTCATTGAAAAGAAATGAGAATTTCACTGTAACACCATATTGCATACAGAGTGCTTGTAAATCAAGACATGCCTTGGCATAAAGTCCATGATTCATGCCGCCGTACATAGGTGTAGCAACGAAAATGCTTTTCTTCTGAAGTTCTTCTTTTTTAATTGAAATTTCCATTTTCTCTCCAAAACAAAAATAGGGATCCGGCATGGATCCCTATTAGCTTAATAATTAAGCGCTGAAGCTGTAACCAGCTTTAAGTGCGGTACGAACCATTGCTTTAGTTGGTGTACCCAAACGGTATACAGATACCTTAGAACCATCACCACGTGTTTTGGTGTTGGTGTAGATGCAGTGGCCTTCTTGGCGCAACTCATCAATACGTGCGGAAACATTTTGGATTCCGAAACGAGCACGTGCTTGTGCTGTGGAAAGGGTGTTGTAACCCTCAGTCTTGCTCAAATAATTGAGGATTTTTTCTTTCGCAGAAATTTTGGTAGTCATAATAATCTCCTAATGACAAAGTTAAAAACAAAAGTCTTGCATTTCGCAAGTATTCACATTATACTATTACTTAGTGTGTGTGTCAAGTATATTGGCGGTATACTTTTTTATCTGCCAACTTGTGGTAGATACTTAGCCTTGGTTTCTTCCCAAGACAGGTATATCAAGTCATCATAAAATAATGATTCATAAGATACATTATTCTTTTTCTTCAACATTGATATACGACCTTTGGCATATTTGGTTTTCCAAATTTGCGTCAAGGTTTCTTCACTGGTATCAAATGATTTGACCAGTTGTTCATCACCAATTTCTTTCCTAAGATATTCATTGGTGTTGTTATAGAGAGGTGAGAAATAGATGCCTCTCTGATGCTCTGTACGGATAAGTTCTTTTGGAATACCCAACTTACCATACGCAAAATTTAATGTACGATTTTTGTGGTCACGTTTAAGTGGCAAACCTTTTTGATTCTTGGCTTCCCACCACTCAAAATATTTACGTGTGTGATTCTCTTTTACCCAATCATAAATCATTGCTCTGGTTTTTCTGGACGGTTCAAAAGCAACCGAACCACTAGAGAAACCCATTTTGTTCCAATGTTCAAGACCATCATACTGAGATAGACCATTGGACTTAGTGTTGCCATAAAGGGAAGTAGTTGTAACTCCAACAAGAACGTCTCCATATTGTCTTTTCCAATCATTCTGTACGGTATCAGCAAGACACAACAATGCCAACAATTTACCACCCATATAATTGAAACCAAGTGGTTGTAGTGGAACGATTGTAGAACCAATTGCTGTATGATTAATCATGCCTTGTTGTGTCTTAACATCACGTGGCCAACCAATTGCGGTATCTCTTGGAGTCAAGTCCAAGAAGTCAGATGATATACAGATAACACCAAGATACTTGTCGGTGTTTTCATCAACCACAGTGTAATAAAGATTGCGGCCAATGTTGGAGTTATTCTTCATCGTAGAAGAAAATGTACGTACTGTATTCCATGTTTCTGCCAAAGGTCCGTTAGATAAGACTAATCTTGGCTTTAATTTTTCATAGTCATCTGGACCTTCTGGCATCCAAAAGTTTTTTTTGACTTTCTCAACCAGTTTCTTTTGTGTAACATCTACCAATTGCACTTCTTCATCAAAGAGTGTACTGATTGTTCTGGTTGGATATTTCTCATGCACCTCTAACCACTTTTGATATAAGGTATACTCACGTACATCCATTTGTGAGGCATACGTAAGGTCCTTAATCAATATCTCTTTCAATTGCTCAGTGTCAATGTGTTCGAAACGTTCAGGATCATTTAGTACCTGCCATTTTTCCCACTGAGCATCAACATAATCTATAGGTGTGGCCATTAAGTTCTTTTGGTTTTCTTAGGGTTAAAGTACTTGCGTCTAATTTTATCCAACTTTTTCAAACCAAATTGTAACGCAAGTGGTTTTACACGACTAGTATACACTATCCCGTTCATGTGGTCAAGCTCATGAAGAAAACATCTTGCAGATATGCCATTAAAAGTTTTGGTACGTTTCTCACCTGTGAAATCCTGGTATTCAACCTCTACAGTTTCTGGTCTGGTAATGTGGAGATTTAAGAAAGGAAATGAAAGGCATCCTTCTTCCATGTGTTTTTCGCCACTTGATGAAATGATTTTTGGATTGAAATATGCCACATATTCTTCACCGGCACCCATAACAAAAACACGGTATTCAAAACCACATTGATTTGCAGATAGACCAATACCATGATGTTTTCTACAAGTCTCCACCAATGTAGATGCAAAACTATTTGGATTGATTGGTGCATTTTCAAAATCAAACTCTGGTAGGACTTTGTAAAGTGCTGGATGGTCTGGCGGTACCAAGTCAAACGTTTCAACCTTTTCGGCTGTCGGTGCAACCTTAATCGTTTCTTCTGTGTTATATAAGACAATATCTTCTGTATTCATTTTGCAATCCTTGAAAAATTATTTTTCTTTTCAAATTTAATAACCGAACGGAACTTATCGAACAGTTGGTCGCCTTTATGTGAGATAACAAACACGTTCGTATCTGCACCCATTTCTTGTATCAACTTCAGAAATTCTTCAGTACCTACGGTATCAAGGCTAGAATCAAACACTTCATCAAGTATCAACAAATTTGTATTCGTACTATTCTTTAGTTTGGCAATCTGTCGCCAAGTAAACAATAGTGCCAAATCAATACGCATTTTTTCACCTTCCGAAAAATTGGCATAAGAGAAGTCATCACGGTGTCTACTCTTAATTGTTTCTTCAAAGTTTTCGTTGATGTTAAAGTTGACAAAGAAGTCCATGGCTTTCAGGTACTTGTTAATCAACTTATTCATAATTGGCAAATATTGTTTAATGATACGTGTCTTAATGCCGCCATCTTTCAACAAAGTACCTGCAAATTCATGGTAATGTTTTTCGGTCAAACTCACTTCATAAGCTTTACGGTGTTCTTCCAGTGCAGTATTCAATTCAGTTAACTTTTGGTCACTACCTTCTGTGTTGGTTTGTTTCTTAGTCAACTCATCAATCTCAGTATTCAACTTGGTGATGTAGTTGTTTATTGCTGATATGGTAGAAGTATGTTTAATAACTTCACCATTATGTTCACTGATATGCGAAAGTATATCTGTTATTAATTTGATTTCGGCAGTTACTTTGGTTAGTTCCTGTTCAATCTCAACCAATCCAGTTTTTTGTGTAGTGATTTTCTCTGACTTTTCTTGTACTTGAGAATCTTTCCACTCAGGTGTGATAGACTGTTTGCAAGTTGGACAATCGTGGTTGTTTTCATAGAAGTCAATCTCCTTTTGGTTTCGGTCAATATTAGTTTGCACTTTACCTTTGATTTGAAATAGACTCTTGGATTTTTTATCCAGCTTCTCTTTCTTATCACCAACCCTATTCTGTAATACCGCAATATGTTTATTAATCAACTGAATATCACTTTGCAATGTACTCATTTGAGTTTTTGATTTTTCTATTTCTTCCTGTTTGCGTTTAATTTCTGCATCATGGTTCTTTTTATGTTCTTCGATGTTTTGTTTTTGTAGAGTTATCTTTTCTTCGGTAAGAGAAATTGCATACTTGGTTTTATTCAATTCTTCTTTGATGGCCGAGTTCTTCTCCTTGATAACATTGTTCATTGAGGAAAAAATTTGAATGTCTAGTAGGTCTTCAATGATTGCTCTACGGTCAGATGCCGATAACTGCATGAACGGAACAAATGATGCTGAACCAAGAATGACAACCTGCGTAAAGGACTTGTAATTTAGTTTGAGAATATTATTCTCTAGTATCTCTTGATAGTCTTTTGCAGCTGCATCTTGGTTCAGCAATACATCATTCAGATAAATTTCAAATACATTTGGTTTAATACCACGAATTACTTTGTATCTTTTTTGTCCAATATTGAAATGAACTTCTACAACGGCTTCTTTGCCGTTGACAGAGTTGAGTAATTGTGGCTTGTTAATCTTACGAAAAGGTTTACCAAACAATCCAAAACATAATGCATCCAAAATTGTGGACTTGCCTGCGCCATTGTGACCAATAATCAATGTGTTATTGGACTTGGTAAAATCAATTTCAGTAAAGTGTGCTCCAGTGGATAGAAAATTCTTCCACTTAATCTTTTGGAATAAAATCATGCTTGTTCAGTATTCAATGCCTCTACGTAGAGTTCTTTCAATAATGTTTTCAACTTGTCGTTGTCAATACTTTCTTCCGTAATACCATCAACATACTTGTTTAATATGGTGAGTGTGTCTTCGGCTTCATCAATCGCTTCATCACCATCTTCTAATTCTGTAAAATCTTCTGCAATAGTAATATCAGCAGGGTTTACATTATACAGGTTATTCATGAATTTGTCAAACAAATACGGGTTGTTTTTATTAATTACAACCACTTTAACATATGTGTTTGTGTATGGTTTTAAATCTTTACCGTCAATCTCTTTGATAGATTGTTCTTTGTCATCGTAAATAATACGATGGAACATTTTATTTGGATTTTCTATGAATTCAAGTTGGTGAGTATCCAAGTCAAACAAATGAAAACCCCGAGGGTCATTATAATCCTGCCAAGTAAGTTCGTATGGATTGCCCAAATAGTAGATATCATCACTAGAAGATTTGTGATGGTAATGACCACTAAAAGTGTGACTAAACTTCCTAAAAATACCACGGTCTAACCCTCCTTCAGATGGCATACCACGATACATGGCAAAGCCTGCAATTTCAAAATGACCCATACAAAACTTTGCATCGGTCTCTTTCAATGTCTCTAAAGAATCTTCATAATTCTCGGGACAAATCCAAGGCATCATACAAATCTTATGTGGTCCAACATATATTTCGGTTGGATGGTCAATAACATTTAGTGTAATACCGTATTCACCTAACAACAAGTCGGCAGAATTAACATCGTTGGTATTTTTAAAGTATGTGTCGTGGTTACCGGCCAACATATGCACTTGAATGCCCAAGTCAAACAACGGGTCAAAGAACATTTGTTTGGCACGTTTCAATGAGAAGAAGTTAACATACTTTCTACGGTCAAACGTATCACCAAGAATAAGTACGGTATCAATTTTTTCTTTTACCAAGGCCGGAAAGAAAGTCTCTTTATAAAACTTCTCAAAGAAATCCAAAAACAATGTTGAATCGTTTCTGGCACCAAAATGTTGGTCGGTAATTATCGCAACTTTCATACTATATTTTTCATCAACTTTTCTGCTTCCGCATCCACAACTCTTTGCCTCAACTCTGTTGTTGAGAAGGTGTGTTCACGTTTATTAAAGTAAAATTTTATACCTTTATTCATACACTCTTGTCTACCAGTAAAGGTTTTGCTTTCATACTCATCACCTAAGATTCTAACATTAATTGGAAAAGAAAGCAATATATCCAACAGGTCTTTTTCCGTGGCATAAACCACAATTTCATCCACATATTTGCAGGCCTGTAGTTGTACATACCTTTCAAAAATGCTTTGAACCGGTCTGTTCTTTTCTTTTGGTCTATCAATAGTGGGGTCAGTTTGTAATCCAACTATAAGATAATCACACTGTTGTTTGGCTTCCTTGAGCATTATAATATGCCCAGCATGAAACAAATCAAAAGTGGAACAAGTAAATCCAACTTTCATTATATCACTCCTCAATAAATTTTTCAAGCCCTTTTGGTTTCTTTGCAGCGTCTTTGCCAGCCTTCTTAGTTTTTCTGGCATCTTCATATGTTTCAATGAACTCTGCAATATTTTCATATAGTTCGAATTGTTTGGTACTACCATCTTCCGATTCTAACATTTCAAATTCATCCAGAATACCATACATCTCTGTGGCCTTGTACTTGACGTATAGTTGTTTCTTTTCTTTTTGTATTCTACGTAGGAATGCAAAGTAGATAACTTGTGTAAAATAGGCAAATGGATTGTTAGACTTAGACGGGTCAAAGTTCTCAAAGTACATCAAGCAGTTTTCAATACCATCGGAAATCATTTCGTCACGGTAAGTGTAGTTGATGAAGTTTGGTTTGTGTGATAGACCTTCGGCAATTTTCATAAAGCATTCACCAATGTAATTGGGAATGTTTGGTTTTGGTTTGCCAGCCTGTTCGGCCTCTACGCATCTGGTCTTGTAATCGACAAGTGCCTTTAGGAAGTCTGCATTGTTTATATAATGTTTCTGTTTACTCATTCAAATGTACCATAAAAAGTTGTTGACAAAGGGCTTGACATGTGATATAGTCCACGGTGTCCCCCTATGATATTAATGTATTAAGGATTTACCAATTTCCTTTTCTTCGAAAGCTGCTAGTATCTCATCGTTGAGATCCACTTCTCTTTCTTTTCTCTCAGAGTCTTTCAATCTAATAACAGACATTGAATAGTATTCTTCAAAATCATCGGTTGGATCCATCGTGCAGAGAATGTTATCCATTCTCATCTCAACAGATTCACCTTTCATTACGGCCATTGGTAACCAGTATTGCAATACCAGATTCATGCCTCTGAGTTCAAACAACATGGGATTGTCAATCACCACTTTGTTATCTTTTTCAAAAATGCAGTCACAGATTATATCCAGACCATCTTTTAAACGTAAAATTTTAACTGCCATTTTTTAGTCCTATATTGTAAATCTTAAAAGAGAACTGTTCTTCATTATATATCTTCACTCTTTCAACGAAGTGTTGTAAAGTAAAGTTTGTGTGTTTTTTGATTCTTAAGTCGTCTGCAATATCATAAAGTGTTGCAATCTCTTTGTTATCAGATTGCCTTAATCCACGGCCAATAGATTGTAAATTTCTAACTCTCGATTTTGACGGCGATGTGAATATGATATTGTGTAAGTTTTTGATGTTGATACCGGTACTTGTTGTACCAAACGATGCCACAAAGATGGCGTTTTCGGATATCTCCATGAGTCTGCGTATTTCTTCTCTGACATCCGTTTCAACGTCACCGTCAACAAAGAATACATTTCGGCCAATTGCCTTTTCTTTAATCATTTCGTAAAGTAACTTACCATGCTTCTTCATTTGAAACAACACCAACGTGTTCTTGTTCAAACTTACGGCTAAGTTACGAATAAAACGATTTCGATTTTCAGATTCAATTAAAAATTTCAATTCATCTGGATAAGACTTGTCTTTCATTTCTTGACAAATCTCATCAGAATGTTTCAACACCAAACACTTGATATTAAATGGAGATAATTGTTTCTTATCAATCAACTCTTTGGTGGTGATAACCTTTTTAGTTGGGCCAAATAAACCTTCTAATACCAGTTTGTGTGTTTTGGTTCCGTCCAAAGTTCCAGTAAGACCAACTCGGTATTTGGCATTAACACAGGCTGTCAGTATAGATGTTAAAGACTGTGCCTTGAATAGGTGTGCCTCATCACCAATCACATAATCGAACTGTTGAAAATACTCTGGTGGAAGTTTGTACAATGATTGCCAAGTGGATATTGTAAGTTTTTTATCAGTTACTTTATCTTTACCTTGGTAGATTCTGTGTACATTATCTTCAACATCAAAACCATTTTCACTTGAATAATCTTGGAAGTCTGTGTACAACTGTTCTACCAATGATGTTGTCGGTACAATAATTAAACCTTTCAGGTCTTGATAATCCAATAATTGTCTAAACAACAAGTATATGATAAGTGATTTGCCTGATGCGGTTGGTGACAACAATAAGGTTCTACGTTTCTGTATTGCTTCAATAAACGCATTTTGTTGATGTTCTCTGACACCGATTGGTTTACCATTTGAATGTAGATTCAAAGTATCAAAGAACTTGTGTGCATGATACACAGAATATTCATCTTCAATCAGGTCATGCGAGTATGCATACTCACGTTCATCACAAAACTCTGTAAGATATGGAATCAATCCAAGATATAGTTGACTGGTCTGTAGATTGAATAGACGAATCTTACCATCCCAAATGCGATTCCGATAGGCTGGAACGAACTGATAACCAGGTACAAAGAACGTGAAGTATTCTGACAGTTCCCTTGCAACGTGGCGTTCACAGACCACTTTGCCGTACACCTCATTTACTTTTGTTATTGTAATGTGTTCAACCATAATGATATCTCAAACCGTAATATAATGCCAAACACACAAAATAAAAAACGACATAATATAAAGCCCTAGTTCTCCACATGGTTGCAGCAAAAAACATGCCAACCATAAAAGAAAAAAGGTTTAATGTATCAATTGAAATTGATAGTATATTATTGTCCGGCAACGAATTTCTCCCAAGAAATAAAATCTCTTAACTGCCACGTTCTTTGTTTAAGTTCTGCTAACACGGATTCGATTACAGAAATAACTTCTTCGTGGTAGACCTTCTTCTCAAGCAACTTGATAAGGTCTTTGTCTGCTTCTAGGTAAGTATTGATATCCGATTTGAGTGCAAACTGGAATGGTTCCCAACCGTATTGTTCCAATTCTTCTTCGGACATTTTGCCAGTAAAGTATTCCCATTTTACTTTACGCATACGTAGATAATCAAAGTGTGCTTTCTTTGATGCAATTTTATGTTTAGTAAGAATGCCAAGATACTTACTATGATATTTGGGAATGTTTAGTAGTTCTTTAGATGGCTCGGTTTGGTCTATAACCGCATCCGATTCCCACATTTTTAAAACTTGTTCAAGTGTTTCCATATCTATTCAAATATATCAAATTATTCTTTAGAATCAACAACTTAATGTCATTCTATCTATTCAAAACATTATAACACAAAATGATTAAACTGTCAAGTATGTATATGATTGATATCTAAATGTTGCCGTTGCGGTCAATATTGTATCCGCAGATTGTGTGGTATCAAATCTAATATCTCCAATACTCAATGGAAATACGTTAACATATTGTATTCTCAACAAAGGATTATTTAATCCACTCAACACAGTTAAAGTAGCATCCGAAAAATGTTTATTCATTTGTAGTTCTCTACTACCGTCACGTTTTTCAAAACCATTTGGATCAGCCATAGACAAGAACCAATCATACAAATTTTTCCATCCTTGCAATTCTTCATCCAATATAAACTCTACGACCAATGGATCGTATGTTAGTTTAGTGCCAGGTGAAAACATATCCAAGAATGGTGTTGCCCTACTTACTTCACCCAAACTTACACCAGGAAGATTAACTGTTTGGCAGAAATATTGTGTGGTTCTAATTCTGTCAAATGTCAACAAAAACTTTGTTGGTTGTAATAGGTTTGTATTTTCAGGACTTCTGTTTAGTGCTGTCATTTTATCTCCTCTATCAGTATTTAGGAGCCAAAAAAAAGACCACCCGAAGGTGGTCTTAAAATATCACTCTGCGGTGACTTTTTATCTTACATCAAGTTTTTAACTTGGAAGATACGGTAGTACACGTTTGTACGTGGGTTCAATGCACCGTTGCCAGATGCAAGACCGTTTGCGAATGGGTTTGCAACCATGCCGTAACGAGTCTTGAAACCAATCTTTGGTTGGAATGTGTACTGGTCAACTGCACGAACCATTTGTAGAGGAACGTATGGGCAGTAGAATAGACCAGCGTCATAAGGAGAAGAACCCTTATAACCGATTGTAACCAATTCTTGGTTAGATGTGTAACCACCGAAGTATGGGTCGATGTAGACCTTGATACGACCGTGCAACATACCAGCAAATGTGTTACCAGTGTCATCAACTTGCAAGTCAGCAGACAATGCAGGAGTGTACTGTAGAACACCAGCCATAGCCATAGCGGAAGCAACGTCAGATGATACAATCATCACGTTACCTTTACCTCTACGAGTTTGTTTTGCAATAACGTTAGCATCACGTTCGATTTGGAAAATCAAACCTTTGAAACGTTCAACTGACCAACGACCGTTAGAGTCTGTGTCCAAGTCAAATGCACCAGCAGTTGTGGTACCATATTGAGCACCTGCAACAGCAGTTGTATAGATTGTACGGATAACTTCACGGTTGATTTCAGACAAAATTTCTGTAGAAAGGATGTTTGACAACTCTGTTTCTGCGTCCAAGCCATGAATTGCCTTCAAGTCTTGTGCAAGTTCTAGAGAGTATTCAGCCTTCAAAGCACGTGATTGTGCAGTAACAGTAACTTTCTCAATTGAGAATGCCATTTGTTTGAAAGGACTATCTGTATCAGCACCCAAAGCTTCAGCAGTTGCTGTAGTCATTGCGATACCAGTTGTATAGTGGTTAGCAGTCAAGTCTTGAACAGGGCTTGTACGGATGTCAGTTGCGTTGTTACCACGAAAACCGTATGGGTTAGATGTAGACAATGCACCAGAGAATTCTGTATTTGCTTCGTTGAAGAATGCTTCGTTTGTATTTGATGGACCACCTGATTGTGTGTCGTAACGAGCACGCATTGCGAAGATAAGACCTGTAGGTCCTGTCATTGGCTGAACGCCAGCAACGTCATAAGCAATCAAGTTAGGCAATGCACGGCGAACCAAGCTAATCAAGATTGGATCGTAGTTAGAAATGCCAGAACCTGTAACGTTTGTTGGTGCAGCAGAAACAGCAGTTTCATTCAACTGTTGTGCAGCAGCAGCCATTTCACGTTGTTGGTTTTCCAAAACAAGTGCTGTAACAGCTTTCTTGTATGGGTCTTTGATAGACTCTAGGCCTTCGTGCTCAAGCACTGGTGCCCATTTCTTTTGTAGTTCTTCTGTTAGATACATGAGTGTCTCCTTGTAAGTATCTTTTGTTGGTAAATTTTATTTATTTAACCAATGATTTAGAGATGATTTGTGCGTACTGTGCAATTGCAGGATCAACAGCAGCCGATGGTGCTTTTTCGTCCTCAACTTCAACAGCTTCGTTCAGGGCAGAACTAACTGGTGCTTTAACTGATTGTTGGAAGTATGAATCTACCAATGTTTCTAGTTTGCGACCAAATTCTTCTTCAGTAGTAAACTCAACGCTCTCTGCGAGTGATTTAAGTTTCTCTACTTGTGTCTGCGTTAGGCCTTCACATACTGCATGTATAGCCTCATTCTTTTTAAACTCGTTAATTTGTTTCTTCATTTCAACGTTACGTGAAATTTCTTCGTTGATAGAAGATTCCAATTCTTCAACCTTAGTTGTCAATTCTTCCACAACATCCACTTTTTCTTCTGGAATGTCAATATAGTGTTCTTCGAATAGACCTTTTAGACCACGGATGAAATCTTCAACGATTTCGGCACGTAGACCTTTTTCGATTGCCAATTGGTTTTCTTTGAACCATTCTTCAGCCATGTAGTTGATGTAGTCATCCAACTTCTTAGCCAAATCTTCTTTAACTGCTTCAACAGCAACTTCGAATTCTTCGTACAATGCTTCTTCAACTTCTTCCATGATAGATTGTGAACGAGCAACAACGGCAGATTCGAAAATTGTAGTAGCTTTTGATTTGAATTCTTCTGAAAGGTCTTCACCTGAAAGCAATGCACCTACGTCTTGGTCCATTTGTTCTTTCATCTTTTGTTTCTTCATCATGGCCTTAATCATTTTTTTGTCTTCGGCTGAGTCTTCATGACCTTCTTTTTCTTCAGCAACAACATCATCAGATTCTTCTTCTGCTTCTTCAGCATAAGATTGGAATGTTGCACCTGGATTTGCTTGCATCATTTGTGGAGCAAGTTTAGCTTTGATACGGTCACGAATTGCGTTGTAATCAGTTGCTGCAGCTTGAACAGCTTTGTGTTCAGAACCTTGTGAGTCAGCAGGACCAGACAACTTCTGTGCAGGTTGTGAACCAACTGGTGGTGTTGCACCTGGAGGTGTTGCTGTTGGTGTACCTTTTGTGTAGTCACCAGTCTCATCGTCTTGCTTCTTGATTTCGCCTGCAACTTCACCAACATCTTTAGTGCCATAAGCAACAGATGTAGGCAACTTTGAAGGACCGTCTTTGTGGCCACGGCTTACAGAAGCTTCAAAATTTTCTTTTGCACCTTCTGTTAGAATTGCTTTAGCGGCGTCTGTCAGATTAAATTTTCCCATTTTGAGAATCTCCTTGATTTATATTGGATATTTATATTTAAAGTTTTTTAAGGAAGTTTTCAAAGATTTTTAAGCTTACTGCTTCAATATCTTTGCTTGATGCTTGTTTGATTTCCTGTTTAGCAACATCGTAATGTTGTTCTGTCCAGATACCATTAACTAACATCCATTCCTTACCTTCCATAATACCTTGCACAAAAGCACCAGGTGCAGAAGGGTCTGCTACAATATCTGCCGCTGTGGCCAGATGAAAGTCTCCTTGAACGACATTGATGCCGTTTTCCATTTTAAGAGAACCCATACCTCTAGATGATACACCAAGTTGTGCCCCACCTTCAATAAGATTTCTTGCAATGTTACCCATAGGGGTTTCAAGAATTTTTGCTTTGCCTATCCAAGCATTTCCTTCTTGACGCAGACCAACAATTAAGTGTGATACACGGTCAAGATTAATGGATGGGGTGTCTGGATGTCCCAGTTCACCAAAGGCACGATTTTTAGAAATGTATTCTTCGTTGTAACGGTTAACTTCATTACGCATTGTTTCTTCTTTGTACATGCGTTTGTTTTTGTTAACTGCTTCTGCTACTAGAAACGGACCTTCGATGTAAAGTGTTTTCTTTCCATCTTTTTCTTCCGTTAAGTATTGTACCGATTCGGTAAGTTCTCGTATGAGTTTCATTATTGTTACCTTATGGTTTCATGGCATATGGGCCATAGTTAAACGCAGCTGGATCACTCAAATGACCACGTTGATAATGTTCGTTGTCTTTACGTAATTCCAAAATCATTGTGTAACTATCATTTGCTGCCATACCTCTAGTTGTAACAGCAATATCACCTTTGCATCCGGTGGTACCTTTTGCGTTGTTTGGTATTGTTACCCAGTTACCAGCAGAATCATATTCACCGTTACCATTCATTACAAATATAGGCAATGGTGTTGCTGCGTTCCAAGAAAGTGTTACGTCACCACCAGATGCACAGTCATACCATAAACGATATACAGATAAACCGTAAAAATCTAATGCACCTGTATTTGCACTAGAAGAAAGTAAGTTACCTTTAGAAGTATCCATTGCACCGTATAGTGTATTTGCTTGAATACGAACAGCATTGGCTTCTTGGCCTGTACCATCAAAAGAACCGGTTAATTTAATAACTGTATGTTCTGTGGTATCCTTTATTACTTGATATGTAAATGAATTTGACATTTGTAATTCCTGTTATGTTTGAATAATATTTATACCAGTGTCAAAATTATTCTGCTTCTGTTGCGGCAGGTTCTGATGCATACACAACTTCATCTTCAGCGGTTGCACCTTCTGGATTCATCAGTTGTTTTGCAACTTCTGCTTTATGTGTTTCGATATGAGACATAACTCTATCATGTAGTGCAGCATATAATGCATCACGCATTTCAACCGCATTGTCTGTTTCTGCATAATCTATGATTTCTCTTGCTGTTGGCATTTTTATCTCCTAATTATAAAATACGTTTTAATCTAGTAAACGTTGTTTCAACTTCTTCTAAGCTGAGGTCACCTTTAACTGATTTTGATCCACTGGAACTTTTTTCTTTTGGTTTACTTTTTGATGATGAAGTATCACCACCAGAACTGGAACCACCAGTCGGTGCATTATCAGGCATTAATTCTGATTGTTGTACCATTTGGTCGGTCTGAACTTGTCCCATCATTTGTTGTTGTGCAACATCATTTGTTACTGAGACTGGTAATCCAAGACCCATTTCTTTTTCTTTTTCAATCTCTGAATCCATTTCAGCAATCTCATCATCTGTTAGACGCAACACATTTTGTTGAATCCATTTTTGTGAGAAGTAACGACCAGTATATGGATCAACCGATTGAAGTAGAGATAATCGTTGTGAAATTAATTCCGCTTCTTTTAATTCGGAGAAATTATTATCTTTGATGAAATCATAATGAATGTTTTCTCTAAACAATTCCCATTCTTCATCTGTACAGATACCTTTTAGTACACACTGTACACGCAAGGCTTGGTTGAATACATCGGAGAATTTGTTTCTTAGTCTGTCCACAAACTTAGAGAACTTCAATTCATCACGTGTAATTTCTGATGAACGACCAAGTGAGAATCCTTGATTAGGTTCTAACCTGGAGATTGGAACACACAAGGCACCATACAGTTTCTTTTGAAAGTATTTAACGTCTTCCAACTCACCTAGGTTTTGTCCACCTGGTAGTGTAGTAATCTCTGTGCCTTTGCCACCTTCTCTACGTGGTAACCAAAAGTCTTCCATCATAGACATGAACTTACGGTCATCACGCACTTCACCTGTGTTCGCATCATACACAAGTTTGTTTTTATACTTGACCATGATATCACGTAGGTATTGTTCTGCTTTTAACTTAGGCAAATTACCAACGTCAATATAAAAAATGCGGCGCTCAGGAGCACGTGAAATACGATAGATAACAGTTGCATCTTCAATCATCCTTAATTGATTAAGAGGCTTGATTGCTTTGTGTAGATATGATAACACCACGGCACGGCGGGAGTCCATAAGGCCCGATACCACCGAAATAATAGAGTCTGTTGTAATACGAACACCAACAGGACCAAAATTGGATGCACTACCACTAACAACTTTGTCGTTGTAGATATAGTATTCGTTGACTGGTTGCATAATATCTGCACCAGTTCTTTCATCCTTTTGTTTCTTCATTTCACGGACCTTACGTAATCTACGTGGGTCTATGTAACGAAGTTCTTTGATACCTTCTTGTGGATTCTCACGGTCAATAATGATGTGATAATACATTCTACCATCAACATAGTAACGGCGGAAAATATCTTGGGCCATTTTTCTATAATCCAACATACGTAAAACGGTATTGAATTCTTCTTTGATGGCTTTTTTGATTTTGTCATTTACTTTCAAATCATCCAAAATGATTTGTGTTATTTTACCATCATCGTCTTGCACAATGGCTTCATTAACTATATCATCTATTGCAGATTCTATTTCAGGTTGCATTGCCATTTCACGGTAACGAGAAATAAGTTCCACCTCATTCTTTGCGGTACCGTCAAGGTCAACGTATGTGCCGTAATAAGCGGCAGATGTAATAGTTAATGCCCCATCGTCTTGCGTTGGTGGTGCAAATGATTGTTGGACGATTGCATCTTCCTCATCCTTCTGACGAGAAATAGTAAAACCGAACAATGAAAATTTATTTGTGTTATTTGCCATATTTGTGTGTAATTATAAAATCAAAAAAACATGGGAGACCCTAACGGGCCTCCCTCATATATCAAGATGTTGTGTCTGTTTCCCAGAATTGGTATGCAAACGTACAAGTGAATTCTTCAATTGAGTCATTTGAACCCCAATCTAGGTCGATTGGTGCCAAATCTAATGGGAACATACCAACGAATTTATATTTTTTCAATTCGTTACCTGTTTTACCATATTGAATAACGTTTGCGTCAACAGAATATCCGTTAGAATTTCTGGCTGCACCACTTCTTACATTGGTTGCATGACTGTTGATAGAATTCATCCAGTTTTCTAAAGAATTTCTAATCACGAAATCTTCATCATTGATGATGGTTAATGTCCAATCAGCGAATGTTCTATTGCCAGGAAATTTCATTTCACGGCCAAAGTAATACACTGGAACAGTACCAATTGACGAACCTGGTAATTGAGCTGTCTTGGCCATAAAGGTTAGTTTTTGACCTGCAGCTGTTGAGTTCGATACGTTTGAAGGGAATATTAAAGAGACAGAGAATAGATTAGGACGTGCGCCGTCTCCAATCATATTAGCTCTGAATTCTGCTACATTAAATGCCATTGTTTTCTCCTATATCGTTTATTTATTAAGCTGCGCCAACGATTGTTACGAAGTCAACACCAGTGCCAACAGCGACAAAGTTCAACTGAATGTAGTTGACAGAGCGTGCAGGTTTAATGTAGATATCACCAACAAATTGGTTACTATCAATAACTTGTTGTGTGTTATTTGTTGCATCGCAAACAACTCTAAAGTCTGTTAAACCACGGCGGCCTTGAATGTCACGCAAGAATGGTGATACTAAAGCGATGAATTGTGCTCTAGTAAACTCATCATTCAATTCGAACATTGAGAACTTAGCAGCTTGTGCAATTGCTTTCTCAAGTGTGATGAACAAACGGCGAACGTTGATTCTGTCAAATGCAGATGGTTTGTTCAACAATGTTTTGTCACCAAACAACACTGTACCTTGACCAGGGAAAGATACAACAGGGTTTACACCTGCGGCATACAATGTGTCACGGTATGATTTATTTGGATTCCATGCCAACTTAATGCAGTTCTTAATTGAACCACGGTTGAAACCTGCTGGAGAGAACCATGGGTCACGAATATTATCTGTGTATACACATAGACCAGCAACATCGCCATTCAATGGAATCCAACGGTATGTGTTGTTGTACTTGTCAAATTGATATTTCCAACCAGAGTCGGCAACAACGTAAGAAGAACTTCTTGACAGTGTTGTTAACCAGTCTTCGATATTAGTGGTTTCTTGACCTGCTTTGTTTACAACGTCTGCATATCTTGGAGAAATGAAGGCAACACAATCAGCACGACCAACTGCAATATTGTCTATAACATATTGTTGGACTGTAATTGAATGGCCACCTGACAACACCAATGCAACATCAATAGCTTCTTTATTTGCAAACAAATCGTAAGATGATTGTATGTTTCCGTCTGTAGGATTTACAGAAGAACCTGTAGTCAAACTCACTGTTTGGTTGGTTGCTGGTCTCGCAAAAGTTTTGCCTGCAGCTGTGGTGCCCCATGTCGCAGATGTTGTTGCATAATCAACAGGATCCATTGCATAGATATATCTTGAGTTATTAAAAATAACTTGTTTATAGTAATTTGTAACACCGTTAATTACAGCATCAGAAGCAGCTGAAACGAAACCATATGTTTCTAAAATTGAACCAGCTGAACCTGTAAATAAACCGTCTGTGTCAACAACCACAATATGCATTTCGTCATCTGATCCATTCACAGAATCTGCAAAGTCTGATGTACCTGGCGCTGATGTGAAATAGTTTTTGTATGCCCATGTGCTATATGTTGTTGTGTTTGCACAAACGTGTACAGTCAGAGAGTTACCTAATAAACCTGCATAACGAGCTGCAAACGGACCATAGTCGTTGCCATTGTCACTTAACAAATATGAAGCTTCATAAACGTCTTCGTTTTTAATTTGTACATTCAATGTACTACCATCGGTTGCATTGTTTGCTAATGCACCAATAGAACGCACAATACTTAAGTTGTTACCATAAGACAAGAAGTTTGCAGCTGTAAAAAATGATACTGCTGAGTCTGAATTAGGTTTACCGTATGTACTTACAAGTGTTATTTCACTATCTATTTGTTTTACCTTGTCTGCTGGACCCCATTGGAAGTTTCCAGCAAATGCACCAGCGGTCTGTTGAACTGCGGGTACAACTGTTGTTGCATCCACCTCAGCTACATTTACGCCTGGAGAGATTTGAAATGCCATTTTATTCTCCTTGAATTATTATGTTCTTTTGGCAAAATACCATAAGAGTATTTATGAAAGGCTGGTTTTATAACCTTTCCAATCTGTTTCTCATAAACTTCGCATACGTTTCTCCACCGTCTGCAAGTTCCCACATATCACCACCAACAATTTCAAAATCATGTTCTAAACCATCTTCTATAATTGGAGCCGGTAGAACATCATCGTCCATCTGGTTCATATTCTCCAATTGAATTTGTTTACGAATATCGTGATTAACAATTTCTTTAAAATATTGTTGGGTTGTTACCCACGAAAACATCACCAAAGACATAACCATGTCATCGTTTGCACCTTCTTCCGCAGAAAAAGAGTTCTTCTGTTGAATAAAAGTGGTCAACTCTGAGTATGTATCAAAATCCTGTATTAGTAATTTGTCACCTTCAATCAAAGTCTTAAGGTTTGAACAACCAATTGCCTTGACTTGCGGTGACATTTTTAGACCCATCTGGACACCACGGGCAAAACCTGCTGATAATTGTTGGGGCTTCTTATTGCCTGTAAATATCTTCCATAGATTTTCATATTCAAAATCCGCATGTAACGAATCTGCCACCTGTGGGTTGTTATTAATTTCTACGAGTACATACGCATCATTGTAATATCTTGCGGTATTATAAATCACAGTTGGAAAAAGAATGGGTGTAATTGACGAACTCTTATAAGTTGCCACTTGTTTGTATGGTGTCTGTGAGATATCAATTACAGAGAAGGCTGAACTGTCAAGGTTCTTACCTTCTGAAACGTCAACCGTAATTGCATACAGGTGGTCTGATTTGGATTCATTGACACCTTCTCTAACCGGATGTTCGTAAATTTTTAATAGGTCATGGTTTGCAATAGGGTCAATGTATACCAATTGTTGTAATTTGTATCCAGAAATCAATGTGTTGGAAGAACCCAAAAATTCTGTTTCAAACTCTTGTGCAAACTGTCTTTCGGAAGTGTTACGAATGGTTTCTTCTTTCCACTTTTCGTCACGGCCTGGTACGTGTGACCAATGAATTTCAAAATTCACATAGTTGTTTTTCTTATTGATTGAGTCCATCCATAACTTGTAGAATAGATTCATACCATTTGGTGTAGACACAATAATAATTTTTGTCTTTTTACCTGATGAAATTACAGGGTAAACAGAGTTAAAGAATTCTTCCGCAATATTGTTTGGAACGAACGCAAATTCATCCAAAAATACGATGTTAAAAGAACCTCCACGAATTGCAGAACTTGATGTAGATGCTGCAACAATCTTAGAACCGTTCTCCAATTCAACGTTACCTTTGTTCCAGGTCACAATACCTTGTTGCAACCACATAGGTAAGTTTTCGTATGCAAGTTGGTATTTGGATAAAATATCTCTTGCAAGAGAACCCTTGTTGGCTAGAACTGCACAGTTTTGACTGTCTGTAAAGATGGTTGCCCATAACATGTATGCAACGGTTGTGGTAGTTTTACCAACTTGTCGAGGACATTTGGTAATTACGAAACGATTGTCCTTAAAAAGTTTCAACATCTTTTCTTGGAATGGCCACATCTTAAAGTTGATTAGACCTTCGTCAACGTTAACAATCTTCACATAATTCTTGGCAAAATAAACAGGGTCTTTAGAACATTTAATATACTCAGCAACTTGTTCTTCTGTATATTCTACCTTGACACCTGCCTTTTTAAGTAAAGGATTGTCACGGTATGCTTCGCCGTTTCTTAAATCACTCATCTTTACCTTTGAGGAATTTATTTAATTCTGCGGTTGAACCAACAAAAATGGCTTTATCAATTTTGGTATCACCTTCTCTAGGCTTACCATCCATGGTACGCATTTGTTTTTGCACTGCAAGTAGTTCTTTGTTTGCATCAACCACGTTCTTTAGTAATGTTGCATAGACTTCAAACGCACGTGGATGTTGTCCTGCTGCAGCAATCTGTCGCAATTCTTCCATTGCATCTTTGCCATTATCAATTAGTTCTTGTAGATTGTCTTTTGTTTGTTGATATGCATCATGCAAGTCTGTTTTTAAATCAGGACCATCTTCAACTGGTGTGGTAACCACCGGCACCAAAGGCTTTGCCTCTTGTTCGACCGGTGTTACATCAAATAATTTTTCCATGTTTTTGTCAAATGTATTCATAGTTTTTTATTTATTTTAATCGAACCAGTTGTGTGGTAGGTTCCAAGCGCCGTCAGTGAATATCAAAGTTAGTACAGCAGTACTGCCACCATTTGGGTTTTGAAATGGCAACCACCAAGACACTGATGTATTTTCATTAATCACACCATTACCATTAGACCATCTTGCATTATCAAAAGACATAGTTGTGAATTGATTATTCATCTCGCCACCAGTTCCTGGAACAATATACATTATTTGACCTTCAACGCCATCCGCTAAGTGATATTGTTCACCACCATCACCTAGTTGTGGTGTTAATTTATTAATTAATGCAGTAACATCTAATTCAAATGAAGTATTTCCATTCCATGTCGCTGCAGCAGTTCTAGCAGTGATTGAACCAACGTTAGCAACACCTTTACCGCTAAACTCTATTGCCAAATCAGAACCAGAAGATGGAATAACTAATGTTCCGTCTCCAGTGAAGTCCCAATTTTGTGTGAAATATGTTAATGTTTCTTCGTTTTCTGGACTTGGGTTTTGATATACAACAGTATTCATTGTGTAAGAATAGTTGGTATTCTCTGCAATAGTTATTGTTGTATTGCCTGAACCAACTGTTGAACTTGTTGTAGTTCCAGCTTCTGGTACAGTAACGTATGTAAATTCTATAGGATTACCTTCAGCCCACTTCGTAGACTGAGCACCAAAATAAGTTCCTGCCAAAGTACCATCAACGGGTAATTGGTATATTGTTGCAACATCTACATCAAAAGAAGCATGGCCAACACCAACCATGAAGTCACCTTTAACATCAAAGTTTCGGTAACCATTTCGGTGTTCATTATCAACGTAAGGTATTTGTAATGCATTTGCCCAAACAAGTTCTCCGTTTGCTGCATGTAACTTATAGTTTACAAAACCTCTTTCATTATTTTCTACTGTACCTGTTTGTGTTGCATACAAATAATCACCACTATATTTAATTGCGGAAAGATTTGCATTTAATCCTGTTATTTCTTTTTCCCAAATTAATTGATTGTTGGCTCTAAACTTATAAATGTTTGTGTTTGTTGCTGCATACCAATTATTTGAGGTATCATAAGTTAATGATACGATGTGATTTCCACCAGAATCAACTTCGTTTGACCACAAATAAACACCTTCTGTATCAAACTTGTGTACATGACCATTATCCGAACCAACCAACACACCACCTCCACTATATGCAGTTGGTAATGTAATAATAGAATATGCATTACCTATACCTGCATTAAAGTGTGTGAAATATAATTCACCTGTAATATCTAAACCTGTAATTAAATTGTGTTGACCAATGTAGTATGGAAATTCTTGGTCATCAACAACAATTTCAGTTGAACCAATAGAATCAGAAATTAAGGTATTCCATACATTTTGACCAAGATAGTTAAACTTGGTTACCAGTGTTGATGAATCATCTGGTATATTTGTTAATAGATACACGTTGTTGTTTGCATCAACAGCAACAGATTCGGCATAACTTGGTAGTAATGTATTGTTTACGTTTGATGCTGGTACCGATTTTCTCCAGAAAATTGATCCATATGGATCAAATTTAATAACTGTTGATTGTGGTAGACCCGTAACTTCATTTGGAGTTGTCATTGCAACCAAAATATTATTTGCAGTATCAAATGCAACACTGGTACCAAAAACACTATTTGCAACTGTTGTTGTTTGGCCAAATGTTAAACCCCATGCTCTGCGGCCATGGTGGTCATTACCAACTTCAACGTGAGTATTACTATACATCGTTGTGTGGTCAAACAAAATGTCACCTAGTGATGCGGTGTTTGCCTTGTTGTAAGCATTCTGTGCCAACTCTTGGTTGGTTTCATAGTAGGTGTTTGATGTATTAGAATTATTTGCAACTGTGGTATACAACTCAGTGAAGTTGTTATTTGTTTTAGTAAAAGCAACTCGTAATGAATCACCTTTACCATCATTTGCTCTAATACCAATATTAATAGTTTGTTTAGACATTTAATTCTCTCGTTTTGTTTATTGGTTTGCAGCCTTGTTGATTGTTGTGACTTCAGCCAATGTATTATCAGCCTTAGCATCTTCTTTATCAACAGACATATAGTCGATATCTGTACTAACTCTGCCAACAGAATCAACTTCAACGAATTTCAATGGGTTCAAGTTGTATGATGTAAAGTTATAGTTTGCCAATGTGTTAATTCCGTATATAGGTTTATCTGACACGAAGTTTCCTGTTAGTTCTTTTAGTCTCAATACGTTATCGGTGAATTGTACTACAACAGCTGTTGCTGTTGCATCATCTGGTGTGTAACCTTGATAAACTGTTTCACCCACTTTGTAGGTACCAAAACCAGAATCTAAATTCATGTAGAATTCAATCACCTCTTGTGGAGATACTAGATTGTATACAGAAACAAATGCACGGTTGATGACACCAGTTTCTGAAACCTTACCAAATATGAAACCTTTAACTGTAAAGTTTAATGTCCAAACAATCATACGTGTTTCATTTTCTCTACCACCTTCATATGTAATTTCATGTGATGTGGAATTTAAAATGACAGGAACTTCTTTGATGATACCCATTTCAGGAATCAAATTCAATTTAATCGTATAATCTGGTGTAAAAAATGGCAATATATGTTCAATGATTTGTGTACCATCTTCTATATTTCGAACATAGATGTATAAGTTAAAATCAAAATTGTATGGTACTGGATTATATTGTGATAAAATTCCTGATGGTGGAGTTCCAGAAAAATTCTTAATGTTTGTGTTTTGTTTTCTACTAGAATCATAAGACAGACCGGCCATCTCAAATGACATACGAGGTAAAGTTATCTGAACCTTTTTGTCTAGTGTCGCATCTTGTTCAATACGCATGACATAACGTTCTTTACTTGCATATGTAATAGGAACAATGAATCTTTCTGATTCTGTTTCATCTGGTTTAAATCTATACAAGGTAATGTTATCAAACAGATTACCAAATCCGACAACCAATTTTCTTATGACACGATTATATGTTGACATTAAATTCTTCCAAACGGATTTGTTTCTGTAAAGTCAATAATATTATTTGCAGTATCAAACAAATATGCATTGTCATATGTTTCATTTCTTGTACTATCTTTTAACGGATCAAAAGATGCCAAATAGTATTCTGCATTACTTGTTGCACCAATGATTGCAACGTTATCTCTGAATTCACCTGCAATATTGGTAACTTTTAGTGTATCTTCTGGCTTAATAAATTCTTGTACGATAGCCACAACCCATGCATTTGCTTGTGTGCCATCATCAGATTGATATACAATTTCTCTTGCTTCATATGAACCTTCACCTTGGCCAACAATCAAGTCTAAAGTGTAACTTGATTGAATCATAACATCATCAATATCTTCCACACCAGTGTCGATAACTTCTTGTGAATACTTGAATTTCTCTAGTTCCAATTCATAGAAGAATGGTATCTTGCGACCTAACATGAAAAAGTCTTTGGTCTGGTTTGTGAATTTGATTTCAAATAATTCACCAGTACCATTTAAGAATGGTACATAAATTAAATCGCCTTCACGGGGTCTAGTAAAAGAATCTTGTGGTACTCTTTGTGAGAAAGAACGTTTAGAAAGAATAATGTTAACAGTGTTCTTAATCTCAAGACCAAACTTAGAAAAGAATTCTTTTTCACCACCATATTCCATTGAACTTGATAAGTAAAATTCAATTGGGAAGGCTGAACTAAATCTCTTAATTGGATCCTCACCATACAATATGTCTCTATCGGTTTCATTTTCAATAGGTAAATAGTAGGCGTCAAAACCCATAATCTTGATTGACTCAACAATCAAGTCTTCAATTACCCTCTGCTCAGCAAGAGAGTTATAATTATTGAAATAAACCGAGGTTGCCATATTAGTTCATGAACATTTCTAGTGGTGCACCATACTTGTCACCAATTTCCGCATGTAGAGCATCTATCTCGTTTTTGGCTTCTTGATAAATCTTGTCGCCATTTAGTTTGACACCACCTGGCAATTGAATGCCTTCAAACTTTTTAAGGTTGTTACCCCAAGAACGCTTGATAAGTGCTGTTGCATATTCTTTTAACCATCGGTCATTCCATGCCTGCGTATAAATGTCAGGATCAATTGTTGCATAACACTCTGCAATCACTGTTGTACCAACTGGTGCTTCGCTGTGACCCCAAGCCCAATCAATGTACAATCTTTGCATGTGTCTTTGAAATCTAATAGGTACTTCACCACTAAACAATTGTTCCAACATACGTAGATGTTGTTGTGTCATGGTATAGTTGATGTATGATGCGGATGTAAAGTCATACAACTCATTCAAACGCAATTGGTATCTCAAATCAAACATATTGACTTGAGAAAGAGAATCGGAAATAGGGAATATTCTGGTGATACCAGCAATTTGTAATGCGTTGTTTGATGAATCTGTGGCTTCAGATATATCCAAATATTTGTTATCAATATCGTTTTGGTCTATTCTTTTAATGTAATAAACCTTTTGTAGACCATCAAAGTGATAGTCTTGCCAGTATTGTAATGCATCGTCAATACGGTCTTCTACCTGGTCGTCATCAACGTTGATTTCGATTACTGGAAATCCTAGTCTACGTAAGCAGTAATCTTTAAATGCTGTTCTTGTTGTTATTGTGGCCATGTTTTCCCCCTATAGGGTATTTATTATTCTTCTGGCGGCAGAAATTTCATTTATAAGTTTCCTGTATTTGTCGATGGGTAGGCTCTTGATACATCACCCACTCTGGTACCAGCCCACATAATACGGACACCTCCATTTTGCCCACTGCCACTATACACTGTTCCTGTATTTCTTGATACACCACCACCACCACCGCCATAACTACCACCTATGTTTGTGTCTGATGTTGATATGCCGCCGCTTGTACCATTTCCACCACCAGAACCACCGCCACCACCTCCACCTTGCGGATTTGAACCGCCAGTCCCAGCACCACTATTAAATGTGCCGCCAGTACCGTTTGATCCTTGGCCTAATAATCCTGTTCCACCACCCGAACCCGCACGATAAGAACTGCCACTTGTAGTCCATGCAGCACCGCCGCCTCCGCCTCCGCCGCCTGATCCTGAACCACCGTTACCACTATTACTGTTTGCTTGGCCTCCGATACCACCTGTACCAGAGTATCCGCCAGCGCCGCCACCACCTTCTGCTCGGTCACTAGTGTTTCCTGTCACACCGCCGCCAGCACCACCTCCATCACCAACATAACTGCCGCCTGATGAACCAGCATTGCTTCCTGCGCCGCCACCGCCACCACCTTTAACTGTAGATGTATCTATAAAATAACTATCGCCACCTGAACCACCAGGATAAACGTCTGTTGCAGTAGACACAGCCAATCTAGTTTGGCCTGCACCAACAACAACCGTATAACTTGCTCCTGGAGTAACTGATATGTTATTTTTATACCCTAGGCCGCCACCGCCGCCACCTGGAGTTCTTGATGATGCGCCGCCGCCGACTGAACCTGCACCGCCACCACCAATACAAACAACAGATACACTTGTTACACCTGTTGGTACAACAAAACTATATGTTCCTGGTGTTGTATATTCTTGTTGACCTGGTGCAACGCCAGAAGCCCCAAGTACATATGAATTTATAAGAAATCTCATGTTCTTCTATAATATAATGTGACTTTTAATCCTTTTGCGTCTGTACCGGCTGTATCTATATCCATAGTTATTTCATCATCATCTGCAAACGTTGTGGTGGACAACACTGCGGGCGTTGCGGCAGTCACACTTGTTTTTTCGTTAGCATCTATGGTTAATGTGGTGCTAAAAATACTTGTGCCGTTTTTATTAATATCAATTGCTGGATTACCTGATGTACTTGCAGTAGCTAGTGATGCTCTAGGTAATTGATTTAATGTCATTGCATGTGGTGCTCTGAAAGTTACTTTTGATGTACCTGTTGTAATTGCAGTTGTTTCATCACTAAGAGCTATCGTCATATAAACATTACCTGCATTGTTTGCAGATAAAAATGCCGCATTAGCCTGTGCAAATGATGCTGGTACCAAAGATGAATAATCATACGATGTGTCTATATTGGGTAGTTTTATTTTTGTTGTCATTTTTTATTATATGTTGTCTGTTGGTTCCACATATTCGACCCAAGAAAGAGTTGCTTCGTCCCATGTCCAAGAACCTTGTTCTGGCATTGGCGTTGGTGGTATTATATTATGATTTTCATAATCTATTGTCCATGATGGATAAGGACAAGATGCAACTAAATCTGCAATTTTTTGCTGACGTTCTTCATCAGAAATTTTATTAATTGTCCATACATCATAACAAACACCATCAATAATTTTGTATTCTGGTCCTTCAATAACTTCATCCCATTTAGGAAATGGTTTCTCAACACGAACAAATTTACAATATTTTTCAGGTAAATTTTCAAAATCTATACCAGGATAAATCATTTCCAAATTGGATTGTTGGATTGGATGATTGATTGGATTGCCTTCATAAATTTCAATACATAAATTCATAGTTTTTCCTTAATTAAACATCTGTTGTTGGTGCGGGATACTTGTGTCTAGCACCCCAAGTTATTCTTACACCACCAATTCCACCGTTTGCTCGACCAGCAGTGTAGTTGTTACCTGATCCGCCGCCGCCACCTCCGAACTGGCCACCTTGGCCAGTGCCTGCTGGTGCGGTACCGTCTTGTCCTCCGCTGCCTGCAACACCACCTGAATTAAGTGCTGAAGATACTTGACCAGTATCTTGTCCAGGCTCTCTACCTGTGCCATATATTCCTGTACCACCACCGCCAGCACCCATCGCACCCGCAGCACCACCATTACGTCCACTCGATGATCCACCCGTCATTGAAATTCTATTAGCTACATATGGTGTTGGATAGTTTCCATTTAGAGCTGAAGATGAATTTCTTCCGGCACCGCCTGCTGTGCCTTGGTATCCTCCTGCACCACCTCCACTACCACCAAACGCAGTTGTCGATGAGTTACTTGTGCCACCAGCACCGCCACTCATGCCTCCACTACTTTTTGCAGTTGAGTGTACAGAATATGTTCCTCCTGATGGTGTGCCACCACCAACAGCTAAAGCAGCACCACCGCCGCCAGCTGTCATTAATAACAAAGTACCACTAAATGTGATTGGTGAGTCTAATGTTCCTACTGTTTGTGAAGTACCTATCGTATAAGTTCCTTCTTTACCATATTCACCCGTTTGAAATGCATTTATTGTTGTTGATGTTACACCCGAGCCCGTTATAGTTATTGCGGTTGTTATTAATCCTGAAATCATTTCAGTAATGTACAAATTTGTTCCTGATATAAACCCTTTAAACGAAACGTTTCTAGTAACAGTACTGGCACCACCTGCGGTTGCAGTGTTTAATGCAGTTGATTGTCCTGCAGCACCGGCTACTACAGTAAATGATTCTCCAGGTTCACACTTGAAATTCGCCCACGCTAAAGCGCCACCACCACCACTGCCTTTTCCTGTTGTAGTAGTGCCTTGCATACCTGCTCCGCCACCACCTATAGCGCACACTGAAAATTCTCTAACGCCTGCTGGAACAGTCCATGTATATGTTCCTGGCGTAAAATAATTTTGTTGACTACTTGTTACAGCGGTTGAACCATAGTAGTCACCTGTATTTGTTGAAGGATACCCTCTGCCTTCTCCCCACATTATTCTCACACAACCTCTTGCACCGAAACCGGAACCTGTACCTGGGTTTGAGTTTAATCCACCGCCGCCACCACCGCCAAATAATCCTGCATTGGGTGACCAACTTGATGCACTCCAAGCTGATGCGATAGATTGTGCAGGTGGACTCTCAAAACTTGCAGTCGGCAGGCCACCCGAACCACCTACGCCAGCCCAACCACCTGTTGTTGAAGCGGCTGATCCGCTAGTGCCTTGACCCCATGGTCCTGTACCTCCACCAGCACCTCCAGTGTCAGATGAAATGCCTCCGGAACCACCTCCGCTACCGCCACTGGTCCCTGATGTGTATCCGGTATTATTGGGTCCACCAATTCCACCTGTGATTGTTCCAATGTTTGCAATTGAGGCGTATCCTGCTGCGCCGCCACCGCCAGAACATCTCTCACTTGATGTTGCGTTAGTTACATATGATGGTCCACCGTGACTATAAGATGCGTCAGTTAAACCATATACACTATTTGTTCCACTAACTGCTGTTGAAGTTGTACTTTGATTTGTACCTGCTAATGTTGTTCCACCACCTGGACCACCAGCAGCACTTAACAATCTTGTGGCACCTCTTGCGATATAAGATTCGCCGCCGGAACCACCACTTACACCAGTGCCAATTGCATTACCACCCCCGTCACCCACCCGAACGGTTATTTGTTCTCCAGGTGTTACTGGTATTTTATTACCCCATGCTAACGAACCACCATAACCACCGCCAGCTGGTGCAGTAGCGTGAGCTCCGCCACCGCCTCCACCACCAATACAACAAACATGAATTTCATAGACACCTCTAGGTACAATCCAAGTAAAAGTACCTGAACTGGATGTCCATTCTTCTTGACCCGCTAATGCTATGTAATTCACTGCATTATTAATAAACATAACACCCGACATATTAATCCGTATAGTAAAGAGTTATCTTTAAACCTTTTGCACCTGTACCAGCACCAAGAATATCAACACTAATTTCCGCATCATCAGCTACCGATGTTGTCACATATGTTGTTGGTGTTGCAGCAGTTGTACTGGTTTTTTCTGTTGCATCTATTGTTAATTTATTTGAACCAAGTATTGTTGTTCCTGCTATCTTAATATCAACGTTAACTATACCGGATGTTGAAGCAACATTTAGTGATGCTCTAGGTAGACCAGTTAATGTCATTGCAGAAGGTGCTCTGAATGACGCCCTAGCAGAACTGACTGTGATATTTGATGTGTCGTCTGTTACTGCGAAAATTATAATTTCAGAATTTGCTTTTGCAAACGCAGCATTGGCCTGTGCTCTAGCCCATGTGTCTGAGCCGCCACCACCGCCAGTATTAGCTGTTGTAAAGGCTGCGTTTGCATGTGCATAAGCGGCATTTGCTGTATCTCTTGCCCATGCATCTGTACCTGACCCACCAGTATTTGCTTGAGCATATGCTGCATTGGCATGTGCATATGCAGAATTGGCAAATGATGCACCAGAGTTGGCTGTTACAAAGGCTGCATTGGCAAATGAACCTGCTGAGTTTGCCGCAATGAAAGAACCATTAGCAAATGATGCGGTAGTATTTTGTGATTGATATGCTGCATTAGCAAAGCTGGCTGCCGAGTTAGCAGTTAAAAAAGAACCATTAGCAAATTCAGCCGTAGTGTTTTGAGCTGTATATGATGCGTTGGCTCTTAAGAAAGCACCATTGGCAAAACTTGCAGCTGTGTTGGCGGTTACAAAAGAACCATTGGCAAATGATGCCGCAGAGTTTGCTTGTAGGAATGATGCATTAGCTGTATCTCTGGCCCAAGCATCTGAACCCGCACCGCCACCACCTGTATTTGCTTGAGCAAAGGCAGCATTTGCCTGCACAAAAGCTGCGTTTGCTGCCGCATAGGCAGACGGCACCAAAGACGAAAAATCTTTAGTTGAATCTAATCTTGATGGAGTTACTTGTGTTGACATGTTTTATTTATCAAACTATTATGATGTTAGTAATTGTGTTGGTGGTGTGAAGTTGGAAGTGTAAAGTGCCACACCTTTAGTAAACTTAAAATCATCTATGTAACCATAGTAAGAAGATGTTCCTGAAGCTTCATAGTATCCAATAGTTATATTTGCGCTAGTATCACTAGTACTTGTACCGGCAACAGAACCATCTAATACACCATTTACCCATATCTTTGTGTTGGTGCCATCATACGTCATGGCAAAATGGTGCCATTGATTTACTGCCATGGTAGTTGATCCGGTAATCTGTATACCCGTACCTTGTTTGTCTACCCTCATAATAGTTCCGAACCAATTGAGATTAAAAAAACCACCTGAATTTCGAGCAAATATATATTGACCGGTAACACCATTATTTGTTGGATAGAACCAAAATTCAACCGTATATGGTTGCATTTGTGAAAATAAAGTTGAGTATGGAATTACTAATCTATCTCCGTTGCCGTCAAAATACATACTAGCACTACCATACTTTTTGACAGCAGTACTTAATTGAGCATTACCCACTGTTTCAAATGTATGACTACTGTGTTTGTCAGTTATACCGCCATTATTCATATTCAATAACAAACTTGCTGGTCTAGATGTGGAATAATTTGTCGCCGGCGTAGTTGGTACCGAAGTATTTGCAGTATATATTCCTAAGCCTTTAGTGATCCTAATATCACTGATATAACCAGTAACGTGTGTTGATCCGGCACTGTCTTTACCAATTGTTATTGGCATTGTTGCTGAATAAGTTTGATTTGTTGCGTATGTAGCACCAACTTGAACGCCATTAACAAATAGTCTAGAAGAACCAGAACTTTTTGATAACGCTATATGATACCATTGTCTGGCGACAATTGCAGGTCCGGTAATTGCTGCAGCATTTGTAGGTACACTATAGAATGTGATTGCGCTACCACTATAATAAACCAAAACTCTATTTGTTCCATCTGTAATGTCTATCCAGTCTTGTCTGGTGGTAGCTGTAGGATATACCCAAAACTCAACAGTAAAATCTCCTGAACCGAATCCGAAATTTGTACTAGTTGGAATTGTGAGATAATCACCACTACCGTCAAAGTATACACTGCCACCATGCAAACTTGGATTATAAGCTGTTCCTCCAAATGGACTAAAGGCTTGAACTGACACATCACCAGTTCTAGTTAATGTATAATTATTATTTGAATTATCAACAAATCTGTTTGATCCACAAGTTAATAAAGTTGTGTTTGCTATTGCAGTTAATGCTGTGGTTGGTAGTGTGAATGCTTCAGTGTATAATCCAGTCCCACTCAATACTCTTAGATTACTGATATAACCATTAAAGTAATCTAGTGGAGTGTTTGGATAATATCCAATCCTTGCATTGGTTTGAAATATTGAATTTGTCCAACTTGACGATGATGCATCAACTACACCATTTAAAAATATTCTAAGTGTATTGCTTGCATCTCTAGTTACCGCAATATGATTCCATTGATATGGTGTTATTGTTGTTGCACCAGTGATGTTACCTGAAGGATGTGTCACTGTTAATTTGTTGGATGTGTTTATATTAATAGTAAATCTATTAGAATCGGTTGTGTTATACTGTGAGTATATCATCTGATTGGTAGAACTATTAACTTTGTTGGTGTATATCCATGCTTCAACTGTGAATTGTCCTGTTGCTGCCACAGGTATTCCAGTAACATCTATATAATCACCACTACCATCAAAGAAATTACTCCAGCCAGTTTGACTATAAGGACTAAATGTACCTTGACTTGCATTACCGTTTCTTGTGATAATGTTATTGAATTGTCCGTTGTCTATAATAGTTTGATTAACTACAGCACCACTATATTGGTGAGTCAATAATTGTGTGTTTGTTATTGCTGTTAATGGTGATGTAGGTACAGTGACTGATGTTACTCCGGATCCAACAACAACTCTGAAATCAGAAACATAGAACACCGCTGCACCACCTCCACCAGGACCAATAGGTCTAGTTGGTGATGCTGAGTAATTGTTTGTATCTGCTACAGAGAATGTTTGCGTTCCGTTTACAAATCCTTTTGTTACACCAGAAACACGACTGACACAAAGGTGTGACCATGCATATACTGGAACGGCACCAGTTCCTAGAGTTGTTGAACCGAATAACCAGTTTAGTGCGCTATTATATGTTTGCAGTGACCACGTATTGGTCAAAGTTGATGGCCTTGAAATATTATGACCAGTTGTTGTACCAGTATTAGTTGCATACACCCAACATTCAACTGTAAAATCACCTGTACCAAAAACTTGTGCGGTAGTTCCGGTAAATGTTGAATAATCGGATGTGGATGGAAAATAAACTCCAGTATAATCATTCGAAACTGTAAATGGTTGCACTTGTGTTACTGATGTGTCACCATTTTTTGTAATAGTAAATGCATTAGATGATTTATCAATTAATCTGTTTGATTGGCAAGTTAATAAACTTGTACCTGAAATAGCAGTTAATGGTGATGTTGATGGAGTAAATGCGGATGTATATACTGCTGTACCCTTTACCAATCTGTAATTACTCATATAACCAGTAAAGAATTCACTGCTATTATGTGCTGCCATACCGATTGTAACTGTAGCCGTTGCAGGAGAAATACTACTAGAATCTGTAAATGTACCAATACTGGTGCCATTTACATAAAATGTACAAGAGCTTCCGCTTCTAACTAATGCAATATGCTGCCAAGCATTTTGTGTGAGTCCGGTTGCAGTAAGTAAACGTTGTGTATTGTTGGTGTAAATTTCAATACCTGTAGTTGCCGCACATCTAATCAATAATCCGGTTATATAAGTACCAATATTCAAAATATTATTACTATTATTTGAACCTAACGCAGTTGGGTATATCCAAGCTTCGAACGTGTAATCTCCGGTGCCAAGTTGAAAAGCTGTACTTGAAGCAGCAGTTAAATAATCCCCAGTACCATCAAAATAATTACTGTAGTAACCATCTTGGTATGGATTAAATTTTGTTGGAACCGGATTACCAACAACAGTTAACGCTACATTATTAGCACTTGCATCACTAATATATGGTGTTACAGGAGTTTCACCATTCAATAATAATGATGTTTGTTTCCAATACAAATCACCTAAAGAAACAACCCAATTAATATATAATGTTGAAGAACGAGTTGTTGTATTTGCTGTTGCGGTTATGATTGAATTATTACTTGCTTCAACTGTTGGTGTTCCTGATATAACACCTGTTCCAGCATCAATCGTTAAACCAGTGGGTAGGCCTGTAGATGAATATAATACACCATAACCTGCAGCTGATGTTGCGCTTGCAGTAACATTTGATATTGGACTATTTCCCATAACATTATATGTTACATTGTTTGCTGGTGTGGAAAACGACACAACATCCGTATTGATTGTTAAATTGAATGAACGAATAGTATCTTGATTTTCAGCATCACTTGCTTGAATGACGAATGAATAAGTTGAACTTGAGTAATCAGCTGGAGCTGTACCTGAAAGAGTTCCGTTTGAACTTAATGTTGCACCAGAAGGCAATGATCCTGATACCACAGAGTATGTAATTGGTGTATCACCGGTTGCACTAACAGAGGTGTTGATAGAAGTTGTTTCGTAATATGAACCTAATGAACCAGCAGATGTTGTAAATGTTGGTATTCCTGAATAAACTAAACCTGGTACCAATATTGCTGTACCACCATTAACGTTAGTTGCATAAACCGTATAACTACCTGAAGATAATGCTGGTGCGGTGAAAGATATTCTGTTAGGATCAATATATGTTACGACACTTATGTTCGAAGAATTAACCATAACGGTGATACCAGGCGCAAAACCATAACCATTTAAAACAATAGTTTGTCCGCCTGCTGTATCAATTGCAGTATCATCCGTTGGATTGTAAGATTCATCCGTAACTGAAAAACTGGTAATTGTAGGTACCGGATAATTTTGTTGGTTAAAGTTGTCACGGACAGAAACAATACCTGTTGTATCCTTTGACCTTTTTCCAAGAATACCAGAATTAAACATTAACTAATTTCCTCGAATGAACAAATCGCTTGTAGTGTACTATTATTACTTGCCGTCAATCTTAATTGGTCGCCTTCAAGAAGATAAATGGATAATGTTTTGTCTAATGCTGTAAAAGAACTATCGGCCGCAATAGAAACTGTACTCACCAATTTATATGCTGTTGTGTTTCTATATAAATCTACTGTAATATCTTGTGCTGTTGTTGCGTTTATATTTGAAATAATTAAAGAATTTATTTTCAATATTTGTCCACTTGCAGAAGGATTATTTACAATTGGTGTGGCTGATGTTGTCACAGCTTGTACTTGTGTATTTCCTGTAATTGTTGTTAATGCTGCTATATTTGGAGTTGTCATTTTAAATCCTTATAAACCAAACACTATTGCCATTGCAATAGATTTACTAATTGATACACCGCCTCCGCCACCACCAGTTGAATAACCTACAACACCAGTTGTTGTGATATCAACAAGTGCTCCGTTTTCTAATGTACTATCTAATGTAATTACATTGGCTGATAAACTATATGTACTTTTATGTTGAATAATACCATCAACAGACACAGTTGTATAGTATTTATCTGTGGGTGTCATGGTTAAAGTAAATGTTGTTGTGCTGCCATTGGCAACAAAACTATCAGTAACCATTGTAACACTTGTATTTCCAGATGTATTTGCAGCTGTATTTGCGGCATCAAAGGCTGAATTTGCCTTTATGAATGCTGCATTTGCGGTGTCTCTTGCCCATGCATCTGCACCACTGCCACCACCTCCAGTATTTGCTTGTGCATAAGCGGCATTTGCTCTATCAAATGCAGCATTAGCAAATGATGCACCAGAATTGGCTGTTAAGAAAGCACCGTTGGCAAAATCAGATGTAGTGTTTTGTGCAAGATAAGAAGCATTAGCGGTTATAAATGCACCATTTGCAAAACCAGCCGTGGTGTTTTGTGATATGTAGGATGCATTAGCTGTTACAAATGCACCGTTGGCAAAATCAGCTGTGGTGTTCTGTGCAAGATAAGAAGCATTAGCTCTCAAGAAAGAAGCATTAGCAAATGATGCACCAGAATTGGCTGTTACGAAAGCACCATTTGCGAAATCAGCCGTGGTGTTCTGTGCAGCGTAAGATGAGTTTGCTTTTATAAAAGCACCGTTGGCAAAACTTGCTGCTGAATTGGCTCTATCGAAAGCACCGTTAGCAAATGATGCAGTTGTATTTTGTGCAGTATAAGATGAATTGGCTCGAATATACGCAGCATTTGCTCTATCAAATGCAGAATTGGAATTATCTGTAACTACTGGAACGTTACTCAACATTTCACGAACTTGTATTACAGAACCAGTGCTTGGTGCAGTTGTGAAAGTTAATGTTGTGCCACTTACACTATAATCAACTATTGGATTTTGTGTAATACCGTTATCAAAAACAAGAATACTGTTTGATGTGGTGTTTGCTGTTACTGTAAAATCGGTTGTACTACCATCACCAGTAAATGTTCGTGTCAAATAATACAACGAAGCCGTATTACTACTGGTTATAATTGCATTATATGCCAAATTGGCTTGAGAGAAAGCACTATTAGCAAATGAACCGGCAGAATTTGCCTTGTCATATGCGTTATTGGCTTGTGTTCTAGCCCAACTATCAGCACCACTAGTATTTGCTGCGTTGTAGGCTGCATTGGCGTGGTCAAAAGCACTGTTAGCAAACGATGCACCAGAATTTGCTGTTGTAAATGCGCCATTGGCAAAACTTGCAGCTGAGTTAGCAGTTACAAAAGCACCATTTGCAAAACCAGCCGTGGTGTTCTGTGATGTATATGCAGAGTTAGCAGTTACAAAGGCACTGTTAGCAAATGTTGCACCAGAATTGGCTGTTGTAAAGGCACCATTGGCGAAACTGGCTGCTGAGTTAGCAGTTACAAATGCACCATTAGCAAATGAACCAGCTAACCTTACATCCTTTTTACTTTGATTACCAATGTAAGTGAATTGCATATTATGTTATTTCCAATAAACTCAAAATAACATCAGCTGCTGAGGCGTTACTTGTTGAAACCTTTATAATGTCATTGGCTTCTAGTACCAATTTTTGGTCACCACCTATGGTAATCAATGAATTGCCTGGTTCAATTTCTGCCATCTTGACCATATAATAATCTGAACCACTAGAAGTTACTATAACGTTTGCGGTTATAGTTGAGTTCAATATATTTGCAATTGTCATACCAATAACTGTGGCCGATACACCCACACCTGCTGTGTAGATGGTAGTTGGTGATGTTCCGACTGCTGCTTGTAGTTGATTTTTAAAAGTATTTGCCATTTAAATTTCCTTAATCCTCTATTTATTTCATCAACTAAAGGCGATAGTAAATGCAATGATTTCGGAGTTTACGTCTAGTGCGGTTGTACCTGTATTTGCTTTTGCATATGCTGCTTCTGCATGAGTGTATGCAATATTGGCTTCTGAAAATGCACCGTTGGCGAAACTTGCTGCTGAATTAGCTGTTACAAATGCACCGTTAGCAAATGATGCGGTAGTATTCTGTGCATTATATGATGAATTGGCGGTAAGAAATGCTCCATTAGCAAATGAAGAACCGGTATTTGCAACACCATATCCGGAGTTTGCTCTGTCGAAAGCACCGTTAGCAAATGAACCTGCTGAGTTTGCTTTATCAAACGCAGCTTGTGCGGAAACTCTTGCGGTTGTGTCTGTTGTACCGCCACCGCCACCAGATAATAAATCACTACCAACACCAGCAGTTGCAGCACTTAAATCAATGTAAGCACCTCTGGCAGAACCACCTTGTTCAAAGAATCTTAATCTGTTTTGCCATACATCAATTGTTACGCCTGTGCCACTCAAAGTCGTGTTGCTAACAGCTTTGCCTAAAAGAATTTCACCGCCTTCATCACCACCAACCGCCAATACTGTTAGTTTACCACTACTACCAATTAACAAATCACCATCAAATGTTGTTCCACTTGTATTTGCAAGTGCGTTGTTTGCTTTGTTGAATGCTGCGTTTGCTTTATCAAAAGCATAACTTGGATCACCACCAGATGTTGAATTGATTGTGATTGTTTTTGTAGTTGTATTGGTGCTGATGGTTATATTATTACCAGCAACAAAAGACAAGGTGTCTGAACTACTTCCCGCAAATATTAGGGAGTTGTTTGAGTTGATTGTGTCAAACGAATATTGGTTGTTGATGTACGATGTACCACCAAGACTGTTTTTATAATACAGTTTACCATCGGCGTAGTTGAGAGCAACCTCACCAAATGCAAGACCTGATGGTGTGTTCCCTGTTACGCCTGATTTTTTTAACTGTATTGCTGTGTTTGACATTTACTTAAAACGTTCCGCCATCCTTGAGTACGCCATCGGTACCAACTAAACTTGTTAAGGTTGTTGGTGCCACTTCTTTATTCAGCTGTTCGTCAATTTTTTTTCGCTTGGCAGGAGGTAGTTGTAAGTATTCAATCTTTTCAGTCAATTCGGCAATCTTATTATTCAGATTACCTTTCTCAGTTTCATGTTTCTGAATTAACAGTCTAACATTCTTTTCATTTTCTTCATTAATGCCACTAATTTTTCCATTAGTTTCAGCATTAATAGAGTTGATTCTAGTTTCAAGTTCAGTGCGAACTCGGTTAGTTTCTTCTCTGGCTCTAATCAATTCACCTTTAAAGGTTTCAACGTGTGTTGCCTGATTCTTAACACTATCATAGTCTCTAAACTTATTAATCAATTCTTCATAATCTTGTTTATGTTTTGCAACAAGACCTTCAGTTTCAGTCAACTTGTTTTTCAACTCTTGTAAGGCATTACTTTCATTTGTTGCATTGGTTTGTTTTAAATTTTGAACTGTTTCTTGTAGTTCACTATTTAACTTAACCAATGCTTCAATTTGTTCAGTCTGTTCTTTTACAACCTCATCAGTAATCTTAGCATTCGCTTGCATTGAGACATTTCGTACAACACAATCTGTCATTGTCGCCGTTAATGTCTCAATGTAATAATTTAAATACTTTTCATTTCCCATTTCAAACTCCTATCATAAAAAATCTATTACATTATATAGTCAGCTTAGAATTGACCTCCATCCAAAGTGGATGTCCAAACAGGAACACCTGCATTGGTTGTTGTAAGAATTTGGTTAGACCATGTTTGGTCGGATGAACCGGCCGCAGCAGTAACTGCTAGTGCATTTGTGCCATCACCGTATACGATACCTTTTGCGGTGAATGTTGAAGCACCTGTACCACCTTGAGCAACAGTCAAACCAGAAATGTCTGCGGCAGTTGCTGCACTTACACGGCCATATGCATCAACAGTCAACGATGTGATTGTCTTAGCTGCACCTAGTGTACCAGTCAATGTGTAAGTAACGTTTGCAAGTGTAGAAATTGCACCTGTTCCGTTACCAATTAACAAACCACCTGCACTCAATGTTGATGCACCAGTACCACCTTGAGCAACTGATAGACCAGAGATTTCTTGTTGTGTGAATCCTGTTACACGACCATATACGTCTGTTGTAATGTTTCCAACTGTGTTTGATGTTGCAACGTTTGTGTTGATTGAAGAAACGTTTGCAAGTTGTACGAGAGCACCAGTGCCGTTACCAATAACAACTTGACCAGCAGTGAATGAACTTGCACCAGTACCGCCTTGGCCAACTGTTAGACCAGTAATCTGTTCAAACGTTGCAGCAGTTACTCTACCGTATGCATCAACTGTGATTGAAGATACTGTGTTGTTTGCAGCACCTGTTCCTGTTGCGGTGTATGTGCTATTTGCTAGTGTCTTCAGTGAGTTTGTACCATCACCAACAAGGATTGCACCTGCTGTGAATGAACTTGCGCCAGTACCACCGTTAGATACTGTTAGGTCATCAGTTAAAGATAATGATTTAAGTGTTGTTGCACCAGCAACATCTAATGTACCAACATGTAATGATGTAACGTTAGACCATGTAGAGATTAAGTTTGCATGTAAGTTTGCAATATGGAAACCATTGCCAGTAATGTCAATGACGTTATTATCTGGTTCAACGTTGTAACTATCAAAAACGTAGAAGTCTTTATCACCAGCATGACGAATCATACCAGCATGTAGGTTTGCAGAACCGTTGTTGTAGTTTGCAACCCAACCAATATCAACTACATCAGATACGTAGTTGTTACCAGCTAAGTATAATAATGGATCAGAAACTTCAAGTGTAGTAACACCGATGATGGTTTCTGTACCTAGAACACTCAAGTTACCACTGATGACGATGTTACCATCAATAGTTTGTGTCAAACTTCCAGTATTTGCACGAACAACTGTTGTGTCAACACCAAAAGAAACTGCATTGTCAGATACTGTTGATGTGATACCTTCACCGCCAATGAATCTTAATGTATCATCAGCTAGATGAATTGTATCTGTACCAGAATCACCAGCAATCAACAAGTCTGTGGAAATACTGGTGTTTGCAATGGCCATAACACGACCATTTGCAGCAACAGTAACAACTGGAATGTTTGTTACGCCACCATAAACACCAGCAGTTAGACCAGCAACAGCATTAAGTGACGCACTTAGTGTAGCATTTGCAGTACCGTTAAACAACTGTGCAGATGCAGTAATGTCACCACCAGTAACATCAATGTATCTGTCTGTTTGAAATTGTGTTGCGGAATTGGCGTTACCTGTAAAACCGTTTGTACCAAACTCGTTACTACCGATTGTAAGTCCACGAGCAGTGATGTGACCAACTGCAACGTTACCTGCAGCATCACGTTTAACGATTGTGTTTACAGTATTTGATGCCGTTGCGGAATCAATCTGTGAAGTATAGTAATGACCACCAACATTAACAACACCATTTCCGCCTGGTGTACCAATGAATATGGTATTTGATAAGTATGAGTACGCTAACTCACCAGCTTGTAGGCTTGTTGGTACGCCTACCGTGGTGGAACGTTTAATTAGAATCGAGGTATTCGCCATTATTATTATCCTTGTTGTTGGTTGGATTAATCCTATTATCTATTTATGAAAAAATGCCGCCGTCAATTACACTAACCGCATTAGCAATATAATCTGGTCCACCAATACTAATAACATTGTTGGACCATAATTGAGTTTCCACATTTAATGTGGTACTACCAATAAAAAGTGTATTTGACAGATATGAGTATGCTAATTCACCGTCCGCCAAGTTGGCCGGTGCGGTGTTCGCATAGGAACGCAGTATCTGTATCGTTGTATTTGCCATATTTTAAAAGAAACCCGAGTCTGCACCTTGGAATGCCAAATAAGTTACTGAGTTTGCTACTGCGGCTTGAATTGCTTGTTCGGATATTACACCACCAACTGTTTGTACAGGCGCAAAACCACCAACTGGAGAAACGACAATCGCAATAGGATTAGGATTGGATTCTGTTGGTGCAGCTGCAAACGTAATTGCACCTGTTGTGCCTTCAGATTTAATTTGTGTTCCGTCCAGGTCAATTGTGTTACCACTTAGATATAGACTTCGGAATTTTTTAGTTCTGGAACCAAGGTCATATGTTCTAGATTCTGTTGGTAATAAATGTCCGTGAACAGGTGTATCCGCACCAAGACCTTTTGCACTAAATGTCTTTGTGTTGGCATTGTATATGATTACATCACCAGTGTTTGCACCAGTGAGTGACAAGTCTGTTAAACTTCTAAGTGTTTTTGTACCATAAGAAAGAGTCTGGACTCTTGTTTTTTGTCCTTCTACCCTTACTTTGACAGTTGCTGGTTGTCTAACTGTTACTGTTGCCATGATTTTCCTTTAAAATACAGTAACTTGAGGTAACACGTTCACAATTCCCTCTAAAACCCTTGAAACATTATTAGAAGAATCTTTAATAGCAACGTCATATACATATCTACCGGGAGAAATGTTTGCTGTATTTGCATATGGCAAAGACATAATTAAGATACCTTCAGTCGGGTCATTAATTGTTATAATAAATTCTGCGGTTGTGCTACTAGAATAATAAGATTTTTTCATGGTAGCTTTAACTTGGCAATCGACCAATTGAAAAGGTGAACCGTCAGCTTGATCCAATGCTACGGACGTGGTAAAATTTGAACCTTTTTCTAAAAATAATTCTTGATAACCTGCTGACATTTTTTAACCCCTTTAGAGGTATTTATTACTTATTCGGTTCGCATCCAAACATAGAGTGGATCAATGTCTGGTGTAAATGCAGTATTTGAAACAGCTGTCCATGTACCAAAACCTAATAAAGTATTTGGATTTTCACCATCTAAACCATTCATATAGATTGAACCTACTGGATAACCTGTTGAAAGTGTATTCAGTACGGTTGGTATACTTGGTTTATCACGCAAATCAAAATAAGAACCTGATGTGGAAACTGATGCTAGGCCTGCTACAGCTGATGCGTTGATTGCAATTGCAATGTTGTTTGCTGATGTGAGTCTACCTCTATTGTCAACAGTAAATCTCGTTACATGAGATTGTGAACCATAAGAACCTGCGTTGACGTTTGTTATTGATAATCTGGCTGATGGTAAAGTTCCTGTTGTAATATTACTCGCATCAGTTGTATCTGTTGTGGCTGATGTGGCCAAACCAGTAACTTGTGCTGGTAATATTTGAATTGAAACGTTTGCAGCTGAAGTAATTCGTCCTGACGAATCGACAACAAATCTTGAGTAGGATGATCCTGCTGCTGAACCATATGTACCAACAGTAACAGCAGTATCAGGCAGTCTTTCTTTTGCCAAAGTACCTGATGTAATATTATCTGCATCAGTTGTATCAGTTGTTGCTGATGTTGCAAAAGTTGGATAACCAGTAATTTGTGAAGTTGCGATTTGAATCGCTATACTATTTGCTGAAGTAACTCTACCTTTAGCATCGACAGTAAAACGAGATACATGACTTGCAGAACCAACCGATGTTGAACTAATTTTATCCGGTAATCTTGCATCAGCAAATGTACCAGATGTTACTTGACTTGTACTTATTGCTACAGCTTGTTGTGATGCAGAAGTAATTCTACCTTGTGCATCAATTGCAACCGTTGGTATTTGTGTGGCATCACCATAAGAGCCAGCAGTAACTGCTGTATTTGCCAGTACTGATGGCGTTATCTTTGTTGTCATTTATTCTGTCCTTTTAATTCTTCAATCTCTGCTTTAAGTTCTTTAATTGCTTCAATCAAAACACCAACAATATTGCCGTAAGATACTGACATATATTGGTCGTCACCTTCACGTTCTAGAACAACTTCTGGAAGAACTTCTTTTATTTCTTGTGCGATAACACCAACATTTTTTTCACCATTATCTATTCTTTCATAAGAAACACCACGCATTTGCATCACTTTGTCTAATGCATTTTCAATGGTTTGAATGTTTGTTTTCAATCGTACATCAGAATAAGCAGTTACGTTACCTGCCATTGTTAAATTACCACTCATGTCCATTTGGAATCTATTTGCGGCCGCAGACCAACCGCCAATTCTGAACACGTTGTCGTTGTCAAGTCCCATGTTAACAGCATATGCACCTGGTCTATGGAAAGACATGGTTGCATGGTTTGTGCCAATGGATCCACTACTACCATATGCAACTAATGTGCCTGATTGAGTGGCAACATTTACAGAAGAAGAACTAACGTAGTTGCGTGTACCAGTAATATTATATCCATCCGATGTATTCATAACATCAGAACCATTAACATTCAGTGCTGCTCCAGGCATATAATATTTTGTTCCATCAAAGTACAAATATTTACTTTGAGCACTATTTAAGAATACTACACCTGTTGTGCCACCACTTCTGTATGCAGTAATATCACCTGATGTAGCTAATATAATTTTGCCAGCACCTGTTACAGTTGTTTCACCACTAAATGCAGCTCCAGCCAATTTTGCATAACCGGAAGGCATTCTAGCATCAGGTAGTGTACCACTACTAATATTACCAGCATTGGTTGTATCTGTTGTAGCGGAAGCCGCAAGTGTTGGGAAGTCTGTCACTTGTGATTTTGTAATTGCGATTTGACTATCTGATGCGGCGGTAACTATACCTTTTGCATTGACTGTAAATGTTCCTACCTTGTTGGTGCCACCATAAGAACCTGCTGTTAGGCCTGCCTGAGTGCCCAGTCTGGCATTATTCAGTGTGCCAGAAACAATATTGTCGGCATTTGTTGCATCAGTAAAAGTTGGGAAATCGGTAATTTGTGACCTAGTGATAGCAATATCCACGTTGGCCACGGAAGTAACTCTACCTTTTGAATCAACATAAACTTTTGTGACTTTACTTGCAGAACCATAATGACCAGCAGTTACACTTGATTGGTCGGCCAATCTAGCATCAGCAATAGTACCGGTAAGTTTTGATGCTGCAAGAGTTGATAACCAAGAAGGATTTTCATATGTAACACTTGAATATAGTCCATTTGTTACTGATCCTGCGTTACCACTAATACTATGTGAGAATGTATAATTAGAGTTTGCAAGTTGATTTACAAATTGAGTTGTTGCAAATACAGTATTTGACGTTGTTGTTGGCATCGTTAGGCCTTCAACACGGCCTGTAAATGTGCCACCACCTTTTGGCATCTTTCTTGTTTCTAGGTTATCAATTGCATCTTGAATGGTTGAACCAACAATGTCACCTGAAGCAGGACCATAAACAATATTATTTGCAAAGTATTCATACACAGCATAACCATCAACTTCAATGAGTATTGAATCACCTGTTACTGGTGGTGATTTAAACCATATGATTGAGTTTGCAGTGAATGACCAGTATTCAGATTCTAGTTGACGAACACCATTAATGTATGCACGTAGTTGTGTACCAACACTATGCGTTGGTGTGGTAAATTTTGAAGTAAGGTCATCACCGGTATATGATAAACGTGATGAACTGATTCTAGAACCTGGTTGTGTACCACCACCTCCACCTGAACCACCTGTTACCCAAGAATAACCACCAGCACCATCTGTACCAAGAACCTTTCCGTCAGCACCAGAACCTGCTGCAGCAGTTATTGCTAAACCAAATAATGATGCATAGGATGTTGTTCCTGTACCACCTTGGCCAACTTGTAGTGGAGTTGTCAGTGACAAACCGGCAAAAGTTGGTGAACCAGTTGTTCTTAGGTCTTGTGAAGTACTAATTGCAAGTGTGTTACCAGTACTGTTATCATTTGTGGCAAATATAACAATACCATTGTTACTCTTTAGTGTAATACCAGCGTTACTTGCAGTAACAGAACCTGTTGTTCCTTTGATAGTTGATACAACAGTATTAGCCTTATCAAATGCAGCATTAGCATGACCGTATGCTGGTGCCACTTGAGGTGCCACATTATTTGCAGATTCGAAAGCTGCGTTAGCGTGTCTGAATGCCGCATTAGCAAATGCCGCTGTTGTGTTTTGTGCAGTATAGGATGAGTTGGCTCTTACAAAAGCACTGTTAGCAAAACTTTCAGCTGAAGTGACACGACCTTTTAGATATGTATTTGCTGTTTGAATATTATCATTCAATGCATTAGCTGCTGCCGATGAAGCAACAACCAATGAATTAGTAGAATCTAATACGTCACTGATGTGTTCATCAGTTAGAATTCTGAAGTATTCACCACTGTTGGTTTCATAAATGTCCCACCATTCACTAGATTCATTCCAACGAATCTCTGCATTAGCACCAGACGAACCTCTGTTTACAGAAATATAAGCAAATTGTCCGTCAGCTGCACTTGCATTTAAAGTAAATGTATCTGAGTTATAAATTGTTGTGCCGTTGATAATGAAATCAGTACCAACAGATAATGAACCCAAAGTTTCCAAATCGTGAACAAAAACTGACGCATCATTCGCATCAATCTTTTCTGTTACCATTAGTGTTGCAGTATTTACGGCCGAATTTGCCTGCACTTTATCTGTGTACACATTTCCACTAACACTTATAACAGCAGCATTTACAGAATTGTTTGCTTGAAATTTATTTGAATATGCAATTGTACCAACACTTAAAATGTCTGTGTTAACGGATGTATTGGCTTGAACACGGTCAATTAATGCACGTTCAGTAACGGATAATGTTTGTGTATTTGCTGAAGTGTTGGCTTGTAAAGTATTTGTATGTGTCTTACCTAAAGAATTAAGTCCAGCAGTTGTAACCAGTGTGTTTGCAATCAAATATTTTGTGTAACTTGTATTGACCACACTTGAGTTTGATGTATTCATTGACGAATTTGCTTGAACAAAACGTGTCAATGTGGTACCCTCAACGTCAATTGATGGTGTATAAATGTGTAGGTTTGCAGTAAGATAATCACCAAAAGAATCTAATGAATATAGTGTTTGTGTGGTTATATTTGAAGATGCAAAAAATGATGTAGAATTGGTATTACCTACAGTTGTAAGATTGTTTTGGAAGTAAACTGTATTCGCATATATGGAATCACTAAACACGGTATTTGCTGCATAAAAATCATATGCATATCCTGAACCCGAAACAAATATATTCTCAGTTATATGAGCATTCGATGTAACATAAGCATCAGGCACAGTTATTTTAGAATTAGCAACCAAATTTTTTGCATACAATGTATTAACAATGGATGCATTTGAAGTATTAACACTTGAGTTGGCTTGCAAGTCTTTGGTGTATACTGTGTTTACAATGGATGCATTTGAAGTATTAACACTTGAGTTGGCTTGTAGTAAATTACCATACATGCCAGTAGTTACAGAAATTGTGGCAGCATTAATTACGGTATTAGCCTGAATTTCTGTTGTTGTTATAGAAGTGTTTGACTGTAAACGACTTGTGTATATGTTAGTGTTTGCAGTGAGTATGCCAGTTACAACTTGGTTATTTGATTGCAGTTTGTTGGTGTATGTTGTTCCTGTTACAGACAAAGTTTCTGTGTTGACCTTTTGTCTAGCTTCTAGAATGTTTAGTTCTAAGTTACCACCAATTACCAAATCACCACCAATCAACGCATCATTATCAACTTGAACACCATAACCTGCACCAGATACAATCAATGTATTCCCAACTTGTACATTACCTGTTGCAACAATACTCAAATCGGTATTGGTAAATAGACCTTGGCGTTCAACTGTCAAATCATTTTGAACTGTTGCATAAGAACCAACACCTTGGACCATCAACGCTTTTTGTACGATAACGTTACCGTTTGATTGTAAAGCGTTTAATGTTCCCTCTGAAAGATAAATTGTACCAGAATCTTTTACATAATTATCTTTGGCCAATGTATTATTTTCAGCAATCAATGCGTCAGTTGCAGCCAACCAATGGCCGAATGTATTGGCATAATTTAATGTGGTAACTGTATTAGCCATTTTAACCTTTTTCTAATAGTTTTAGTAACAAACTTTTTATTTCTGTCATGTCTTGTTTCATTTCTATGATATCAGACTTTACTTTATTTATTTCTTCCTTTTGAGACTCCATACCACGGCGTCTAGCCAAGTACTCATCTAATCCAGTTTTGTCTTGGTTGATAATGGCACCACTCCTAGGATCCCTCACCAGTTTGGTGCCTTGTACCTTTAATAAATGCATAATCAGAATACCGTGTTAGTATTTGGTGGCAAAGCAATACATCTTAAATCCGACAAATAAGGAACAAGAGTTTTGTCTGTTGTTGTCAACACAATCTTAATTGCAAACTGACTGAATGTATAATACGTCTGTCCATTATTACTCAAGTATGAAACAAAACCTTGTTCTTTACCTGAAGTTCCAGGTGCAAAAGTATATTCATGTATATTTTCTCTTGCTTGTGAGTATTTACCATCACTGCTGTTGGTTTTTGTCATTAATTGCCAGTAACCATCATCAAATTTTTGTGTATCATTTCTACTCAAAACTTTGTAATATACATTTATATCAGTTCCAAGTGGACGATATGCAGATAAGTAAATATTCAGGTCACCTGAATCGAAACCACCGTCTAGTACAACTTTTTTCGTTATATAACGTGTTGCTGCTGGACCACCACTGGATGATGTTTCACCCGCAACAACTGCGGTTGCACCTGTTCCTGGTGTGCCGTTTGCATCAGCAATTATGATGGTTGGTGTTTCAATGTAACCGGCACCTGGAGTAGTGATATAAATTGCATCAATAATACCATCAACAACATTGGCTGTTGCATATGCTTGTTCACCATTCTTACCTGTTGGTGCAGAAACAGTAACGGATGTTAAGTTTGCATTGTAACCACTACCATTATTGGTGATAGAAATCAAACCGTTTGATAGTGGACAATTGTTTATATCATATTCAATCGTGAATACAGATGTACCTGCATCTGAAATGATAGGTGAAACTGCATCATCAGTTGATTCCAAATAACCATACATGGAGAATGATGTTGTTGAGTTGGCTTCAATTATTCTCTCACCTCTGTTATCATTCAAATAGATATGGTTGTACATTGTTGTTCCATATTTACCTGGATTAATATTAACTTCGGATGTTTCAGTATTACTTTGTAATTTAGCTGAATATGTATATGTTATTGAAGTCGATGATGGAATAAAATCGGTAGTTGTAAGATTAAATGCACCAACCAACAGGTCTTCATTTGAAGTTGTTCCAACTTTGTTAACCATTGTGTTTGCGTTGATATAATAATCAATTTGATTTTCAATCAAAGTTCTGGATGGCATCTTCTTAGGAACAACCATTCTGATTGATGGTGTTTTTGTTATATCAAACTTGGCACGTTCGATGGTGAACATCAAACTTTGGTTTTGATCCGCTGTCCATGTTTGTGAGTTCTGTGACAAGAATAATGAACCAACATATGGTGCTGTTGCAATCTTTGTGATTGAACTTGGATATGGATCAGTTGCAAGATTCTTCACAGATGAGGGCAATGCTTGGTCACCGTTTGCAGCTGTGTATAATGTATACTCGTTTGACTGTGACCTTAAAATTATTGCATACATTACATCTGATTGAATGTAAACTGGTGAATCAAAAACGAATTCTGTGTATGTTGTTTCATCCAAGTATTGTGGTGATGATGATGTTTTAATTTGGTTTGCAGGTAAAACCACAATAGAATTGTCTAACGTTGATCCATTTGGATAACCATTTAGTGTTCCCACAATAGATAGAGTTACTGGCGCAGTATCACTGGTTGGTTTTGTTGCAAAGAATACTCTGACAGAAGTGATGTATGCTCCATTTGCAAAGTTTTCTTTGTCAATAATAAATGTTTGCGAAACAGGATCGTGTTTGGTATACCAAAATCTTTGTGCTTTAGTAACTCTGGTTTCAGAAGTTACAACATCTCTTTTCTTTGTTTGTGTAAAGGTATCTTTTGCTCCAGATGGTGATGCACCAAAATCAATATTTTGTTTATTGACCTGTAGTCCAGATGCATAGAAAGTACCTTCTGCAAAAGTTGTTATAGTAGATTCATTTCCGTTGAAACGGTTGTCCATACGGAACACTCTAGTTCCATTGTTGAAAGTTCTTTCTGGTATCGTGAAAACACCAAAGAAACTACCTTGTTCATCCGTAACAAAAGAACCGATAGAATATAAATCTTTCACTGAACATGTTATTGCTGTGGCTAATGTAAGAACTTTGGTTGTTCCGTTGTAACCAGTAATTATCGCTGATTGTCCTTTGCCAACACCTTGTGTAATGTATAGTTTACTTCCAATATAGTCCGTGCTTGTTGAAGAAGCCAAAGTAGACAATGTTATTGATGTTGAACTATTCACTGCTTGTATCAAACCACCATTGTGTGTTTGACTACTGAATGTTCCTTGTGCTTCGCTTGTTTGATATACACCATCTTCATCGAAGAAAGCATTTTGTAATACATTTCCACTATGATATGTTGTTGTTGCACCATCACCAGAAACATACAATCTTACATTATCATTATTTGGATAATCATAAATGCCAATAACAATACCTGTTGGTACAAATGTACCTGAAGAATAGTATCCAACAATATCATTTTGGTTAAATTTTCCTACAACATTAGTCAACTCAATAATGTTTGCTTTCTTGATGTAGTTATCAACATTTACTGTGTCAAAGAAAGCGTGTATTTCTGTTTTATACAACATATCTTGAGCACGGATAACAACTTCTTGTGGTCTAATCCATGAAAGAATACTAATGTCATTAATATATCCATTATTCAATGAATATGTATTATCTATCTGGCTGTATGCACCTAGTAAATCGGTACCAGTTTGATTTGTTACTTTCTTATATGTTGATGTTGTTGTAACTTCCGTAATGTGTTCTAGTGTTCGATTATCAACCCATCTATTGTCCCAACTTCTTGAAGTTGAAGTTTCTTTTTGCAGTGTCATTGTACCGGAAACTGTTTGCCAGTCACCTGAAATCAATGTGTTAATTTCATCGGAACTTTGCCAAATATGTAAGTCTGGATCAACAATCAACAGTGAAGGAGAGTGAGATGTATCAACCCAATTATCTACGTTAGGTGATAGTGCTACTAATCCTTTTGCATTTGTTACAGAAAAGGGATTGATATTTATTGTTCTACTTGCAAGTTTTTGTGCAACAATATTGGTAGTTGTATATGGTAGTGAGAAATAGTTAGTATAACCATCACTTGTTCTCGCAAAATTAAAACTAGAAATTACAGAACTTCGTGGTCTTTCCATGTTGTATGCTAAGGCCAAGCTCTTTAATGGGAAATTCTTGACAGTTTGTTTTGCTGTCATTTGTTTTGTTCTACGATTAATTGATGCTTTATAATCTGTAATACCTGCATCTGACGCAGCGTATCCAGAAAAGTCATCTACCATAATACCGTTTTTGAACCTGTTTAGACCATATGAATCTGATATTTGTAATGAGTTTGCATTTTGTTCTAATGCGTTTAATGCAGTATAGTATTCGATTCTATTGATTCGTGTATCTAAACCAGCGATATCAGCCATTGTATAACGGCGGTGTTGAACAGATTGCACAGATAGGTCTGATAAACCTGTATTCATTTCTGTTGGTATATTACCGGTGTATGGTTTGTGCGTAATATTGGCCAACACCAATGCACCTTCTGGTTCACTAGGTAATAGTGGGTTGATGGATGGTGATCCTTCAATAATTTGAATTGCTTTGTCTTTAGTAATAATTAATTTATCTCTACGACCTAGGTAATATGAATAGTCACAAATAAAGGTTGACAAATCAGCTGGTAACAATGAACCTACACTCAAGTCTGAATCGGTATGACGGAAAACAAATTGTGTTTGTGCATTAAGTCTTACTGGTCTAAAGTCAATACAATCTCTTAGACTATATTGTGTACCATATTTACTTTTGTAAGAAGGAATTTGATTGTAGTTTTCTGCTGAACTTGAGTTGTCAATGTATGACATTTTACTAAAGTAACCATCACCACCACTATGTTTATAATAATCCACAATGATGAGAATATTACCAGTAGGTTTCACAGCACCAGGTCTTAATGTTACTGATGCATGGTCATAGTAATTATCTCTTTGACCACTATCAAACGTATAACGGTTTGTAACATCATAAGAAGCGTCTGTCAACATAGCAACAGTTGGGTAAATATCAGTTTTCGTATCTATGATTTTTACAAGTTGTTTAACGTCAGACAAATACAATGATTGTTTTGTTCCGTTTGAAACAACTCCAGCAGCCTTGATGTAAACATGACCTTTTGAACTTGCTGAATCATCAACAAATGTATTTGTGGCCACAGTTGTCATATAACCTGAAGCATTACTTGATACAGCAGTTGTATTACCAGTAACAAGATTCTTGATTCTTAGAACGTGGTTGGTACTTGAAGCATTGACCACAAAAACTTTTGCAATAATTGTTGCGGTAAATGCAGTTAAATCTGATGTTTCTGTTTCAAATGTGGCTATAGAACCAACATCATTTAGTTTAACGGTTCTACCACTAACTGTCCATGGCACAACTTGGCCATTAGTCAATGTACTATTTGATTTTCTATCAGTAACAATAATTGTATAACATTGTTCAACAACATCATTAGACAATGTTGAGTTTTCATTACCTAAATGTTTAATAACACCCGCATAACTTCCTGTGTATGATAATGTAGCGGATAATGTATCACCATCAACGTTAAAATTTACACCTTTAATTTCTTGATATGTTGTGTAAGATGTTGATGTAATACTTGACACATATGGATTACCGATTGGGTAAATCATTTCAGGTATGTTTGGATTTTCAAATATGGCATCACCTGTGGCCACGTTTCCGACTTTACCTGTATTGTCTATCTCAGCACTTGCGTATCTTGTTTTTGGATATGTTCCATCACTATTTGTAAACACCATAGACTCAATATCTGGTGTATCAAAGTTCAAAACATAAACGGAACTGCTATCTGGTGTAACACTCCATTCTTGGCTTACTGTTGCAACTCTTGTTGAACCATTGTAATTGGAGATGGTTCTTGTTTCACCCGCATTAGTACCTTTAGAAATGGTAACATTTACGCCATCATAAGCATGGTCAACACCTGAAGTTTTTCCATTAATAAAAGGAAGTGTAATAGATGTTGCGTTTGCAGAAATTACATTTGCTGAAATTGATTTGTTTTCAATATCATAAACGTGTGCTTTGAATATGTATGTATTTGCCTGACCATTTGTTGGACTACTTTGAAATTGTAGTCCACGGATATACGCTGTGGCAACCAATGTTGAATTGTAAGTTGTCGAGTTTGCAGTATTGATATCTGTGTTGGCAACGCAGTGGAAATCTACTGTGTTGGCTGTTGTTACAGGGAAAGTATATTCACCAGTACCTGCAACGTTACTAACTAAGAAATAACTACCATAATCTATGAAAGCAGGTTCGTTTTCCTGTGTAGCTGTAGTTCTTGCACGATTCGAAATTATATTGAGTGGTGAAGGATTTTCTACACGGTAACCATGTACATATGCTAAACCTGGTCCAACACTCATTGTGTATTTGTTGGCATCCTCATCATAAGTTTTAGGTGTAAATTTAAAATCTTGAATGATGTAGTCACCATTCGTTTCATAATCACGTTTTGCAAAGTAATCATCAATAGTTGCATAGACTGAACCATCAACCATTCTGTATACATTACCATCTTCTATGCGAACAAGTTCAATAAACAATGCATCATCACCAAAATATAATGGTCTAGATGATAGTTGTAAACTGATTACATAACGGTCTGCACCAGGAGCTTGGTAGTTAGATGCACCAACTGCTGGATCCAACAAAGAATTATCGTTTGCATAGTCATAAATTGTTTCACTGATATCTAAACCAACACGTTTAGATGGTGTGTTATCGTATTTGCTTAGTATAACAGTTTGTGGTGATACTTGTACAAAGTTACCGAGAACATAGAAAACACCTTGTGAAATGGATGCAATAGATGAAGAACCAACCGCAGCACTAGGCATTGCTTGGCAAGTTAAGTTTGAATCTGCATCGTATATAACTTCATTGTCACTAAATTCTGTACCTGTTTTATAAGAAACAATCAATGTTGCAGGATCACCTTCATCTGCGGTGCCAGTAGCAACAGCTGTTGTCAACACTCTTGCAACAACAGTACCGGTGGCATTTCTAATTAGTTTATCTTGAAAGTTTTCAACATCAATCGTGATACCATTATATGATGATTGGATTTTAACGTACTTTACGTCAAAGTTGGTTGTAACTTGGCCACCAGTAACAGGAGAATTTTGCTTGAAAATGTTATCAGCAAAACTGGTGATTTGATTTTGTAATATTGTTTGTGCTTGCGTTAATTCTCTTGCCTGTACAGCAACACCAGGTTTAAACAATATGCGATGGAAGTTTTTCGCTCCATCGAAATCGTCATAGTATGGATCAACGTTAAAATTTAAAGCCATTTTTTTCCCTTAGAAACCTAATACGAATCTGAATTGTTCTATACCATCAGTACTTCTTTGAACACCGGATCTATTTTCTACATAAATCATATAACCAGAATGAACTGCAAAATTTGGAGTACTGTATGACAGTAATGTTCTTGTTGTCTTTGAATCTTGGCCAAATATTGGACTGTTATTTGCTGGAGTTCCAGTTGTATTTATCAGCTTAATCAGGTTGGAATCACTATCAAAACTCAAAACGTTTGCATAAAATGATGGATTCTCCAAAGTGCCTTGATATATGAATTCATCTGGTGTATAACCCGCATCTGAACCTGGTGCTACAACTACATTTGTTGTTGTACTATAGATGACACCATTGGCTGGATTTGGATTGAATTGTTTTGTTGTTGGATTTACCAAAATACCAACTTGATGGTAGTCAATATCTGTGGGTATAAAACCATTTTCATCACCATCAAATTCAGCAGTCAACATGAGGTGACCGCAACCCAATTCAGAAATTGGATCAAATCCGTGGCCGCCGATTGGTGAAGTTGCCCATGTAACGTTTGCATTACCACCAATTGCGGAAGTTATTGCAACGTTGGCATATGTATAGTTACTACCTGGATTTACCACAATAATATCTCTGATTGAACCACCGTCCACCAAAGACTCCACGTTTGCGGATGCAGTTGCACCTGTTCCGTCACCTGTGATAGTGACATACACAACCGCATTGACCGTGTCGTATCCTGACCCACCATCTATGACATTAATAACATCTATACTACCTGCACCTGCACTGGTAACCAATGGGTTTGGCGTGTTTGAACCCACCTGCACCGGCATCCATTCTCTGTCCATGAATTTCAGTTTCAGTCCGGTGTCAATGGTATACATAAATTTCCATTTGTAACCATCATCACCTTGGAAAATTTTGTTGGCTGAATATGTACCAGGTTCAAAGTACGGTTCTCTTGTTGATTCTGCACCATTATTATTCCACAAACACTTGAAAACTTGGTCATACCTGTTTTTAACATAGAATAATTTGGTTAGAAAACCATTTTCATCCTTAGTCAACATATCAACATCATCACGGAAGTAATCATATATCCAATTTGTTTGCCAATCAATTCGTTGAATGACTGGTGAAATGTCACTGGTCTTAATTTGTTTCGTAACAAAAATATTCTTTTGAATCTGTTTGATAGATTTCAAATCAGTTGTAGGTGTGTTTGGATTATTATCGTCTACCCATGGAGTTGGCTTGGCCAAGAAACAATAGTAAGAATGAATTGGTGTTGTGATTGCAGGTGGTACCACTGCAACTGGTGCATAATACAACAGGTCTATTTGAGAGACCTTTGAATCGTTTGTGAGTATATTTTTATTTGCCATGATTTATTTATTATGCGTATGTTACTGCAACGAAAGTATTTGCATTGTCTCCGCTAATACTAAAGTACTTTAAGTAGACTGAGCGACCTGATGCGATTGTTAATGATGTTGCACCAATAGTCGAGTTGTTTGCCAAGCATCCGTGTACAACTGTTTGTCCGTTACCTGCTGTATTTGTTAACCATACTTCAACAATTTTACCTGCAACATAGTTTGCGAGTGTGTTTGTTACTGTTGCTGAGAATGTAGCACGAACCATAGAGTCTGTTGCAAAGTCGATTGTGATTGCGGTCTGAGCACCTTGTAGAATTCTAGGTGTATAGATGAAACCTTTTGCGGGATTAACTACACCAGTAATTGTAACTGTGTTTGCATTGAAACTGGCAATTTCTGATAATGTATTTGAACCTTCTTGTACATTATAGAATTTAATTGCTGTGCCTCTGGATGTATCTGTATGATTTTCTGTTGCAACAAAATCTATTCTAGACGTACCACCAGATTGATATGATGTTTCACCAAAACCACTTGCACCAATTCGTGTTAGAACATCACCTGTTTGAACCGCAGATGGATTAGTTACATTACCTCTTGCTGCACGACCACCAAACAATGGGAAAACGAGTTGCCCGTTGGCACCAAAAGAATCGGATACTACTCTAACGGGAATGTTATGTTTACCAGTCATGTGTAAAACATAACCATCACCCCCAGTTGGTTGAGTTGCACCAGTATTTGATGCACTGATTGTAACCAAACCTTGTGTTGATGTGAATGTTGCATTTGCAAACTTGATTGATGAATTAACATCCAAGTTTTGTGTAATGATTAGTGAACCATCGAATATACCTGATGTATTTGCAAGTGCCGAGTTTGCCTTTGCATATGCAGAGTTAGCTCTTGTGAAGGCTGCATTGGCAAATGTTGCGCCAGA